>Ga0209555_10000033_pt1 | contig 103887 bp, 89 predicted proteins | sample SaaInl85LU_5_DNA_FD_184643 | JGI IMG/M metagenome (GOLD analysis project Ga0209555, IMG submission 184643) | Marine microbial communities from expanding oxygen minimum zones in the Saanich Inlet - ESP_85LU_5_DNA (SPAdes) (version 2) | ecosystem: Environmental > Aquatic > Marine > Intertidal...
GGTCAATTAATTCTTGCTGATGCTCAACGCGTACCCCAATTGCAAAGGGTTTAGCTTCTAACTTTACGCCTTTTTTATCTAAGAGGTAAAAAATATCTCTAGCAGAATGTCCGGTTGCCAAAATAACTTCATCGAATTGAAACAGTTCTTTTTGGTTAATAGTGATTCCCTTTATTTTATTTTCTTCGAGGTGTATATCTGTAAGCTTACTGTTGAAATGCACTTCACCACCTTTGGCTATGATTTCTTCTCGCATAGCTGTAATAATTTGTGGGAGCTTGTTTGTTCCAATGTGCGGATGTGCATCAACGAGTATTTCTTCTTGCGCTCCGAAATGAACAAACCATTCCATCGCTTTTAAAACGTTTCCTCTTTTTTTAGAACGCGTATAGAGCTTTCCGTCAGAATAAGTTCCGGCACCACCTTCTCCAAAACAATAGTTTGATTCTGGGTTTACCGTTTGATTTTTATTGAGTGTTGCCAAATCACGTCTTCTATCGCGCACATTTTTACCACGTTCAAAAACAATGGGTTTTAATCCACCTTCTAACGCGCGTAGTGCAGCGTATAGGCCAGCCGGACCAGCACCAATTATGGCAACTTTTGGTCTGTCTTGCACATTTTGAGGTGAAAAAAGAGATAAAGACGTTCGTTTTTCGTCTTTTAACCAGAATTCTAATTGTAAATTTACCTTGATGGGTTTTCTTCTGGCGTCAAAAGAACGTTTGCGTATGCGCCAATCAGAAATATCTTGGTTGCGCAGTTTTGCTTTTTTCAAACCCAAAGCCAAAATATGCTCTTGGTTCTCTTGTTCTTCTGGTAAAATTATAATTTGACTTAGTACACTCATTAGCCCTCAAAGGTAATAGAAAACCACCAAACTCGGTTCGATAATCGTTCTATTGGAGCTGATAAAATTGTATTGTCTTGAATCATTGTATTTCCGAGTCCATGACTCAACTTTAACTCCATACCAAATTTAAAATAAGGCATAAAGAAATCTACTCCTGCACCAATTTGTCCTTGAATGTCGTGCTGATTCAATTTAATAAAAGGCTTATTGAAACTTTGCGAAGTTTCTTCTTTTGACTGTAAATCTAAACTGTATTGTGCACCACCAATAATGTAAGCTGCAAAATTGTTATAGCGCAAGGTTCTGTATTTAAGTAGTAAGGGGAAATCTACACTCGTAGAACCCACACGTTCGTCTACAAGCGTAGGTTGATCTGGATTATTTGGGTTAACAAACGAGTAGGAAAGGAGTCTTTCTGTAAAAGACAAAGAAGGAATAAAGCGCAATCTTAGGGTAGGGTGACCCAATTTAAGACTAGTGATAATTCCCAATTGAAAACCCGGTTGTCTACTGTTTTGAATCGAAAATGTTTCGTACGTATCTAACAAACTTGGTTTAGTTTGGATCGAGAAGTCGGCCGTATTAACGCCCATCAAGAAACCAAAGTGCAAACTTTTTTCATCAAACTTTCTGTAGTTCTTCGGTTTTTCATTTCTTTGAGAAAAAGCGATTGAACTCAGGAGTAAGAGAACAGTTAAATAATGTAGTTTACTAAATTTCATTTTTGTTTCAACGCAGCTAGTGATGAATTATTCTATTTTCGGCCAACATAAATAGTTGCAATACCACCAGAAACTGGTTTTGCGTATACTTCTTTGTAGCCAACTTTTTCTAAAATATTGATAAAATCTTGCCCTTCGGGAAACGCTTCTACTGATTCTGGTAAGTACGCGTAAGCAGAACTATCTTTTGATATAGTTTTACCCAAAAACGGAATGATGTTTTTAGAGTAGAAATTAAAGCTTTGCTTGATCGGGAATTTTTTTGGCTTACTAAATTCAAGAATAATTGCCATGCCGTCTTTTCTAATCACGCGCAACATCTCAGATAATCCTTTTTCTAGGTTTTGGTAATTTCGAACCCCAAAGGCAACTGTTAATCCATCAAATTGATTGTCTTCAAAAGGCAGGTCTTCAGAATCTCCAAGGTTCATTGAAATGATATTGTCAACCGCTTTTTTCTTCATTTTTTGTCGACCAACTTCTAGCATACCCTCAGAAATATCAACGCCAACAATTTCTGATGGATTTAACTTTAAAGCAGCGAGTGCAAAATCTCCGGTTCCTGTAGCTAAATCTATAATTTTATTGGGCTTAATTTCAGCTAAAATTTTAATTGCTTTTTTTCTCCAAAGCTTATCAATTCCTAAAGAAAGAAAATGGTTAAGGAAGTCGTATTTCCCCGAGATGTTATTGAACATTTCTGCAACTTCTTCTTTCTTTGATTTATTCTCTTGATTATACGGTTTAACTACTTTTTTCTCACTCATAACCTTATCCTACCATCGTGTGTCCCGATGGATATTTATATTTTTTACTAATTACTTGTTTACCGAACAAATAAGCAAGTGTTAATGTTCCCACCCTTCCTATAAACATGGCAACAATTAATACATATTTTCCTCCTGTGCTTAATTCGGCTGTAATTCCTTTACTTAAACCAACCGTGCTGGCCGCGGAAACGTGTTCAAAAACGATATCCATAAAAGTAAATTTTCCTGCAGCAAGTGCTTCGTGTTCTGTAATTGCCAAAGCAAAGCAGCCTACTATGTTTCCAAGTATAAAAAAGACCAGAATTGAATATGCTTTTAGAACAATGTCGTTTGTAATGGTACGTTTAAACAATTCTACATTTGGTTTTCCTTTAATGGTAGAAATAACGGAAGCCCAAACCACGGCAAAAGTGGAGGTTCGGATACCACCTCCGGCAGATCCAGAACTGGCTCCAACAAACATCAGAAACAAGAAGAAAATAAGCACAGGAAGCGTTAATTCTGAAGTATCAACGGTATTAAATCCTGCGTTTCGGGTTGTGAGTGATTCAAATAAGGTAGTAACAATTTTACCAAATCCCGATTTCCCTTCTAGCGTATTATCGTATTCAAAAATAAAGAAGATAATGGAGCCTGCTACCATCAGAGCCAGCGTAAAATACAAGCTTATTTTGGTTCCAAACTGTATTGTTTTCCATGGCATTCTCATTCGTTCGCGCAAACGCCTAACCTCAAAAAGGTCAAACAAATAAATCATTCCAAATCCTCCCAAGAAGAATAAGACCATAATTACAGAATGAAAAAGATAATTATCAACCAACAACGGATGCATCATCCCGCCCGGAATAATGGTTAGTCCGGCATTATTAAATCCAGATATAGCATGAAAAACACTGTGAAATAAACGATCGCCCGGATCTGCAAATATACCCGAAGGTTCTAGAAAGATAAAAAGGAGAAAAACACCGGCTATTTCTATCAACGTACTCCAAAGCACAATTTTACCAAACATAGAACCTGTATTTAGCAAAGAATCTTTATTTACAAAATCTTCTATTACCTCATGGTGTTTTAGGCCTACACCAAACTTTGCAATCAGCAAATAAAGTGCAGCAAACGCAATCGTATTTAAACCTCCAATTTTAATCAACATTAGTGTTACAATCTGACCTTTGAATGTAAGCGCTGATGATATATCGACCGTGGATAAACCCGTTACACTTGTTGATGAGGTTGCCATAAAAAGTGCGTCTGTAAATTTCATTCCCTCGGGAATAAGACTCATCTCTGGTAGCATGAGTAGACCTGTACCGATTAATATAATTGTTGCAATTGAAATGGTGAACAGCAGTCCGGGATGTACCTTCAGCCAAGGCCGAAAAGAGCGTTTTTTGAAAACTTCCATGATCACGTAGATCAAGAAGAAAAGTTGGATAAAGACATTTGTAATATCAGCAAATCCTTCAAAACCAATAGCTTCAAAGAATTTAGGGACAAGCATGGTTCCAAAAAGGTTGAAACTGATTCCTTCTGCCACAAGCAGAAAGAGAAGTATAGCTTCAAACCAGGTTCGTTTAATAAAATCAAGCGGATTAAAATCGTAAATTACTTTAATGATATATCTAAAAATATAAAACCCGAAAGAGTACTGAATAAGTTGAATTAAATCTGCTTTAGAACTTGGAGTCTGTTGGAAACCGTAATAGTAAATCAATACGCCTATCATGGCTAAAGAAACCAACACATGAAGCCAAGAAAGCACGCTCAAAACATTCTCTTTTGAATCGTATATGTAAAGATTGGTGCGCTCTCTAAAATTTCTAAACATGTTGTTCTAATTGAGCTTCAAAACTTCTGCCCGTAGTTTTTCTTTGTCTATTGAAACCACTCCAACAGATTCGCAAACTAAGCCACCAGCAAGGTTTGCTATTTCTGCAACTTGTGTATTTGAACAACCTGCAGTAAGGCAAAGTGTTGCTACGCTAATCACAGTATCTCCGGCTCCACTTACATCTGCAATATTTCTTATATGCGCAGGAATGTATGCTCTTTTTTCTTTTTCTTGAATAAAAACGCCATGTTCTGAGAGCGTAACAAATAATTTTTCGCAATGTAACGCTTGCATCAATTCATTTGTAGCACGCTCAAACGCGGGTTTATCTGAGAAGTTAAAGAGTACATTTAAACCTTCTTTTAACTCTTTTAGGTTAGGCTTAAAAAGCGTAACATTTTTGTATGAAAAGAAATTTTTCTTTTTTGGATCTACCGTTGTAATGATATTATTTTCATTGGCAATTGAGATACACGATTCGATTACTTTTTCTGTGAGTAATCCTTTGTTGTAATCCTCAAAAATTATTGCGTCAATTTTTTCTGACTCAATAATCTCTTTTACGCGCGCAATGATTTTATTTTCCTCATCCGTATTGATGTCATGTGTGTGTTCATTATCAATACGCAATAAGTGCTGGTTATTACCAATTACTCTTGTTTTTACGGTTGTTTTACGGTTGGGCGATTGCACCATACCATGTGTTGGTAGCGACTTATTTGTCAGCAGTTCGTTAAAATTGTTAGCAGCTTCATCGTCTCCAATTACAGAGCATAAAATAGGTGTAGCGCCCAATTCTTTGAGGTTCAGGGCAACATTTGCAGCACCTCCAAGTCTTTCTTCTTTGTTCGAAAAATTAATAATTGGAACGGGAGCTTCAGGACTCACGCGCGATACTAGACCGTTCACATAAGCATCAATCATTACATCGCCAATAACAAGGATTGATTTTTCTTTAAAAGTGTTAAAAAGACTATCTACGTTCATTATCCTAATTTGCTGAGTGCTTTTTTAATTCTGTTCATTGCTTCTGTAAGCACATCTTCTGATGTTGCATAGGAAATACGAATACAATTTGGATCTCCAAAAGCTTCTCCAGTTACTAAAGCTACAAGCGCTTCATCCAACAAATATAAGGTTAAATCTGAAGCGTTGTTTATTTGGGTTCCGTTGTATGATTTTCCAAAGAAGCTAGAAATATCTGGGAAGAAATAAAAAGCACCTTCAGGTTCATTCACTTTAATTCCTTCTATATTTTGAAGTGCATTTAAAACTAATTTTCTGCGGTTTTTAAATGCTGATTTCATTTCGTTTAATACACTCGGTTCTGCATTTAACGCTGCTATTGCTGCACGCTGTGTGATAGAGCAGGTTGCACTAGTAAACTGACCTTGTACTTTAGAGCAAGCATCTGCAATAATTTTTGGAGCTCCGATATACCCTAATCTCCAACCTGTCATAGCCCAAGCTTTAGAAACACCGTTAATGGTAACTACTTGATTGTATACTTCAGGAAATTGGGCAAGACTTTCGTGTTTTCCAACAAAATTAATATGCTCATAAATTTCATCGGCAATTACCGTAATGTGTGGATACTTTGAAATTACATCTGCCAGGTTTTTCAATTCATCTTTGCTGTACACAGAACCCGTAGGATTACAAGGTGTACTAAACATAACAAGTTTAGTTTTATTTGTGATGGCAGCTTCGAGTTGTTTACCTGAGATTTTAAAGTCAGATTCAATATCTGCTGAAATAACTACAGGAATTCCACCGGCTACTTTTACAATTTCTATGTAAGACACCCAAAATGGTGCAGGGATAACTACTTCGTCTCCCGGATTTATAACAGACATCACCACATTTGCGATGGATTGTTTGGCTCCGGTAGAAACTACAATTTGATCTTTTGTGTAGTGTAAACCATTGTCGCGTTCAAATTTATCGCAAACAGCTTGTCTCAAATCATCATATCCAGGAACAGGTGTATATTTCGTAAAGTTCTGATTCATACCTTCCACCGCTGCGTTTTTAATGAAGTCGGGCGTGTTGAAGTCGGGCTCTCCTAAACTTAAAGAAATAACGTCTTTTCCTGCTTGTTTGAGTTCTCTACTTTTTCTAGACATGGCAATCGTTGCAGATTCCTCCATGTTCAGTAAACGGTTTGATAATTGAATCATATCCTACAAATTAAGTATACAAAGCTATAAAAAACCCGTGCATATTTCATAAAACGGAGAAAGATTTTAGAAAAGAGCACTGCTTCTATTTTGTTGGCTTAGAATCTAGGAAGAAGCAAATTTTAGTACGCAAAGCATTCTATTTATTTGTTACTTTTACATTTTATCGTGTTATTTAAATAAAAATGGAAATAGTAGTAACTTTTTTAGTCGGTTTTATTCCCGCAGCAGCCATTTGTGTTGTGGTTTATTTGTTCTTGAAAAAACAAAACGATACCCAAGTACAGCGCGTTGCGATGGAGTTAAAGAAAGAAAGACAACAACATCTTTTACCCAGTAGAGTAGAAGCTTATCAGCGTGTAGTTTTATTTATGGAGCGTATATCACCGAGTAACATTGTAATGCGTTTGCATAATCCGGTTAAACCTGCCAAGGCGATGCAAGCAGATTTATTAAAGTCAATCAGAGAAGAATATGATCACAATGTAGCGCAGCAGATATTTATTTCTACCCAAGCTTGGGATATGGTAAAGAACGCAAAAGAAGAAACCATCAAAATAATAAACATTGCTGGTAATGCTATGGAAGAAACTGCTACTGGAATGGATTTCAGTGCAAAAATATTTGAGGTTGTTGCAGAAGTAGGTGAATTACCAACAGAAATAACTATAAAATTTTTGAAAGAAGAATTACAACGTCTTTTTTAACCCATAGTTCTAAACTATTGTTAAATATTTGAGAAGACAGCAGAAAGCCATTATCTTTAAAGAAAGTTTATCTATGAAATTCATTACATCCACATTTTTAATTCTCTTTGTTTTTTCTTTTTCTTTTGCTCAGAAAGAAAAGAAAGATCCTTTATTAGTGCAGTTAAGTGGTGTAATTGTTTCGGTAGATAGCTTGGATAACGTTTCTTATTCTACCGTTTACGATAAAACAACAGGAAAAGGAACCATTTCAGATTACTACGGCTATTTTAGTTTTGTTACACGCCCGGGTGATACGATTGTTTTTAGCTCGTTTGGGTTTAAAACATCTTCTTACATTGTGCCAGATACACTTACTTCTGACCGTTACAGTATGATACATATTATGACGCCAGATACAATTTTGCTACCAGAGGTAAAGGTTTATCCTTGGCCATCTAGAGAGCAGTTCGCTAAAGCCTTTGTAGAGATGGAGCCTTATAACGATGCATTGCGAAAAGCGCAACGACAGCTATCTGGAGAAAGTTTGGCCTTCGCAGCTGCAAAATTACCGGGAGATGCTTCTTTAAGTTATAGTTGGGAAGCTCAACAAAGGCATACACGTCTTTACACACAAGGGCAAATGCCTATGAATAATTTACTGAATCCAGCATCTTGGAATTCATTTATTAACGCCTGGAAGAATGGTGAGTTGAGAAGAGAGTAAGTAGAGCTGTTAATTCAAGAATAAATCGTGTATTCAACACGCTTGTTTTGCTCCTCTTTATATTCGTAAAATCAATTTTCTTTTTGAAGTAAGCAAACGGCATATGCTTTTATTGCTCGCTGTTCGCCAAAAGAATCTACTTTTTCATGCGTAGTAGCCTTTATTGAAATGTCTTCTATGTCTGCTTCAAGGATGTTAGCAATAATACGTTGCATATCTTCTATATGTGGATTTACTTTAGGCTTCTCTAGTATAACTGTACAGTCTAAATTACCAAGGTAAAATCCTTTCTCTTTTATTAACTTAAAGGTGTCTGTGAGTAAAATCTTAGAGTCTATTCCTTTATATTGAGGATCAGTGTCTGAAAAGTGGAATCCAATATCTCTAAGGTTGAGTGCACCAAGCATGGCATCACAAATTGCATGCAAAAGAACATCAGCATCAGAATGTCCAACCGCTCCAAGTTTCGATTCGAGTTGTTTTCCACCAATAAAAAGAGAGTGTCCTTCAGCAAGTTGATGAACATCTACACCAAATCCAATTTTAATTTTCATTATTCAGGCTTTGCGCTAGCGCTTTGAGAAGAGTTATTTCCAAACTGGAAACGTAAAGAAAATCTTAACGTATTGTTTAATGGATTGTTAATAGCACCTAAAGAAGTTAGATAAGAAAAATCGATTAAGAAAACGTTGTATTTGAAACCAACACCAAAAGTAAGGTGTTGACGCGCTCCTTTGTTTCTGTTTTCATAGAAATATCCTGCACGAACAGAAAAAATATCGTTGTATCCATATTCTATTCCAGTTCCAATCATAATTTCTGATAGTTCTTCTTTTAAACGAGAACCACTAACTATTTCATAACTTCCATCTTCGTTTTGTACGAGATTATCTGTGTTATCTCTAACCAAAACGCCAGGCGCATCATAAAAACTTTGTAAAACACCTGCAATTACACCTACGTTAGGATCTTTTCCGGATACTAAAGTTGTTTCTCCATTGATTTGCTCAAAAGCAGGAGGAGTAGGTACCAATAGTTTTGAAATATCCGTGTTCCATGTTAACGAGTTGTATTTATCAAAGTCGAACGTAAAGGCATTACCTATTTTAAGGTTGGTAGGCATAAAATCTCTATCTTCTAGAGAGGTGTAGGAAATTTTATTTCCAATGTTATTTACCGTCATACCAAACGCATATTTACCTCTAGTTCCGAAGTAATCGACTTCTGGGTTGTAATAGGTAAAAGATACATCAGCAGCTCCTCCAATACCGGCTTTTGTTTCAGCACCACCCACAGAGATTCCTGCAGTAAGGTTACTAAATACAAATTTACCATTCATACCTAAAGAGAAGTTTTCATTTAATTTAAAGGCATAACCACCTAAAATTTCAAACTCTGTTGGGGTGTGATTACGTGTTACGTCTCCTTGATCATCTGTAAAAACGATTTCACCTAAACTAAAGAAACGTAGAGAACCTCCAACAGTGTTTCTATTGTCTAGCTTTTTGTATCCAGATAAATAGGATAGGCTGATGTCGTTCGCCAAACTACTTAACCAAGGGGAGTAAGAAATACCAATTTCATTATTTTCTTCTGAAAAGCTAAGCATTGAAGTATTCCAAAATAAAGATGCAGAAGAAGCTGAGAGTGCGGTACCTGCATCGCCCATAGCTCCAGATCTCGAATCTGGTGTAATTTGTAAAAATGGTACAGATGTAGTTATCGTATTGAGTTGAAGTGCATCATCATCAATAGGAGTATTATTTGGTTGTGCAAAAACGCTATACGTAGCCAAAATACTCAGGAATATGATTATACTATTTTTCATTTTTATGTGTTCTCGTGATTGTGTGGAACAAATATACGTTTTTAAGCAATTTTTATTGTATTCTTATTTTAAAAGGTACAATTTTTCTATTTCAGAGCTAGTTTCACCGAATTCGTTCTCTACAGTTACTTTGTAAATATAAACTCCTTTGGCAAGTTGGTCGCCAAACTCATCTCTACCATCCCACGTTATTCCTTCTGTTCTGAAACCAGCTGTTTTCACTTCTTCGTTTATTGTTTTTATGAGTCTTCCTGAAACGGTGAAAATTTCGATTTGTGTTTTTAAACTGTTACATACTTGGTTGTGTTCAAAATAAAAGTCAGTTCTGGTTGTAAACGGATTGGGGTAATTTAAGACGTGTTCTAGAACAATATTTTCTTCTTCTTGAACAATAAATTCTAAGTTAATTTCAGAAGAATTGTTGTTTACATCCCACGCTTTAAGTTCTAACGTGTGTCTTCCTGGATTAAGTTGTGGGAGTTGATATCTTATTTTACCACTTTGGTAAGTGTCTAAATCTGCTTCATAAAACTCATTTAAAATAATCGCGTCAGCTGTGTTGGCGTCAATTGTTGCTGTAATATCATGACCAATACCGCTGCCTGCAGTGTTGATTCCGTTTTCGTCAAAAAGAGTAGCAATCAAAATAGGAGTTTCATTGGTAATTCCTCCATCTACAAAATTATCGTCGTTTAGAGTAAGGGTTAAATCAGGTCCCATATCATCATTTAAACCAGACGTGTTAATTCCTCCAATATAGAAAAGAGAGTCGAATCCTCCTGCGGATGTAGTTTCATTGTAGCCATAAAAACTTGCTTTTCCTTTACCAAAGTTATAGTCAATGTCTTTCGGAACAATAAAGTCGAAATCAAAGTATCCATTGGTAACTGAAACTCTACCTCTGTACAGTATGTTTTTTTGAATTTCAAACTCTCGAGGGAAATCTTCGTCTTGCCCAAGCGTGAAAGTGGTTTTAGGTTTGTCGTAAATACTGGGTTCTAAAATACCATTTTCAGTTGTTAAAATATTTCCAAACTGATCTTCTAGGTGTCCAGTCATACGTGCTTTAGAAAGAGCCTTAATTGTATCTTGGTAGTCAGATGTTGCAAAATTATTGATAGAGTCTAGCACAACTTTCTGTGTAGGCAATGCAATGCGTAAAGCAGGGTCTCCAATTAGTGTAAACGACCTTTTATTAGAAGAACCGCTTACTTCGTTCTTAGTTCTGCGAATAATTTCTCCAAAAGCCAAAGGAGTTCCGTCGACTTCGCGTGTAAAAACATTTTCAAATAGTTTTTTATTCGTGGTGGTATTTACGCCAAAGAAAACAGAACGTGTTGTGGTCATTAAAGCAATTGCTCCTCCGTTCGGATTTAAGTGCATCCATTCTCCAGCAGAAACTCGCTCATTGTCGTCATATTTAGTAAACTCACAGGTTGCCGAAACAAACAAAGGCATATTATCTATATTGGTCCAGCTGTTTATCTGATTAATACCTATTACACGCTCTTGAGCAGCTCCAGACTCTCCACCATGACCAACGTAGGTCATCATAATGTTACCGTTTTCGATGTTTCGATTTATTTCTTCTGTTGCGTCCGGATATCTTTGTCCACCCGCCGTAACTTGCTGTTGATAGGCATCTAAATAGATTTTTACAGCATTCATTTCATAGTGGTTTTCTTTCACATAAGCGTATGCTGGCTCGGCGTCTGTTGGAATAAAGGTATCAATAGGATCGTCTCTATCGTCTGCAATAATTGAGTACTTCATGCGCCAAGCGCCTTGTGTAGAAGAGAAACCTTCCTCGTTGCAGTTTGCTGCGTTGGAACCACTAAACAAAGAAGAACCATTTTTCATGTAATGTTCTATTTTGTTTACAACAGCGATGGCTTGTTGTTGCGTTGTTGCAAGAATTCTACCCACGCCGATATCAAGGTCATCTCCATTCGAGATACTTTCGTTATCACCAAGTAGGCCAAAATAATCATCGGTTGGTAAGTTGTTGATGAGGTTGATAGAGTTATTTGCTGGACGTCTAAAATGATAAGCAGGAACCATGTAATTGTTGTCGGCTACTCTATTTTTAGGATCGTAGGTTGCATCTCCAAAAAGCGTAAGATACTTGGGCATTAGGTTTGGATCTCCATTGGACCTATCAAAAAACATTTTAGCAAAGGTTTTGATTGCAGTAGCATCTTGCATCCCACCTGAGAATTCATTGTAAATTTGATTGAGTGTAACAACATGTACAGATAAGCCTTGAGTTCGGTGTAAATTTGCTAATCTTTCGGCTTGATTCAAAAACAAAGGGTGTGTAACAATTAGATTGTCCGCTTGCGCTAATCCATGAAGGTTTTGTGGAGCTAGTTTTTCAATAAAAGTAGGAGCCAAATAGTTGCCGTTGAACGTAATAAATTGACGCAAGGAGTCTGTACCTACTTTAAACGTAAACACGTTACCGTTTAAGTTTCCGTTAATCACTGAAGGATTGTTAATGTCTGTAATTTCCCAAGTTTGTAAACCTGGATTGTAATTGTTTAGGGTAAATTCAGCAATTCCTCCTGTGGATATTGAGCTGATATGTCTAAAGTCCATCTGGTTTTCTGAGAAAGATAAATTACGCTCTACGTTCAGTTCTAGAAAGTCGAGGTATAAAACATCTGCCGGATTCGATCGATTAAAGGTACAGGATAAATTAATATTGCCTGTACTTGCCTGAAAAGAGCTAATTTGGTTTGAAATATAAAAACCATTGCTGTTTGAGGCTAGGGTAGAAGATAGAAGTGTGTTTCCGGCTTGCGATATAACAAAAGTAGAATTGGAACCTCCTAATTTGTGCGCCCAGCCTGTTTTGAAGTTGACTGAACTTCCTGAAACAATGTTCGGGAAATTAAACGAAAAATTCTGAGTTAGGTTTACATCAAACTCTTCCCCAAACCAGCGCTGTCCTCCTTTGGTTAGGTTTACAAGGTCTTGTTCGTACCTTCCAAAATCATTGAAAGTATTAACAGTAATAGTAGAAGGAGCACTTGTGGTGATCGCTTGCTCTACGCGTTTTGGAATCGCGTTTGGATTTATATTTATGAAATAGGTGCTAAAGTCGCTATAAATATGTTTTACCTGCGTAAATCCAAAACTTCCTGAGCGCTCCCATCTATCGGCACCTTGAGCATAAAAGATGATCTGGTCGTTCTCATCAAAAGAGTTGTCTGTATCTCCTGTTATGCGTATAGCGTTCAGCGCAAGATCGTCTGGTCTAAAAAGGCTATTGTTTTCAGGTAAAATTCCAAATCCATTACCATATATGTTGATGTGGTTTGGATTTAGGCCATTTGTATTTACGCCAATCGATTCTAGAAACTCACGATTTATTGCATAAACTCCGGTTTTTTCAATTCGTATTTTGTACCAATCTCCACTCCCATCTCTAAGAACTGAGTTGGCAACATAATCTCTGCTCTTCGCACTCAACCCATTATTTTGAGCAAAAGAGATAGATACATCTGTTACTTTTTTTAATGTAGAACCAACCATCAAGTAAGGAGAAAAACTAACAAGCTCTATTTTTTGAGCTTTGTTTTCAGTTGTTTTTCTAGTAAACTGAATGTCTCCTGTAATTACAATGTTATTGCTTGTAACAAACTTTTTATCTACTTCCGAGGCGTCTTCATAACTGTAACTCTCTAGCTGTGATTCAAGTGTGTTAGTACTTTTATTAAAACGATGAAATGAAAGGTATTTTTCACCTTCTACATTAGCCGTACTTAAATTGGGTTGTTCAATTGTTTCGTTAATTGAATTTAAAGTGGTTATATTTTCTTTCCAGTCTAAAACAATTGTTTCTTGCCTTTGAGCAAGTGTACTGTTAATAGAAACAAAAATTGTAACTAAACTCAGTATTAATCGTATCCTTTTAATCAATGTCATAACGAAAGAAAAACCTTTGGTAAACAAATATCAGAACTTTATTGGATTCTGATGCACGTTTAACGAAGTGTTTGTATTAATATTTTAAGAAGTTGCAGAAAATGTAGATGATTTTACTTTTTTTTCGTAACATTGACGGTTATATTACGTTATGCTAAATGGATAAATCCAAAATTGAATGATTAAAAAACTTTTAATAAAGACTTCCATGTTGTTTGCTAGCTTGCTGTTTGTGGGTGATCTTCATGCGCAAGATCCTCAGTTTTCGCAGTTCTATGCAAACCCATTGTATTTAAATCCTGCTTTCGCGGGTTCTAATGGTTGTCCGCGTTTTGCAGCAAACTACAGAAATCAATGGCCAGGTTTGTCAGGTCAATTTGTTACCTATTCTGTTTCTTACGATCAATATTTTAAAAATATTTCGGGTGGTTTTGGAGTAATTGCTACACATGATCAGCAGGGTCAAGGAACAATAAATCATACAACGTTAAGCCTTATTTATTCTTATCACTTAAAAGTAAACCGAAAATTCACGATGCTTTTTGCAGGAAAGGCAACATGGAACCAAAAAGCCTTAGATTGGGATAAACTAACTTTCGGTGATATGATAGATCCGAGAAGAGGGTTTATTTATGGAACAGGAGATATTCCAAGAGGAGGTAATAGAGGGTTTTTTGATGCTTCAGCAGGTTTTGTTGGGTTCAGTAAAAACTTCTTTTTTGGTTTTTCTGCGCATCATTTGAATAGACCAAACGAATCTGTTATTCTTGGAGATAGTAAAATGCCTATCCGTTTAACAGGACATATGGGAGCTGAAATTCCATTGGGCAGTAAATCGAAGTATACGAACACTACATCAATTATGCCTAACATAATCTACCAATACCAACAAGGTTTTATGGAATTAAACATTGGTACATATGTTAAATATGGTGTTTTCACGGCAGGAGCGTGGTTAAGAAATAGAGATGCATTTATTTTAAGTGTAGGATTAAATACTGGAGAGTTTAAAGTAGGATACAGTTATGATGTTACTGTATCGCGTTTGAATAATGCGACATCAGGAGGAAGCCATGAGGTTTCACTTGGTTTAAACTTAAACTGTAAAGACAAACCTGTTTCGTTTAAAACAATAAGTTGTCCGTCTTTCTAAAATTAATTAGAAAAATACGTAACCAAAATTTGAATTGTCGTTATTGAAAGTAAATTTGCAAGGATATAATATGAAAAAACAGAGCAATAATATGAGATTTCTAAGTTACTTACTTGGAGCTGTAGCTGCGGTAGCGCTTATAGCATCTTGTGCAACAGAGCGTTCTGATTCTACAGGTTGGGATTACAACAATCCTAGAATGGGAGGATTTCAGAAAGTACCTTTCGTAGATCAAGAAACAGGACCAGGTCTTGTTTTGGTTGAAGGAGGTACATTCACAATGGGAAGAGCCATTGATGATGTTATGTTTGATTATGACAATAGACCAAGAAGGGTTACTGTTTCTTCTTTCTACATGGATCAAACGGAAGTAACTAACTTTCACTGGTTAGAGTATTTATATTGGATAGACAGAGCTTACGAGACGTATCCGATGATTTATAAAAACGCTTTACCAGACACTTTGGTATGGAGATCTCCTTTAGGATTTAACGAAAAATACGTAGATTACTACTTGCGTCACCCTGCATACAGAGATTATCCTGTGGTTGGTGTTTCTTGGTTGCAAGCTAACGATTATTGTAAGTGGAGAACGGACAGAGTAAACGAGTATATTTTAATACGTGAGGGTATTTTAAACTTCAACGTAGATCAGTCTGATGAAGCAACTTTTAACACAGAGTCTTATTTAGCAGGTCAGTACGAAGAGGAAGTTAGACAAAATCTTCCAGATTTAGATCCGTCAAATGCTACAGGGAGAAAAGGAAAAGATTTAGCTGAGCGTATTGTGAAAATGGAAGATGGAATTCTTTTACCACGTTACAGACTACCAACTGAAGCAGAATGGGAATTCGCTTACTACGGATTGATTGGAAACTTACAAAATGATGGATCAGAAGTAATTACTGATAGAAGAGAATATCCATGGGATGGTCACTGGGTAAGACAAGATGACGAAGTGTTCCAAGGAGCTATACGTGCCAATTTTGTTAGAGGAAGAGGAGATTATATGGGAGTTGCGGGTAACCTAAATGATGGTGCCGATGTAACAGCACCAGTTACTGCGTATTGGCCAAATGATTATGGTTTATACAACATGGCAGGTAACGTTGCAGAATGGGTGTTAGATGTATACAGACCATTGTCTTCTGAAGACTTTGATGAGTTTAGACCATTTAGAGGAAACGTATTTACAACGAAGTTGTTGAATAACGAAGGCGCTATTGATATTAAAAATGCACAGGTAGAATACGATGTTCATGGAATGAAAGAATACCTAAATGAGTTCGAAAGAATTCGTTACCAGCGTGTTTCTGCTTCAAAGCATGATCCATTTGATACTGTAATCTCTACCGGAATTGCTAAAAATAATGAATCTGCAAATCCTGTTCGTTCAGGTTATGCACCAGATCCATACTTTGTTTCTCAGGGATTTAAAAAAGATGAAGTGGAATTAACAATATTAAAAGCCATAAATAAAGTCTTGGATGAGGCGATAGAGCTGAGAAATCAAAAGTATAATACTGAGGCTGCTTTGAAGGTGCAAGAAGAAATCTTTGAAGGGATATTCGCAGATGAATTAAGAACAGCTCCAGGTGGAGAAGACTATGCTTTCGAAATTATAACAATGTTGCGCGATGGTTTCAAAGATTTTATAATTGATACTCCGGGTAAATTAAAGTACAGACAGGTAAGTGAAGAGGAAAACATTGGTAGATTAAATTACAGAAGAGATGACTATATTGATTATCTTGATGGTGACATTGAAAGCTCTATTTATTTCGGTAATGACGAGCGCAAGAATGCAATCAACCAAGCTTCTAGAGATCCAGATTTAATTATGTACCAAAGTAAATATGAAGAGTATGGATTAGATGGAAGTTTAGTAAAGCCAGGGGGTGAAAACAGAACAGCTTGGCCAACTACTTTAGTTTCTGATAAAGCACGTGTTTACAAAGGTGGTTCTTGGAAAGATAGAGCATACTGGTTAGTAGGTGGAAACAGAAGATACTTAGACGAAGATCAAGCAACAGATTACATCGGATTTAGATGTGCTATGGATAGAGTTGGATCGCCAGTTGGACTGAACTATAACAAATAATTGAAATTAACATAATAACCAACCCTGACAGATTTGTCAGGGTTTTTTTATATCTATGGAAAATTTATTCGAGTTGTTTAATTCTTGTAACGGAGTTTGCACAGATACGCGAACAATTAAAAAAGACAGTCTTTTTATCTGTCTGCAGGGTGAGAATTTTGATGGGAACCAATACGCTAATGAAGCACTTCAAAAAGGTGCAAAGTATGTAATTGTTAGCGATACTGCTCAAGTTGATAATACTAAGAAATTTTGGGTGAAAGACACACTACTTTTTTTACAAAAGTTGGCAAATTGGCACAGAAATGCTATCGGCATTAAAGTAATTGGTATTACAGGTTCTAACGGAAAAACTACTAGTAAAGAACTCATTAATTCCGTGCTAGCAAAGAAATACAATGTATTGTGTACGAAAGGAAATTTAAATAACCACATCGGTGTACCTTTAACCTTGTTAGAACTGACAAAAGAACACGAACTAGCGATAATTGAAATGGGTGCCAATAAGCCTGGCGACATTGCAGAGTTGGTAAGCATCTGTGAACCTAATTATGGTGTGATAACCAACATTGGAAAAGCCCATTTACAAGGTTTCGGAAGTCTTGAAGGTGTTATAAAAACAAAGACAGAACTATTCGATTTTCTCTCGCGAGAGGAAGGTGTTGTCTTCTATAATCAAGACGATGAGCGCATTCGTCAGCAATTACCAGTTAATTGTCCAACATTTTCTTACGGTACCACATCTACATCCAATGTAGTGGGTTCTCTAGTAAAATTGAAACCTGAGGTAGTGTTTTCTTTCCAATCTATGGATTATAAGTCTAAAGCACTTGAAACACAGATAATAGGAGAGTATAACTTTTATAACTTATTGTTAGCAACAGCTGTAGGTGTTTATTTTGATGTAAGCTTTGAATCAATTCAAGAAGCCTTGACCAACTATGCGCCTAAGAACAATAGGTCGCAGGTAGAAGTTACGAGTAGAAAAAACACATTAATTCTGGATGCATATAATGCAAATCCAACAAGTGTTTATGCTGCTATTAAGAGTTTTGAGCAAACCGAAGCGAAACAAAAGATAATGGTGTTAGGAGATATGCTAGAACTTGGAGAGGAGAGTGCAGCGGAACACCAGAAAATTGTAGATTTGGTTCGAAATCTTAATATGACTTGTTATTTTGTCGGACCTATTTATAAGCGTGTTGAAAATTCTTCGTCGCATTTTTTTGAAAATAAAAACGAAGCGAGAAGCTATTTTGAAAAGCACGACTTGCAGAATCAGACAATATTGTTGAAAGGTTCGAGAGGTATAGGATTAGAAACGCTAAAAGATTTATTCTAATGAAAAACTTACTATTACTAACTTTTACTCTGTGCTTTACACCTGTTATTATGGCGTGTAGCTGTTTAGAACTTAAAGCTCTTACAAAACAAGAAGTGCAGGAAGCTTCTCATATCTTTACAGGAAAAGTAGTTGCAATTGATACGCTTGTTGATAACAGACAAATCGAAGTGTTAATCTCAATTTCGGAAACAATTAAGGGCGAAGAAGTGAATGAACGAATAATAAAAACAAACCTTAGCAGCGCTGCTTGTGGATTAACGCTTAAGCTTGGTCAAGATTGGTTTTTTCTGATTACTGAGTTTAAAGGGGAGTTGCGCGTAAATATGTGTGGGAGGCACCACAACATAACAAAACCACGTTTCAGATTATGTAAAAAGAAACGTGGTTCATATCGTTCACAAAGAGAGTTTTACAAAGCAAATCTTCAGAAAGTAGAAACTTACAAAAAGATAATTGCTTCTGTTCAAGAAACTATTTAATCTATTGCGTAAGTAAGTTTCATTGTTATTGAAGCTGTTTTATTCTTAGAACTCGTGTTATAGGTTCCACCCCAAGAGTAATCTTCGCCAGAATCTTGACCTAAAATTTGAAATATTCCCATTTTAGCATCCTTTAATTCTCCAAGCTTAGAGCCTGCATTTACTGCCATGCTTTCAGCTCTCAGTCGTGCATTTTCTGTAGCTTGTGAGATAAGCGATATTTTTAAATCGTCTAAGTTTGTAAAATAATACCGCGGAGAGCTAGAGGTTATTTGTATTCCTTCATTTAATAAATCTGTAATTTCTCTAGAAACTTTTTCTGTTTTAGCGACTTCTTTTGACGAAATCGTAAACTGTTGAACAATCGTATATCCGGTAAACGATTCTCCAACGTATCTACCATCTTCAGAATAATTAGATTTGGTATCTTGCCTAGATGATGCTGCTTTGAATACAATTTCTTCTTGTTTAATACCTTTTGATAACAAATAATCTAGTATTTTCTTTTTATCTCTTTTTAACTCATTATACGCCTGTTTTAATTCGTAATTTGAGTTTGAGAATTCTGCATTCCAGACTATTTTGTCAGATTCAAAGTTCGTTTCACCTAATCCTGTTACGGCAATTTCACCTTGTTTTTTATTTCTGTTTTTATACGCGTTGGCTAATAATCCAGCGCCAATAATAATGGCAATAGAAAATAAGACTGGGGCAATGTAGTTTTTCATGTAGTTTTTTTGAATAAAGATACATTCAAAAATTAAAGTGCTCTTTTTTTTTAGAGAAAAGTAGTTAAGAATAATTATTTGAAGAGTTCTATCTATTTTTTGATAAACAGTCGTCTATGTGGTTCTACTTAGGTTAAAAGGTGTAAGAATTTCCTAGAATATTATCGGGATTACTTTGCTTTAATTGAAAGCTTTCTCCGTCAAAAACACCGTAAGTAAAATATTTAATCCAGTCGCCAAGATTATGATATGTGCTGTTATTGCCAAGATTTATTTTTAATGGCAAGTGTCTGTGTCCAAAAATAAAGTAATCAAAATGTTCTTTTTCGAGTATTTCTTTAGCGTAGATAACTAACCATTCTTCATTTTTACCTAAAAATTTTTCGTCGTTAGAACCTGTTTTAGCTCTGCTCTTGCGCGATGAATAGTCTGCAACTCCTACACCAAAATTAGGGTGTAAACGAGCAAAGCACCATTGGAAAAAGTGATTAGAAAAAACTTTCTTGATGAATTTGTATCCTTTGTCGCCTGGACCTAAACCATCACCGTGTCCAATGTAGAATTTCGTATCGTAAAATGTACGTGTGATTGGTTCTCTGTATAAAGTAACTCCTAATTCTTTTGGTAGATAGTCAAAAATCCACATGTCATGGTTTCCTGTATGTACAGTTATAGGTATTCCAGCGTCTGTTAGTTCTGCAATTTTCCCTTGGAGTCTTACAAAGCCTTTTGGAATAACCCGTTTATATTCGAACCAAAAATCAAAAATATCTCCAACAAGAAAAATTTCTAAAGCATCGTGTTTAATCGTATCTAACCATTTTACTAAATGCTTTTCTCTTTCTAACGATTTTTCGTATGTAGGAACACCTAGATGAAAGTCAGACGCAAAATATACTTTCTTTTTGTCACTCATTTTAATGACCAAAAATAGATTTTAGCGCTTCTTCTAATTGTTGTCCGCGCAGGTTGGTTTGAATTACCTTTCCTTCTTTATCGATAAGCACAGTGAAAGGTATAGATGAAACACCGTATGCTTGACCAGCCTCACTTTTCCAACCTTTTAAATCAGAGACATGATTTTCCCATTTAAGGTTATCTTTTTCAATGGCATATTTCCATTTTTGTGCATTATTATCTAACGACACGCTATAGATTTCAAAACCATCTTTGTTGTACTTATCGTATAACCTAACCACATTAGGGTTTTCTCTTCTGCATGGTCCACACCAAGATGCCCAAAAATCAATAAGTACCACTTTACCGCGTAGGTTCTTAAGTTCTCTAATAGTTCCGCTAGTATCTGCAAATGCTAATGCAGGAGCTTCTTTTCCTGGTGCAAGTATTTGTGTTGCATTATAAGCAGCTCTATTTTGTTCTAATTGTAATTCAATGCTTTTTACAACAGGCGATGCTGGAAAACCTTCGATAATTTCTTTGGCTACTATTTCATAGTCTAGAAACTCATTGGGAACTTCAAAAGTAGAAAGAACTGGAAGTAGTGCAGGTGATTGTCTGTTTTCTGCTATAAACTTAGAACGATATCCATCAAAAGTGCGTTGAACAGTCTGAAATTGTTCATTAACCTCTTTAACTTGATTTGGGTTTTGTCTTAAATACGCTTGCGCTTGTTGTTTCTGAAGCGCGTATTCGTTTGATTTCCTGATAAAGTCGTTCATATTGGTACTCACCTCAGAGCCTACAATATTGCAGAAATAGGCAATATTTTTACCATCGCCATAAATTTCGATCTCTTCGTCACCTTGAAAAACGATATTAAGATGTTGCTGATCTCCAATACGTATTACATAATAACCTTGGTTGGGCAGTTTTACGGTTGTTTCGAAATTTCCTTTTTCGTCTGCAACTGTCTTATGCCAGTCTCTATACCCTTGTTTTCCTAAATATTGAGCTACCTTTAATGTGTCGTGAGGTAAATTAAAGATTTGTCCTTTTAATACAACTGTTATTGGTTTTTGGTTAATTCTGTCTATCTGAGAAAAGGCAGTTTGAGCGCAAATTAAAAGTGTTAAAAGTGTAATCTGTAATTTCATAATTCTTGTTTTATTTCAAAAGGGATTCCAACTTTCGTTCCAAAGCTGCTCCTCTTAGTCCTTTTTCTATTATCTCACCATTTTTATCGATTAAAACGGTGTAGGGGATTCCTTGGAATTTGTAAGTACCAACCACTGAAGATTTCCATCCTTTTAGGTCAGATACATGATTTTCCCAAATTAATTCGTCAGAAGCAATTGCGCGTTTCCATGCATTCGAATCATTGTCTAAAGAAACACTAAATATTTCAAATCCTTTGTCTTTATATTCGTTATACATTCTAACTACATTCGGATTTTCTCTTCTGCACGGAGCACACCAAGATGCCCAAAAGTCAATAAGTACAACTTTACCGCGCAAATCAGATAGGCTTCTCGTCTTTCCACTTGGATCTTTCATGCTGATCTCAGGAGCAACTTTCATTGATTCAAAAGAAACGTACTCGTTATATCCACTTTCTAGTTGGTTGACTTGTAAAATAATCTGATTACTGATAGGATTAGATGGATAAGTACGGTTAAATCCGTCTTGCATTTTCTTTAATGTTTTAATGTTAGAACCGTCCCAGTTTTCAAAGCCTCCAAGATATTCTAACGGATACAATTCTTTCATTAAAATAAGATTGGCAGGATTATCAGGGTCTGTTTCTATCGCTTTTTTACAATAATTGTCTAGTGGTACTTTATTCTTTTCAATTAACGCTACAAGTGTTGCTTGATCCATTTTTTCTGGATTTTTCAAACCTCTTTGAAATTCAATAAAGTCAAATAGTTTATCAAAGTATCCATTTAATTGATCTGCCCAAGCTGTACCGCTGTATTTTGGTGCTTGGTTGAAGTTATCGAAATTTACGGTTATGTAAACGGAGTCGTCAATATTCAACGTTAATGGAATTGCTTTTTCAGCGTTTGGGTTGTTTGTTTTTTCAACTAATCTCAGCTGATAAATTCCCATGTCTGCAATATTTCCTTGTATGTTAAAATTTCCTTGGTCATCTGCATAAGTTGTTCCTAGCACAATAGGACCTTGCGGTGTATTTGCTTCTACATTCAATTGCGCATGTATACCATTTTCTATTTTACCTGCTACTGTAAAATTAATTTCACCAATTTTAGATGTCAATTTATCATTATTGGGTTCTTTTAAATTCGTAGCATCGTTTTCTTCTACTAGATTAGAAACGTTTGTTTCTTCAGGTGTATCGTTTGATGAACAGCTTAGTAAAACTGAACTTAATATTAGTATGTATAGACTATTTTTCATTCGGCTTCTAGCATTTCTCTCATTAATTTATTAGACGCTTTTGGATCAGCTTTTCCTTTAGAAACCTTCATTAATTGTCCCATAAAAAAACCTGTAAGCTTCTTTTCACCTGCTCTATAACGCGCAACTTCGTCTGGATGTTGTTCTATTACCTGCGAAATGTACTGTTTGATGTTGTCTTCGTCAGAATCTTGAATTAGGTTAAGACGTTCAGCAATATCCAAAGGTGCTGTGTTCGGCTCTTGAACAAACACTGGGAAAATCTTTTGAGAAGCAACTGAAGAGCTTACTTTTCCTTCATCAACAATTTGAATTAAGTTGGCTATACCTTGTGCCGAAATTGGAAAGTTATCAATCTCTATTCCTTCTTGGTTTAAGTAAGACTTCACATCTCCCATTACCCAGTTTGTAGCAGCTTTGAAATTGTTTGTGTGTTTCACAATATCGTTGTAAAACAGAGCAATTCCTTTATTATCCGTAAGGTTGTAGGCGTCGTAATCAGAAAGGCCATATACTTCCGTGTATTGCTTAAATAGCGTAGCAGGTAGGTCTGGCATATTCAGCTTCACTTCTTCAATTTCGTCTAATGTTATTTTGATAGGCTGTAAATCAGGTTCTGGAAAATAACGATAGTCATTTGCAGCTTCTTTAGAACGCATTGAGATGGTAGATGAATTTACGGCATCAAAAGAACGTGTTTCTTGAGCGATAACCTCACCGTTATTCAGAGCCGTTATTTGTCTATCAATTTCAAACTCAATTGCCCGTTGTACATTTCGTATTGAGTTCATGTTTTTCACCTCTACCTTTGTTCCAAATGTTTTAGAACCCTTTTGCATTACAGAAATATTAGCATCACATCTAAGCGATCCTTCTTCCATGTTTCCGTCACATATATCTAGGTATCGGACAAGTTTACGAATTTCAGAAACATAGGCATACGCTTCGTCAGACGAGCGTAAGTCTGGCTCAGAAACAATTTCTAGTAAAGGTGTCCCAGCTCTATTTAAGTCAACCAAAGTATCATAAACATCCACATCGTGTATACTTTTTCCGGCATCCTCTTCCATATGGATACGAGTAAGTCCTATTTCTTTCTTGTCTCCATCGGGTAAATTAATGATTACTTTACCGCCTGTACAAATGGGTGTTTTATCTTGTGTAATTTGATAACCTTTTGGTAAATCTGGGTAGAAATAATTTTTTCTTGCAAAATACTGATTGGGTGCAATATCACAGTCTAACGCTAAACCTAGCTTGATGGCAAATTCTATTGTCTTTTTGTTCATCATAGGTAAAGTACCTGGATGCCCTAACGTAATTGCACTAATGTTTGTATTGGGCTGAGCGCCGTACTCATTAATATCGTTAGAATAGGCTTTGGTTTTAGTAAGCATTTGAGCATGTACTTCTAAACCTATTACTACTTCGTAATTATTTCTGTTAATGTTCGCCATTATATTTGGGTAATCAATTCTTTAATTATTGTCGTCATCTTTGGCTCTTGCTTCCCTGCAACAGCAATTATTTCTGCGACGTCTACTTTTTTAATTTTCCCGGGTACGCCCAAATCGGTAATAATCGATATTGCAAAACACGGTATATCCATGTGTCTTGCAACAGTTATTTCAGGAATGGTAGACATACCCACTGCATCTGCTCCTAAGATACGAATCATTTTGTATTCAGCCGGTGTTTCTAGCATAGGTCCTGTTAAACCATAGTAAACTCCTTCCGCAATTCGAATGTTGTTTTCTTGTGCAACTTTTTTTCCTAGCGCAATCATTTTAGGGTCGTAAGCCTCAAACATATCAACAAAACGCGGACCCATTTCGTCTATATTTTTTCCAATCAGCGGATTTCCTGGGAAAGCATTGATATGGTCATTGATAATCATAATTTCACCAACTTCAAAGTCTGGATTAACTCCACCAGCTGCATTAGAAACAACAAGTTTTTCAATTCCTAAATACTTCATCACGCGAACGGGGAAAGAAACTTGCTCAAATGAGTAGCCTTCGTAGAAATGAAACCTGCCTTGCATGGCAACTACGTGTTTATCTCCAAGTTTTCCAAAGATTAGCTTGCCAGAATGACTCTCCACTGTTGAAATGGGAAAGTTTGGAATTTTCTCGTAAGAAATTTCCGTAATAATCTCAATTTCTTTGACTAATCCGCCTAAACCGGTTCCTAAAATAATACCAACTTGTGGTTGCGTTGTAATTTTAGACTTAATATATTCTACAGTTTGATTAATTTGTGCTAACATAATTTTCAACATTTTTTAGAAAACGCTCTTTTTCATCCATTTCAACACCAATACTTTGGTAGTACCAAGGGTATTTTTGAATCAATTTAACCACAGCCGGATGCAACAAACGCATAAAGTCTTTTTCAGTTGTTACAATGGCCTTTTTCTCATGTGCAAAAATATCAAAAATCCTGTGAATTTCATGTATATCAGCGGGCGTAAATTGGTGGTGGTCAGAAAACCGAACAAGGTCAATTTTAAATGATTTTTGTAGTTGTTCAATTAATGGAGTTGGATTGGCAATTCCAGTAACTAGGACTACACCAGTTGGTAAAGATTCTAAATCAGTAAATAGGTTCTGATCTTGAAAATTTACAGGTAAGATTGGACCGTAAGCGATTGAAGAAAAGTAGATGGGAACTTTAACGTTAAGTTCTTTTTTGATTTTTTCTTTTTCCAATGGAGTACAACTTTGAGGTGTTTTTGTAACTACAACCAAGTTGGCCCTTGTTTTTTGTTTTCTAAACTCCCTTAAATTTCCTGCGGGTAAAACATAATCGCGCGTAAACAATTCTGAATAGTCTGTGAGTAAAATGTTACAGTCTCTTTCAATTTTTCGGTGTTGATAAGCATCGTCTAAAAGAATCAGCTCTGTATTTTTTAGTTGGTTTTCTATTTTTTTTGCTCCCAAAGCTCTGTCTTCACAAACAACAACATGTATGGCATCTTTGTGTTTCGTTTTATAGAAAATTGGTTCATCTCCAATTGTCTCTGTATTAGAATGAGCCGTAGCAAGTAAATAACCCTTTGTTTTTCTGCCGTATCCTCTTGAGAGTATCGTTATGTGATAGTTTTGCTTGAAATAAGTTGTCAAAAAGTCAACATGCGGAGTTTTACCAGTACCTCCTGTGGATAGGTTGCCGATAGAAATAACAGGTATTTTTGAGGCATAGCTTTTTTTAATTTTCGTGTTAAACAAAAAGTTTCTAATCTCCATTATGAATCCGTAAATCCAACCGAAAGGCAGTAATATTTTCCTCAAATCTTTCAAATCAGTCAAAAATAATAATATGAAACTGCTTTTATGGCATTCGTTATCTATTCTTTGTTTTATTTTTACACAACTTTATGATGGGAAAACTTGCATATTACCTCTTAATTATTCCGGTTTCTTATTTACCGATGCCTGTTTTGTATCTGTTTACCGACTTTTTTTATTTATTGTTATTAACCGCAGTACCATACAGAAGAACAGTTGTGCGTGCTAACATTAATAATTCATTTCCGGATAAAACGGCAAAAGAGAAAAAAAGAATTGAACGTCAGTTTTATCGCTATTTAACCGATTTATTGGCCGAATCAACAAAAAATCTAACGATATCAAAACACAAGTTACGAAAAAGATTTACGGTTAAAAATCCAGAGTTGATGCAAAAGCTTTTTAAAAATAAAGAGAATGTGCTTTTGGTTTCAGGGCATTACAACAATTGGGAGTTTTTTTTAACAGCGCAAGATTTATTATTTGAACATAAGGCAGTTGGAGTAGGTAAGCCATTGTCGAGCGCGTTTTGGGACAAAAAAATTAACGCACGAAGAGAAAGGTTTGGTATGCAAGTTATACACAGGAAAAATTTTGATGAGCGTTTTGAAAAATTAATTTCAGACTCAACGCCTTTTGCAACCCTTCTTTTGGTAGATCAATCTACCGCAGATTCGCTTAAAAGCTTTTGGACAACTTTTTTAAATCAAGAAACAGCAGTTATTTACGGACCAGAAATGCTTGCCGTTAAACATAATTTTCCTGTTGTATTTTTTCATACAGAAAAAGTGTCGCGCGGTCACTATTCCATCCATCTTCAGTTAGTAACAAAAACTCCTAGAAAAACAGAATGGGGAGAAATTACAAAAACTCATGTTAAAATGATGGAAAATGTAATTAAAGAAAACCCTTCTCGGTGGTTGTGGTCGCATAAAAGATGGAAACGAGAGATACCAGAAGATTTAGTTTCCTTGAAAGAGAAGCAGAAAGAGAAGTTTAATGCGTTAAAAAAGGCAGTTTTATGAAAAAATATAATTTGATTATTATTACGCTGTTTATTTCTTTTTTAGGTAAAAGTCAACTTCAATCTATAGAAATAATTAGTGTAAATAATATACAACTTTCTCCCGACACAACCTATAGTAGATCTATCAAATGCAAAGATAGTAAGTGGTACGCTGCTTGCTCTAATGGCTCTGTTTATTTGTACGATACAAAAACACAAAAAACATCAGAAGTGTTCGGATATGAAGTTGAAGAATTACGCGATATAGAATTGTTGGGTAACGGAAACGTTTTAGCGATGATGAGCGGTTCAACAGGTAAGTTTGTTAAAATTGGTCCGGGAAGTAGAACGTCTACAGATAAATCTTCTGTTTTAGATAGTGTATTTTTAGACGGTATGGACTTTTCACCTTCAGGAGTTGGTGTTTTGATGGGAGACCCTGTAGATGGAAGCTTTTCTGTCTTTTTTAGTAATGATTTTGGAAGCACATGGGAAGTATTGGAACCTAAAATTAAAGCAGAAAAAGGTGAGGCCGGTTATGCTGCTAGCGGTACCAATATTCAATTAATACACGATGGTTTGTTTTACTTTGTTAGCGGTGGTAGTAAAAGTAGACTGTATAAGGTAGATTTTTCAGGATTTGACAACGCTACAACAACAGTGTCTAACATACCCATGCAGAACGGAGAAGGAAAGGGCGCCTTTTCATTATTTTTTAAAAATGAAAAAGAAGGAATTGTAGTAGGTGGTGATTATAAAAATCCAGACAATAATGAAGATGCCTGCTTCTTTACCTATGACGGTGGTGAAACTTGGACAAAACCAACCACACCATTTAGCGGATATAAATCATGTGTTATTTACAGTAAAAAATACAATGTTTTATTTGCTAGTGGAAGAACTGGATTAGATTATTCTTTAGATTTCGGTGAAAATTGGATTAAACTTTCTGATACTCCAATGTTTGCCCTTACTTTTTTTGGAGAAAACTTGTTAGGAACAACTAGAAATGGTATTATTATGCAAATCGAATTAAAATTTATTTAATTAAGGTGTAACTTGATTAATTTGATTACGTTTAATATCTGTTAATGATTTGTTAAAACAGCATGTAAACAAAATCAAGGCACAATTATTGAATTTAGTAGACAAAACAAAAAGAATGAAAAAATTATTGACATTAGCATTACTAGCAGTTGGATTTGGAGTTTTCGGACAAGAAGACTACGAAGAATTGCTTATTTTGAAAGCCGACAACAACTGGGACAAACTAATTAAAAAATCTGCCGGTTACACAGAGAAAGACAAAACGAAAAATGATCCGTTGCCCTATTATTATCTAGCTGTAGGTTTATACAATATTTCTTTTGACGCCGATAGAGATATGGATAACTATAAAAACGCCTACAAAGACTGCATGTCTACCATAGGTAAGTTTATGAGAAAAGATAAAGACAGCTCTGTGTTTTTAGATAAAAGAGATTTCTTTTCTGAGGTAAAAATGTCTTTAGTCGAAACAATCAAAAACGATATAGAAGCTGGAGATTACAGGAAAGCATTTAGTTGGGTAACTAAAGTTTATAAGTTCGACCGTTACGAGTTAGGTGCCAAATATTTAGAGGGAGCATGTAAGCATAACTCAGGCGATAAAAGTACAGCGCGTTACAAATGGAAAGAAGCAGATGAAATTTTAGCTTCAACAAAATCAGTTAGTGACTGGAGAGAGGAAGATTTAGAGCTTTTGAAATTAGGAGTTATGGAGTCTGCAAAATGTATGGCAGAGTCTAGACAAATGGATAAAGCGAAAGAAATGTTGGATAAAGTTGCTCCTTGGTTTGAAACAGACGATGATTTCAAACGAAAATACAATGAAATTGTAAATTAAGTATTTCACAATTCTGATAAAAAAAAGCCCGTAATTTTACGGGCTTTTTTTTGTATAATTATTTATTCTCTGCTCATTATTCGTATTCTTTCTTCAGCTGCATTTTGTATTTCTTTCGCATAAAAGTGGTAATCGGTATGCTTATCTTCTTTCATTTTTAAAAGCTTTGTTTGCTTTTCGAAAACTTGCTCGTTTCCATTAAAATACATTTGATGTCTGCTTTCCAAGTTTTTAGAAGAGAAGTCAATCGAATCTTGTTCCGGAAAAAAATCAAATTTATATCGTGCATGATCCACGTAATTGAGCTGGTTTTTAAAGAAATAGTAAGTTACTTCTCCTACGCCTAAAGAGAGTTCATAGGTATATATCACTTTCTGAATTGTTTTATTCGTGTAAAACACTTTTATCTCTCCTGGAGCTTCGTTTTCAAAACAGCTTAGTTCAAAAGATTGCATCGTAAAAGAATCAAATGGAGTAGCGTTTATTCTTTCGGCTATCATTTCTGTTCTTTTGGCAGATGCTTCGTTCTGAGAAAATAAGGCCTGTGATGTGAAAAATAATACTACTAGAAAACTGAATCGCATAAAATCTAAATTGGACTTACAAGGTAATCAATTTAACAATAGATTTGGTGTTTTAGCCTTACATTGTTTTTTCTCAAACGCTGTTTAATAAAATTAAATGACGAAAAAAAGCGCTAGTTTACTAGCGCTTTAGATGTAAATTAATTGCCTTTAATTTCAAATTCGGTTCTTCGATTTTGCTGTCTGCCGTCTGCCGTTGCATTACTTTCTATTGGCTTAGAAGATCCATACCCCATGGCTGTCATGCGTTGAGCATTAATGCCGTTGTTTTTTAAATAACTTACAACTGCTTCTGCTCTTTTTTGAGATAAAGTTTCATTTAACGCTGCCGAACCTGTGTTGTCTGTGTGTCCAGATATTTCTATTTTTAATTGAGGAACGTCCTTTAGCAAATCTACGAGTCGGTCTAACTCTGCATTTGATGTGTTTGTAAGTGTAGATTTACCAATATCAAAAAAGATATTTCTTAGCGCTATTTTGCTTCCAACTGCAATATTTTTTAGTTCAATTGTTTTATTAATTAAATTGTATTCGGCATCAGATTCTATATTAAAGTTCTCTGAGTGGAAAAGGTATCCTTCGGCTTTTACGGCTATACCGTAGTTTTTTCCTGCTGGTAAAGAGAGTAAAAACTTACCTGTAGCGCTGTTTGTTGTGAATTTTTCTATTTCTTTTCCAGTAGCATTATCCGTAATAACAATTTCGGCTTCTACTGCTTTTCTAGAGAGCGCATCTACTGTTTTACCTTTAAAAACAGTTAAAGAACTTTTTTTCACCCTCACGGTTGCTTCTATTTGAGGATCCTTGATAGGCATAGCAACACTGGCCAAAAGATAATCTTCCATGTCTACAACAGGTTCTTTCTCAGGTCCCCAAAACGTTACTTTATATATATCAAAATCACCTTCTCCACCTTTTCTATTGGAAGAGATATAAGCGTATTTTCCGTTTGCTGTAGCTGCAAAGAAATAATCGTCGTAAGGCGTGTTGATCGGATATCCCATGTTTTCAGGTACAGACCACGAGCCTTGTTTCTTATAGGAGACAAAAATGTCGTAACCACCCATAGAACCATGACCTTCAGAAGCAATGTACATCGTTTCTCCGTCTATGTGAAGATAAATTGGTCCGTCATTAAATTTTGAATTTACAGCACTTACCATAGTTGCAGCACCATATTTTTTTGTCATTCTATTCTCCATCCCAGCAAACATGATTTCTGTTCCATTAGAACGAGATGCATTGTCTCTGGCAAAGTATAACTTATAACCGTCAAAATTGTAAGACGCATACTTTTCATTAGCTCTGGGCGAGCTAATTTGCATAGGAAGCACTTTAGGGTCTGACCATTTTAAACCCTTGAGTTCAGATTCAAATACATCTGTCTGACCTTCTATGTTTCTGTGCAATAATAGTTTGGTTCCGTCATAAAATAAATTATTAACAGTTTCGTCCAGTTCAGTGTTTACAGCTCCATTAATTTCTTTTGCTTCAGACCATTTTCCATTTTCAAAATTGGTTGTGAAGATATCTAAATCGTATTCTCCAACTTCATTCGGTTGATTGTTGTTAGGCCTGTTTGAACTAAAAATAATGGTTGATCCATCTGTAGAAATACTCGGTGCAATTTCATTGTTTGGTGTGTTTATTGCACGCATATTGTCTATCCAAACTCTCTCTTGTTTTGCCGTTAATTCTTCTCCTTTTGAGCATTCTCGTTTGCGTTGTGTTACAAACTTGCTAAAATTATCTGCCTTTCTGTAATTGTCTTCAAAGGTTTTATAAAGCGTTAATGCTTGACTAAAGTCTTCTTCTAAATGATAAGAAAGGGCTAGGTAATAGGGTAGGAACGGGTCACAATTCTCGTCTAGTTCATTTGCTTTCCTTACATATTCTATCCCTTTATAAGGCGCGGATGAGTAGAAATAGCAAACCGCTATTTTAAAGTTATTTTCTGCATTCTGATTGTTTAAACGTTGTGCACGTTCATAGTGTTTTAATGCTTTTTTGAAGTTGAGCACTGGATCTTTTACTTCAAAAATGGCATTGAGTCCGAGCTCAAAAGATTCTTCTGCAAGTTTTAAACCTTCCAAAACGATTTTAAGTTCTTCTTTATTTTCTTTAAAATTAGCAGCCTTAAAATCAATGTTTTGTCCAAATATGGCAAAAGAGAAGAGCAGACTTAAAGCGTATATCGTATATATTATAAATTTCATTTCAGTTAGGTTTTACATTCCACAATTTTGGGCATAATAGCTATTGCCTGTTTCGGAGCCTAGGTCTTTAGCTTTTTCCCAATCTTCACAGGCTCCATTCATGTCTCTCAACATTTCTTTAGCAAGTCCTCTGTTCACATAGGCTGAAGCATAACTTTTATCTATGTTTATAGCCTTGTTAGCAGCATCTAGTGCTTCTTGGTATTGTTTCTTCTTTAAAAACGCTGCTGCCAAATTGTTGTATGCTAATGCATATTTTGGCTCAATTGTTAAGCATTTTTTGAAATCGTTGATTGCATCGTCTATACGACCTTTAGCCATTTGAGTAGCACCTCTGTTGGCATAAGCAAGATAAAATTTGCCATCTAAAGAAATAGCCCGATTAAAAGATGCGATAGCTGCATCGTAATTTTTCATTTTCTTTTTTGTTGTGCCTATGTTGTTTAAGACAAACGCTAGATTTGGATTTCGTTTAACTGCTTCTTCGTAATCTGCTAGTGCTTTAGCATAGTTTCCTTTCATTCTGTATGAAGACCCTCTGTCGTTGTAAGCAAAAGCCATATTGTTGTCCAATTCAATAGTTTTGGTAAATGAAACAATGGCTTCTTCATAATTTTGTTGTAAAAACTGTAGCGTACCAAAATTGTAGTAACTTTTTGGGTTTGTTGCATCTAATTCTATGGCTGTTTTATAATCTTTTTCAGCAGCTAAATAGTTATTCATTCCTTGAAAAGCTCTACCTCTTTGAAAATATGCTTTAGCATAGTTTTGCTTCTTTGCAATCAAAGAGCTTAGTGTTTTTGCTGCTTCATTGAATTGGTTGTCCTCATTTTCTACAACCCCTTTGTTATAAAATGCAGCCGTAAAGTTAGGGTCAGCCTCAATTGATGTTTTAAACTGTTGTATTGCTGCTTTGTAATTTTTTTCTTGAAAGAATGTTATTCCTTTGTTGTAGGCTTCTTGACTTCTAGCTACTGCAGCATTTGTCTCATTAAGCGCAGCAATAGAATCTCTGTATTGAATTTCGGCTGGCGTTAAATCGTCTTCCTGACAAAATACAGGAGAAGCACCTAGAATCAAACATCCTAGAAGTAGCAATTTTAATTTTTTCACACGTTAAAATTTAATTTTATTCAAACTTCTTTAAAAATAGGTCAAAAAATAAAGAATCAAAGAAATACTTTTCAACACCTTAGAGTAAGCGCACTTAAAAATGTATTATTAATTTAGCCTTTTTAAAATAAGGAATATGAGTAAAGACGTATATATCATTGATGGAATTCGAACACCAATAGGAAGTTTTGGAGGAACGCTATCACCTGTTCGTCCGGATGACATGGCAGCCCATGTGATTAAAACACTTATGGAAAGAAATCCTAGTGTTAAGGGAGAAGAAGTAGAAGATGTTCTTTTTGGATGTGCAAATCAAGCCGGAGAAGACAACAGAAATGTTGCGCGTATGGCCGGACTTCTAGCCGGTTTACCTTGGCAATCTGGTGGAGAAACTGTGAATAGATTATGTGCTTCTGGTATGGCATCAACCATAAATGCTGCTCGTGCAATTAAAGATGGAGCAGGTGATGTGTATATTTCTGGAGGAGTAGAAAATATGACGAGAGGACCGTGGGTAATTTCTAAAGTTTCAAAACCCTTTGGTAGAGATGCTCAAATGCACGATTCTTCTTTTGGTTGGAGGTTTATTAATCCTAAAATGCAGGAGATGTATGGCACGGATGGAATGGGAAATACAGCTGAGAACTTAGTAGAAATGTACGGTATTTCTCGCGAAGATCAAGATAAGTTTTCGGCTTGGTCGCAACAAAAAGCAGCACAAGCTTGGGAGAATGGAAAATTAGCAGAAGAAGTAGTTCCTGTAGTTATCCCACAACGTAAAAAAGAAGCAATTGTATTTGATAAGGATGAGTTTATGCGTCCTACAACAACCACAGAAACCTTATCTAAGTTAAGACCTGCTTTTAAAAAAGAAGGTGGTTCTGTAACAGCAGGAAATTCTTCTGGTTTGAATGACGGAGCCTGCGCTTTACTAATTGCTGGAGAAGATGCTGTTAAGCGAAATAAGTTAAAGCCGTTAGCAAGAATTGTTAGCTCTGCCGTTGCAGGAGTTGAACCGAGAATAATGGGGATTGGACCCGTTTATGCATCAGAAAAAGCATTAAAGCGAGCGGGTTTATCTTTAGATGATATGGATATTTTAGAGTTAAACGAAGCATTCGCAGCACAAGCTTTAGCGTGTACACGAAAAATGGGATTAGCAGATGATGATGCTAGAATTAATCCAAATGGAGGTGCCATTGCTTTAGGTCATCCTTTAGGTATGACAGGAGCACGTATTCTATTATCTGCAGCGCTTGAGTTGCAAAGAACCAACAAAAAGTACGCGCTTGTTACCATGTGTATTGGAGTGGGCCAAGGATATGCTACAATTATAGAACGAGTATAAAAACATGAGATTAACGTTTAACGCGCCCATTACACTTACGTTTGCACTTTTGGCAACGCTGGTTTATTTCTTCTTTACGCATAATTCTCCGCCAGAAATTTGTGTGCTTAGAGGTCAAATTGATACGTCAAATTGGAAATGGTACCTTAGTTTATTTGGATATACGCTAGGTCATGGAAGTACGGAGCATTTAATTGGTAACTTGAGTTTAATCTTATTGTTAGGTCCAATTCTAGAAGAAAAGTATGGTTCTAAAAAACTATTAATTATGCTGCTTTTAACAGCATTTTTAACAGCAGTAGTACATATCCTGTTCTTTTCACACAGTTTAATTGGAGCTAGTGGAATTGTATTTATGATGATTGTATTGGTTTCCTTAACCAATGTGAAAGCAGGAGAGATTCCGATTACCTTCGTTTTAATTATGATTTTGTACGTAGGTCAAGAAGTATACAAGTCATTTGACGCAGATCAAATATCTCAGTTTGCACATATTTTAGGTGGAATTTTGGGTGCTATTTTTGGGTATACTTTTAGGCCTGGAGGGAAAACTGGAAAACCGGTGTTAAGTGTGAAGTAGGATTTTACAAAACCCGAATTCTATGTCACAAAAGCAAGGTTTTTACAAGTTATATTTGTATCTTGCGCACATTCAACAAAAATTGTTGAAAAAACAGAATTAAATTATAGGTAGATATGGGTAGACCACCAACAAAACCAGCGCGTTTAAAAGATGGATTTTACATAGAAGTGAGAAACGAAGGTTCTAAGGCAAATGGAATTAAAATTCGTAGAGACACGAAGGAAGAAATGATGATGGCTATTGAGGATTACAGCAGAATTAAAGATGTTACTGTACTTGGAGAGCTAAAGAACGACAAATGGGTCGACGATAAAAAGAAGAAAAAGAAAAAATAATATTGATTTTAAGACTTGGTTTTAACCAAGTCTTTTTTTTGTTAGAACTTTTCTACTTTTCGGCTGTTCCTAATTTAAATATATTCCAATGCATATTCCTTATATCAATTATCTGAAAAGCAAAGGTAGGTTTGCCGTATGGATTTTTACCTTTTTGTTTCTTCTTGCAACAATTCCCTTACTTCTCAATGCTAATAATACAACTACGGCAAAGTTTTTCGGAGTTTTTGTGCTTGTCTTAATAGTTTTTGCACTTTGGGTATGGAGAATTCAAACAAGAAAGAAAGCAGATAGGCTCGCGCGTATCCGTTTAACCACGAATGAAGTACATTGGTTAAACAAACACATTCCGTTTTATTCAAACTTGAACAAAGAACAGAAGCGAATTTTTGAAGATAGAGTGGGTATATTTTTGGCAGAAATTATTGTGACAGAAATCGATAATGAGGTTCCAGAAAAATCAACTTGTCTTTATGTAGCAAGCAGCGCAATTATTGCCTATTGGGGATTACCGTATTGGAATTATGGAGAGTTATCAGAAGTTTTAGTGTATCCGTCAAACTTTGATATGAATAACGAGTTAAACAAGCGAGGTTTAGTTTCAGGAAAAGTACACCACGGAGGTTTGATGGATAGCACGATGATCTTATCGCTTCCTACTTTAATTCATGGTTTCGATAATCAAACGGATAAAAATAACGTAGGAGTTCATGAGTTTGCACATCTTTTGGATAAAGCCGACGGTTCAATTTACGGTTTACCGTTTATGCTTAAAGCAGAGGATAAGCAATATTGGATAGATTTAGTTGAGCGTGAGATGACTAAAATTAAAGACAAAGATTCTACGATAAACGCACATGGTGCAACCAGTAAAGAAGAATTTTTTGCTGTGCTAACAGAATATTATAAAGAAAGGCCTCAGCTGCTGAAGAATAAACATCCAGAAATCTTTCTAATGATGAATCGTTTTTTTAACGAAATTAACTAATCTATTTTTCTGTTTTATATGTAACCAAAAGAAGGTGTAACACTACAAAAATTAAGGCCATGCTATTTAATAGAACAGCAATGTTAAAGGTTAGTGCTACACTTTCAAACGTACTGTTGTAGAAAATAAGAGTTAACCCAGCTCCTAACATAATACCTAATTCTAATGCTATAAAAAGTGTTCCAGAACCAATTCCTCTTCTATTTGAAGGAGCTAAGTCGGCCATCCAAGCAAATAAGGTTGGACTATTTAATCCGGTTGCCATTCCAAAAATTATGGAAGCAAAGGAATACATAAAAACAGTTTGCGCATGAGCAACTAATAGCATACTGATGATTAAGATTATCAATCCAATTACTAATGTTTGTCGTCGTCCAATTTTATCAGAAAGTTTGCCTGTGAATAAGCGCACGAGTATGGTAGAAATTACATAAAGTGCAAAAAACCATCCTTTGTTTTCAATTCCTAAATAGCCTGATAAATCTGGCGTAATTACGAATAACATTCCTGAACTCGCAGCACTTAAGAGCATCACAATCCCTACAGGAAGTACATTTTTTTCTATCCATTCATTTTTTCTGATAGATAAATGAGATAAATGAAACGGTTTGGGTGTTTCGAGTGTTTCTTTCACAGTTGTAATCATTAAACCAGCTGCAATAGCTAAAATACCGGCTACAATAAATAAACCGGTAACACCAAAAGTAGATGCAACGGGTGTTCCTAAAAACTGACCAACACCAATACCTAAAGAAATAGCAGTACCAAAAACACCCATTCCTTGTCCGCGTTTATCTACTGGTAATAAGTCTGTTATGGTTGCTGTTGCGCCAGTAGGCAAAAATCCAGTTGAGAAACCGTGAAAAAAACGTAACAACAAGAAGAAAAGTACAGTACTGCTAAAGGGATAAAGAAAAGTTGCAGTAGTCATCACAATTATCCCAACATACATAGTAGATTTTCTCCCCATGTTATCTGCAAGTTTCCCAGAAAAAGGTCTTGAAATTGCTGCTGAGAGTGTAAACAAAACCATAATTAATCCTTTATATTCCTCTCCACGTAGGTCGGTAATAAAAGCATTTAATTCAGGAACAATTAGATTGAAACTTGTCATGAAAAGTAAGATAGACACGCACAATGCCCAGAAATTTTTACTGTAACTTTTCATTTTTTCTGCAAAATTAGCTTTTTAACCGACTTATTACTGTTTATCTTTCAAATATCGCACATCACTTTCTTGAACATCCAAAGGCGTAAGTTGTTTCGTAAGTAGAGAAAACACAAAACGTCTATTAGTTATGAATAAATTAATTTTACTAGCAGCATCAATTATCTTTTTGATAGCTTGCTCAAACACGGTAGAGTCTAACAACACTCAATTACCTTTTGCTAATAATGTAGACGACACTCTAAAAAAAGTGGTGAAAACAGAAGCAGAGTGGAGAAGTATATTATCTACAGAGGAATACAATATTCTTAGAGAAAAGGGTACAGAGAGGGCTTTTACTGGAGATTTACTAAAGATAAAAACGAAAGGAGTTTACACATGTGCAGGATGCAGTTTACCGTTGTTTTCTAGCGATACTAAGTTCGATTCTGGAACGGGTTGGCCAAGTTACTATGCACCAATATATTCAGCTAACGTTGGCGAAAAGATGGATAATAAATATGGATGGAACCGAACAGAGGTTGTTTGCAATCGATGTGACGGACATTTAGGACATGTTTTTGACGACGGTCCGGCTCCAACAGGTTTGCGATATTGCATCAATTCTGCAGCTCTAAATTTTCAAGAGTCAAAATAAGTTCCGAACGCTTTTAGCCTGTTTGCATAATTTATTTTTGGGCGCATAAAAAACGCTCTTATCCTGCATATAGAGATAAGAGCGTTAAACTTGCCTTAAACGGTTAATTAAGGTTTTCGCCGTATATTTCTACTACCTTAGATTCGTGTAGTGATAAAATAATTTTTCTTTTCAGTTTAAGTGTAGGAGTTAACTCTCCACCTTCAACACTTAATTCTCTATCTAAAAGAGCAAACTTCTTAATTTGTTCAAAGCTTCCGTAGTTTGCATTATATTTATCTACTTCTTTTTGGATACGTTCAATAACTTTATCGTTAGCGCAAATACTTGCATTACTAGTATCCATGCTGTATTCTTTTCTTTTTGCCCAATCTTTAATAAACTCAAATTGAGGAACAATTAACGCTGCAGGGTGTTTTTGTCCTTCTCCAATTACCATAATTTGTTCTATGAAACGCGATTCTTTGAACTTATTTTCCATCATTTGTGGGATAATGTATTTTCCACCAGAGGTTTTAAAGATCTCTTTTTTTCTATCTGTTATGCGTAAAAACTTTCCGTCTTCAATTTGGCCTATATCACCCGTATGAAACCAACCTTCAGCGTCTATTTCTTCTGCCGTTTTTTCAGGGTTGTTGTAATACCCCATCATTACGTTTGGACCTTTTACAAGGATTTCTCCATCTTCGGCAATTTTTACGGTAACATCATCAATTGTTGTACCAACAGATCCAATTTTAATCCCATTTTTGAAACAATTAACAGATATAACAGGAGAAGTTTCTGTTAGTCCATACCCTTCTAAGATTGGAACGCCAGCAGCCAAGAAAATACGGGCTAATCTTGGAGAGAGTGCAGCACTTCCAGAAGCAATAGCGTTCACTTCTCCACCTAGTGCTTCTTGCCATTTACTAAAGATTAGTTTTCTAGCAATTTTGAGTTTAAAATTATACCAAGCACTTTTACCGCTAAGATCAAACTCTTCTCCAAGTGCAACAGCCCAGAAGAACAATTTGCGTTTAATTCCAGTCAAATCGTCTCCTTTAGCCATTATTTTTTCATACACTTTCTCTAGTAATCGAGGAACTGCGGTAAATACATGAGGTTTAACTTCACGAATGTTATCTCCAATAGTGTCCATTGACTCAGCAAAGTAGATGGAACAACCACAGTACATATATAGGTAATGTAGCATGCGCTCATATACATGACAAACGGGTAAAAAACTTAAGCATCTGCTGTTTTCATCTGCCGGGATTCGTTCTTTACAAGCGCGTACGTTAGAAAGTAAATTTTGATGAGAAAGCATTACGCCTTTTGGATTTCCGGTTGTTCCAGAAGTATAAATCATAGTTGCCAAGTCTTCATAATTTATGGCGTCCATTCTTTTCTGCACTTCTGTTAAACTAATTTCTTTTCCAATTTCAATAATGTCTTCATAAAAATAGGTTCCATCAATTTTATCAAAACAATAGGTTTTATCTAAAGTTGGAATGTCTTTTTTAATTGAATCTATTTTGGCGTATAATTCTTCGCTACCCGTAAAGCACATTTTAATGCCCGCATCATTAAAAATAAACGTATAATCGTTAAGTGAAATGTTTGGATAAATTGGCACTCCAATCGCACCTACCTGTTGTATGGCAATATCCATTATATTCCATTCTACTCGATTTGGAGAAACCAAGGCAATTTTGTCTCCGCTATTAATCCCTAGCTCTATTAATCCTTTAGACAGCGCATTGGCTTTTTCTATGAATGATTTAGTAGAAACGGCATTCCAAACGCCGTCTATTTTAGTACTAAACATTACTTCTTTGGAGTAAAGTTCTAATTGTCTGTGAGGAAGCTCAAATAATCGTGTTATTTCTTTCATGGCATAAGTTTACAGTTCTAAACATACCAAAAATACTATAAACAAATGAAAGCTTTAGTTACAATTTGTAAGAAGACAATAAAATTGATTAACTTTATTGACCACTTTATTTTTTTATAAGGTGTAACTTTTAGTAACGTTAAATTGTTTTAATAGTAAACTGTAAAACTTTTGAATAGACGAGAGTATAATAAAATGGTAAAACAACATGCTAATAGTCTTTATGGCTATGTGTTGAAATACCTCAGAAATGAGGAGGACAGCCAAGATATTGTACAGGACGTTTATGAGAAATTGTGGAAAAACAGAAAAAAAGTAGAAGTTGAAAAATCAAAGTCGTGGATGTTTACAACAGCGCACAATACATTGATTAATTTCGCTAAAAAAAAGCAAAGGACTGTTTACAATACAGAAACGGTTCCTGAGCACGGTAAATTGGATACGAGTTACGAAACGAAAGAAATCGTAGAAAAAGTACTTAATTTACTTCCACCTCTACAAAAAAGTATAGTTCTGTTGCGTGATTTAGAAGGATATAGTTATCAAGAAATTGGTCATATGCTGGATATATCAGATTCACAAGTAAAAGTTTATCTCTTCAGAGCGAGGAAAAAAATGCAGAAGCAATTAAAAGATTTAACGATACTATCATGAGTTCACCGTCTTTTTCAAATATTGATAAATGGCTCTTTGAGTTAAAAGAAGGCAATCTTTCGCCAAGGCAGGTAGAAGAATTAACTACGTTTCTAAATGCACATCCAGAATTACAAGTAGATGCCGAAACTTGGTCTAAAACGCATGTTTCTAAAGAAGAAGTAGTGTATAAAAATATAAGTGCGCTAGAAAGAAAGTCTACAGGAGTTTATTTTTTGTTATCCGCAGTTTCTCTGCTATTTATCCTTTTTTCTTTTTATTTATTCAACTCCACAAAAGTTAATACAGCATACAATTTTAATGATTTAGATTTACGAATAGAAGACCAAAAAACGGCAGAGGAAATTATTGTACAATTTGAATCTCAAGAACAAGTAGCACAATTAGTTCAACCGTCAACAAAGATTTTTTATGTTAAGGCAGAAAAAGAGAATATGCAATTATTTCGGTCTATTTTTAATTTCAAAAATGACCAGAACAAAGCAGAGGAAGTAGTCAACTCAAGGCCTACTAACAAAAATTATTTTCAAGAAAAAAACAACCTATTTAACTTGCAAAAGGAAGCTCAAGTTAGTGATGAAGTAAGTTCAACTAAATCTATCAACTTTGCTGATTACCCTTCTGGTGTTGTTAAACAAAAAAGAAGTATAACCAGTAAAACGCAAACAAATCAGCTTAATAACGTAATTGCTTCTCTAAGGCAAGAAAAAGAAGAAGTACTGTTTGCAGAATCAAAAGAGGATAGAAAAATAAATACTTCTAAAAGTAGCACAAGCGCATTGAAAAGAAGTCTTCGTACTTCTGTAAGAAAAGTGAAGAATATGATGGATAACCCGATTGCTCTTCGCAATTTCAGAGATCCAAATTACCATACACCATTAGCTACAGACTTTACATTTAATCCTGCGATGACTGGTACACAAGTAGCGAGTAGACTTCAATCAACAGTTCGTATAAATCAAATGGGAACAGAAAGAGAGCAATTCAATACGCGCTTAGCGTTTGACACTTATCTTTATGCGTTAAGAGGTGGTTTAGGTATAGATCTAAAACACACTATGAACAACAAAGGAATTGTACAGAACTATGAAGTTGGTTTTAGTTACTCTCCGAAATTTACGGTTAAAAAAGTAATTTCAATTGAGCCAGGTGTGCGCTTTAAAGTCGGAAATAAGTCAATAAACACAAGTAAATTAACGCCCGGTTTGTTGATGGAAGAGGAGAGAGGTGAGGTAAATACCTTCACAGTAGAAGAAAATGAGCCAGCGGGAAGTTCTCTTTGGTACAGAGATGCAAGTTTAGGTTTACTTGTAAACACTCCATGGTTTTATGTGGGAGGAAGTGTAGATAATGTTGGCAGACATTATAACAATATATATGTTAACAATGTTACCGCTGATTTCCAAGCAGATTTGTACTACAATGCGCAAATAGGTACAGATTATCTTGCTCAAAGAAAAGACATTAAATTATCAACCTACGTACTATACCAACAACGCGGAACTTTTCAAGAAGCTTGGTTAGGCTCAAACCTAACTTTATCTAGCGTTCACTTAGGTGTGGGAGTTTCTTATCGTATAGAACCAGCTGTTTCTGTTGGATTTGACAATCAGCGTTTACGATTGATTTATCAAGGAGACTACACCCAAAGTTTTATTACGCTAAGCAAAGGTTTTAACCACCAAGTTACTTTAAGATATAAGTTTAAACCAAACAGGTATGCAATGCGCATATTGAAAAAATAAAAGGATAGAAATTATGAAAAAGTTAATTACAGCAGTTTTGCTTCTTTGTTCTTCTCTTAGTTGGGGACAAGACCTAGAGTTTAGCCAGTTTTACTCTAATCCTATTTATTTAAATCCTGCTTTAGCGGGTACGCATGGTTGTCCTAGGTTTGCAATGAACTATAGAAATCAATGGCCTCAATTATCAGGTCAATTTATTAGTTATGCTGCTTCTTACGATCAGTATTTTGACAATATATCTGGAGGTTTTGGGATAAATTTAATGAATGATCAAAGCGCAGGGAATACTTTTAATCACTCAGCAATATCCTTAATGTATTCTTATCATTTGAATATTAATAGAAAATGGACTGCCTTGTTTGGGGCTCAGGCTACTTGGAATCAAAAATTCTTAGATTGGGATAAACTTACTTTCGGAGATATGATAGACCCCAGAAGAGGTTTTATTTATGGAACTGGAGACGTTCCACGTGCGGGAAGTAAAGGTTTCTTTGATGCATCGGCAGGAGTTGTTGTATTTAATAAATTTTTCAACGCAGGTTTTACAGGTAAGCACTTAAACCGTCCAAATGAGAGTTTAATTTTAGGAGATTCTAGAATGCCTATCCGTTTAACTGCTCATGCATCTGCTACTATACCTTTAGGAAGTAAGTCAAAATATTCTAACTCAACAGCTATTATGCCGAGTTTAATTTATACCTATCAACAAGGAATGTATCAATTAAACGTGGGTACATACGTTAAGTATGGCGTGTTTACAGCTGGAGCATGGTTAAGAAGTAGAGATGCGTTTATTCTAACTTTAGGATTAACTACAGAAACATTTAAAGTTGGTTATAGTTATGATATTACAGTGTCACCGTTGAATAACGGAGTTTCTGGTGGAGCACACGAAGTATCATTAGGGTTGAACCTTAGATGTAAGACAAAAGTACCTTCGTTTAGAACAATTAGCTGTCCATCTTTTTAATATATAGAGTTTTAGAGTGACTGACTTTTCAGGAGTTTTTCCGTTTTAAGTCGGTTGATTTGTTTGATAACGCCAAGACATTAGTTTTGGCGTTTTTTCTGTAATACACACTTACTAATTTCTAAAATAAGTCATTCAAAATAAAGTACTAATTGTTCTGTTATAATTTATTAAAAAACGCCGTTGTAAATGCCTTTTAGTTATCTTTACGCGCTATGGGAGTCGCAAAAAAAATTCCTCAACATATACTCGGTTTGTTCCAGTGTTTCGGGATAGGTTTACTCTTACTGTCTTTAACTCGTTTGCTGTTTTTTTTCTTCAACATCAATGCGTTCAGTAATTGGCAATTTACTGATTTTCTTGCAGGTGTTTGGTTTGATTGTATAACCTTAGGAATTTACTTTATTCCACTTTATGGTTTAACCCTGTTGCCTATACCGTGGAGAGGATATAAACTCTATAAAGTGCTTCATGCAAGTCTTTTTGTACTAACAATTACTGTGCTGTTGTTTTTCAATTTAATGGACATAGAATATTTTGCTTTTACTTCTAAACGCTCTACTTCAGATTTGTTTGATGTACTTGGAGCAGGAAATGATATAAACCAATTGTTAACTACTTTTATAAAGGACTTCTGGTTGCTTATCTTATTTTTTATCGGTTTTTTGTTTCTTGGAATTCGTCTTTATCTTAAAAAGATTGCTTTAGGAGAAAGTACTTTTACAAACATAAAACCTCGATTTTTTATAACCAATACGCTTTACTTTCTTGTCTTAACTCCGTTATTACTGATTGTAGGGAGAGGAGGTCTGGGCTACAGACCCGCAGGTGTGTTAACCGCAACGCGATTCACTGTAGTAGAAAATACAGCAATTGTATTAAATACTCCCTTTACAATAATAAAATCGTTGAGTAAAGAAGGTATCAAAAATCCAAACTATTTTAAGTCTCAAGAAGAACTATACGCTTATTTTACAACCACTAAAAAATTAAATTCTACTACAAAATTACCTGAGAATACCAACGTAATGGTAATTATTTTAGAGAGTTTTGGTAATGAATGGTTGGGTAAGAAAGAAAATAAAGTAGGATATACTCCTTTTTTAGATTCACTTCTAGACCATTCCCTTTACTTTCCAAATGCTTTTGCGAACGGAAAAAAATCCATAGAAGCTGTACCGGCTATTTTTGGAGGTATTCCCTCGTTGATGGATAATCCATATATTACTTCGCAGTACGGAACAAATAAAATAGAAACGTTAATTACTCAGCTAAAAAAAAGAGGGTATAGTTCTGCTTTTTATCATGGAGCAACAAATGGCTCTATGAAGTTTAATGAGTTTTCTGAGTTGGCAGGTTTTGATCAGTACGTAGGAAGAACAGAATATAATAATGAAAATCATGCAGACGCAACCTGGGGGATTTTAGATGAATACTTTAATCCTTGGACAGCCAAACAAGTTTCTACAATATCAGAGCCTTTCATTGCCGGACTTTTCACACTTTCATCTCATCATCCTTATTTTGTGCCAAAAGAATGGAAAAATAAGTTGCCAAAAGAAGCAGAGCCGATGTCGCAATCTATTGCGTATGGAGATGTAAGTTTAAAGTTGTTCTTTGAAGAAGCAAAAAAACACGAGTGGTTTAACCGAACATTATTTGTTTTATTAGCCGACCATACACCCGCAGGAACTTCGATATTCTATCAACATAGACTCGGTATGTACGGTATTCCAATTGCTTTTTATCACCCGAAATCATTAATAGAACCGAGTATATCTAGTCAATTAATCGATCAAGCAGATATTTACCCTACTCTTATGGATTGGTTAACAAATGAAACCGAGATGTATGCTTTTGGACAGTCAGTAGACGCAAAAGAAGAAAATACGGCCATTTATTACTTAGAAGGAACTTATTATTATTTGAAACATGATTATTTGATGACTTTTGCACAAAATGAGGCGCAAAATTTGTATAATTACAAAACGGATACCATGCTTTATTATGATTCCATAAGCTTCTTTCCAAAGCTTAAAAATGAAATGGAATTAGAGTTGAAAGCAATGATTCAGGTGTATAGTCAAGACTTGATTTCCAATCAGATGACATTAAAATGAAAAAACGTATTCGGTTCATAATCAATCCAATTTCTGGTATTGGCAAGAAAAATAAACTTCCTGCCATGATAGAGAAATATCTGGATCATTCAAAATTTGATTATGATATCGCCTTTACCGAGTATAGAAAGCACGCTCGTTTACTGGCAAAAGCATCTGTAGATGAGAATATTGATATTGTTTGCGCAGTTGGTGGAGATGGTTCTGTAAATGAAGTAGGTAGTGCTTTGGTAAACAGTAATTCAATTTTAGCTATTGTGCCAGCAGGATCAGGAAATGGTTTAGCAAGACACCTTCGTTTGCCTATGAGCATTAAAAAGTCTATCCTTCAAATCAATGCCTTAAAAGTAGAAACTATAGATACGGGAAAATTAAATAAACACACTTTTTTAGGCGTAACGGGCTTTGGTTTTGATGCCTTAATAGCTAAACGGTTTGACGATTATCATACACGCGGATTTTTGAGTTATGTTAAGCTTGTAGTAAAAGAGTATATTGCCTCAAAGCCAATAACTGTTATCGCAAATAATACGCGAGTAGAAAACGTTGTTATTTGTTGTGTAGCCAACGGATCTCAATTTGGTAATGGCTTTTGTGTATCTCCAAATTCTAATATTCAAGACGGTAAATTTGAATTGTTTTTTCTTAAGAAATTTCCTTGGTATGCAATACCTGGCTTAATGATTCGGTTCTTTCGCTGTTCGGTAGACAAGTCGAAGTATACTAAAATTGAAACGTGTAAAGCGTATAAAATTGAGCTTGAGCAAACCTTAGTTCATATTGACGGAGAACCAGAGGAGGTGAAAAAGGAATTAATGGTAAGTGTAAACCCAAATAGTCTACGCGTAATTGTAGGAGAAAAATTTTAAGCATGTTCATAGAAAACGATTTAAGTATTTTTTTAAATAAGTTGGATCAACTAAAGTCAGATACTATACCAAATTGGGGAAGTATGCTTCCGCAAAGAATGGTTGAACATTTAACAGATACTTTGCGAATAGCTATAGGAGAAAACAAGCAAACCCTAGTAGTACCAGAAGAAAAATTACCGGGTATGCTCAGATTTTTAGAGAGCGATAAAGAAATGATGAGGAATGTTGAAGTTCCGTTTGCTAAAAAAGATACTCCGCTAAGAAACGAGGAGATGGAATTGGCTATTGACGAATTCGCAGATGCATATTTAGATTATTTGGAGTATTACGAATTAAACCCGAGTAAAACCCAACTTCATGCCTATTATGGTTCTCTTACTTTTGAGCAATGGAACCGTTTAAATAGCAAACACATCACGCATCACTTTAAGCAGTTTGGTCTGTTGTAGTTTGATAAGAAAAAATCTGATTCATCCGGAGGAATCCTGGAAGTAATATTTCTCAATTATCTACTTAAAATATTGATTTCTCTACGTATACTTGTATAATGAGTGAGGAAAGGAAAAAGATAGAACCGTTTAGTCTTTTGGTGGTTGGTTTACTTTCTTTTATATTCACTTTTCCGCTGTTTTTTTTAATTGATCAATTTGTTCCTTCTGTATTACTTCCTTTTGGAGACGGTATTCGGATAGATCAAATCATATTGTATCTACTTTTATTTGTTGTACTTTTTTTGATTATAAGAAAGTTTAAAACACTTTTCATTTCATTATCTGTAATTGGTTTGGCAACATTAACGGTATTAAATTTTGTTGGCGTGTATCCCCTTAATGCCGTTTACTCAGATTATCAAAATTTACTGTACAACCTACATAAAAACAGTCTTGAAATTAATTTTCTGTCGAAAAACAAAAATTTCATTAGAGAAGAGAATTTAAGAGATGCAATTAATTATAATGACGAAGCTGTATTGGATTTTTCTAGAAATATAGCAACAAAACATTTTCAAGAATTTGCAACATTGAGCAATGATAAAAGATGGGTGCAATACTTTAGTATTTTTAAAGAAATAAAATCAAACTGGATTTACGTTTACGATCCATTGGAGGAAGAATATTTTTCAAACGCGAGTAATACCATAGAATTACTTCGTTTTAATGGTAAGTTTAAAGGAGATTGTGATGATTATAGTATTCTAATGGCTGCTTGCGTTAGAGCAGTTGGAGGAGAGGTAAGGTTAATTAGAACCGAAGTAATGCAGCCAGATGGTTCAACAATTGGCCATTTGTACCCTGAGGTTAAAATTGGAGATAAAAAAGAGTTAGAAAGCGTTGCCTACTTATTGAAAAGCGTATTATTTCCAAAAGAAATTAAAGATAATCCTATTCGTTACTATCATGACCCCAAAGGTTTTATTTGGCTAAACTTTGACTATAACGATAATTACCCTGGAGGAAGGTACCAGAGCGATGTGCGCATCTCTGAAATGAAAGTATAGAGCATAAAAAAAGGCTCAGGAATGTGTACTGAGCCTTTTCTCATAAATAAGATAATTTTAGTAAGCCAGTAATTTTTTTAAACCTGCAGCTACCTTCTCGCCATTTGGTAATAGGGTAGATTCTAAAATCGAATTTAATGGAATCGCTGGTGTGTCAATTGAACCTATAATTTCAACAGGAGCATCTAAATATTCGAAACATTCGCGCTGAATTCTTCCTGCCAAACCTAAGGTAAAGCTGGCTTCGGTAGACTCTTCGGTTACAAGCATAACTTTAGAATGCTTTTTGGCTACTGCGTAAATAGTTTCCATATCTAAAGGGTTAAGTGTTCTTAAGTCAACCACTTCAATTTTCCCTTGATACTGTTTTTCAGCTTCTAGTGTCCAGTAAACTCCTCTACCATAGGTAATAACAGCGCAAGATTCATTGTTTTTTATTGCCTCAGCATCTGCTTCTTTAACAATTCTAGCTTTACCAAATGGAATAACATAGTCCTCCGCTGGTTCTATAGACATTGCACCTTCTGTTCCTGCAATTTTAGACCAGTATAGTCCTTTATGCTCTAAGATAACCACAGGGTTTGGATCGTAAAAAGCAGATTTTAATAAGCCTTTTAAGTCTGCACCTGTGCTCGGATAGGCAATCTTAATACCTCTAATGTTCGTTAGTACAGATTCAACTGAAGAAGAGTGATAAGGTCCGCCTGATCCATATGCTCCAATAGGTACTCTAATTACAGCACTTACAGGCCATTTTCCGTTAGATAAGTAGTAACTTCTACTTACCTCTGTAAATAATTGGTTTAGACCAGGCCAAATATAATCAGCAAATTGCACCTCTACAATTGGTTTTAAGCCTACGGCAGACATACCTACAGTGGAACCGATAATAAAGGCTTCTTGAATTGGCGTGTTAAAAACTCTGTCATTACCAAAGTTTTGAGCCAATGTTGCAGCTTCTCTAAATACTCCGCCTAGTCTTCCACCTACATCCTGACCGTACAATAAACTTTCTGGATGTGCACTCATTATTTCTTTCATGGCAAACAGCGCACTATCTACCATTACTGTTTTTTTCTTTCCTTTCGGCTCTCTTTGACCTTTTTCTTCCGTAATTGGGGAAGGAGCAAAAATGAAGTCAGTTACCGAATCTGGAGAAGGATCTTCTGCATTCATAGCTGCCGTATATACTTCATCAATTGCAGTTTTAATTTTTGCTTCTGTATTGATGAGGTCGGCTTCATCTACACCAACGGTTCTTGCTAATTCTTTAATTTTCGGGTATGGATCTTGCGTTGCAGCTTCCTCTAAATCATCTCTATACCATTCTTTTCTCACTCCAGAAGTATGGTGACCCAAGAGAGGAACTTTTGCATGAACGATAAAAGGTCGTCTTTCTTTTCTGATTATCTCTAAAACTTCTTTAATAGTTTGATAAGACGTTTCGAAGTCCGTACCATCTATTGTTCTTACTTCTATACCTTTAAATCCTTTTGCGTAGTGTGTAATATCTTGTGCTCTGGTTTCTTCGGCGTTTGCAGAAATATCCCACTCATTATCCTGAACAAGGTATAGAATAGGAAATTGTTTTAAAGCAGCCATTTGAAATGCCTCAGAAACTTCTCCTTCTGTACAAGATGCATCTCCTAAAGAACATACAACCACCGGGTTTTCACCTTTGTAATCTGGAGCTAAACCTTGGTTTTCTTTATACTGAACGCCCATAGCAACTCCAGTAGTAGGAATAGCTTGCATACCTGTTGCAGAAGACTGATGTGGTATTTTAGGCATATCTTCTCTGTCTAAAGAAGGGTGCGCATAATACGTTCTACCTCCAGAAAAAGGTTCGTCTTTTTTTGCAAAAATATGAAGCATTAACTCATAAGGTGTAATTCCAATACCTAATAAAATACTGTCGTCTCTGTAGTAAGGAGCAACCCAGTCTTGGGGCTTTAACTGCATCCCTAAAGCTAATTGAATAGCTTCGTGTCCGCGAGATGTTGCATGTACATATTTAGAGGTAACCTCTTTATTTGCTTCGTATTTTTCTGCTAACGTTTTTGCCGTACACATTAATTCAAATGCCTTAAATACGGTCTTTTTAGAAGTTGATATATTCTTTTTTGATTTTGCTTCTTTCGTTGCTGCCATTTGGATTCTTCTTTGAAAGCGCAAAGATACTAAAATGAATTGTGTTTTTTAAAACTCAAATTGAAAGCTTTATCTACAAGACAAAATATATGCTTTGAATAAAAAAAAGCCTTCTAAATTTAGAAGGCTTTTTCTTGATTTTTAAGGTTTTCGTTATTTAATTACTACAATTTTATTTTTTGTAGACTGTATATTCTCTCCAAAATAGTTAACAAAGTAAAAACCATTTTGAAGTTCCGTAATGTCTATTTTTATCAAATTGTTATTTCCTTTAAATTCTTGATTCAATACAATTTTACCGTTCATATCTAATAATTGAATCTCACCGAACTTTTCATAGCTTGGAAGTGCTATAGAAAGTTCATTGTTTGCTGGATTAGGGAAAATATTTAATTGAATATTTTCTTCTGCAATATTTGCAGCACTTGCTTCGTCATACGAAATACTAAAGTCGTCAAAATAAAATCCATCTTCTCTAACAGCTCCATCTGTTTCTAGATAAAAACGCAAGTTGATAGTCTGTCCAAGGTAGTCAGATAATTCAATTTCTTCAAACACCCAATCCGCTTGTAATCCATCATAAAGCGGTTCATTATTGGGTTGTATTGTATTTCCACCAACTCCAGGATTGGTGTAAGTTCCACATTGTGGTATCCAAGAGTTTCCGCCATCAGTAGATACTTGAAACTGAACGTAATCCCAATCTGTTTCTACTTCCCATTTTGCATAGAAACTTACTTTTGCATTCACCGCATTGGTTAAGTCTACTGCTTGTGTAAAATTATAAATAGATTCTTGATTGTTTTGGTAAGAACCGTTTGGACTATCCGTAAAAGATGTACTCGGTGAGTAAGATTCTGATGTTGTTAAAGCAAAGTCGCCAGTCCAATTACTTGTGCTTGAAGCATTATCAAAAACCTGTAAAGTTGGCGCACCGAAGGATCTAGTAATTGTATCTCTAAACGCCCACTGACCGTTATCTGTTACAATTACATATTGCACTAAATCTCCGAAAGCAATACTACTGTTAAGAGTGTAGCTTATTGCAGCCGTATTTTCTTGAGAAATAGCTAAAGAATGGAGGTTACTGCTTCCAACAGTTTGAACATTTGTCAAAGGCTCAATAGAAACAGTAAAATCTCCGGCTTCTTGTCCTAATCGAACGATTGAATAATTGAAATTACCACTCATGTCTACAACAGAAGAAGGATCTGTACTTTCAGTTACGGCATATTTATGAGTAAGGTGAGAGAGTCTTAAATTAGGGAAGAGCATATCTTTACACTGCGGAATAATAGAAGATTGTGGAGGCCAGAACCCTTCTCCACCAATTTCTGGTGTCATGGCAAAAACTCCTTCGTCTAGATACATGTAGTCGTCAGAATCTCCAGAGGCAGGATATAAACCAGAGCTTTTTTGTGCGAGATAATTGTTGTGTCTTACCATGTGATCTGTAAATTCTTGGAAATAATCGTGGTCTACTGCAAATTCACCATTCGTAGCACCAACAGGGAAAAGTAATAAGTCGCCATGAGAATGGCAGTTGAAAGCAAACTCTATATTATGGTTTTCAACAAACCATTTCATTGCTTGCGTTTCAGGCTCAGAAAAAGGAGCTGTTCCTGGGTATACATCTGAATTAACGTTTGCAGAAACACCTGTTGTTCCCCATTGATATGAATAGTTTCTATTTAAGTCTACACCTGGATTTGTACTTCCAACATTTCTTTTATTTTTTCTGTGCATTCCTCCACCATTTGGATCGTTTGTTACGTTGTGGATGTATCCGTCTGGGTTAATCATAGGAATGAAATACATTTCAGTATTATCTACTAAATAAGTTATTTCAGGGTCGGTACCATAGTTTTCTAGTAAGTACCACATGTAAAAAATATTGGAAATTAACGAAGCAGGCTCTCTGGCATGATGGATAGATGTGTGCATTACTTCCGGTTCATTCTCGTCTACGTTAGGGTTATCTGATATTTTCATCCAATAGAGATATCTACCTTCATGTGTTTCAAAGTTGGTAGAAGCATTTATTTCTGCTTTCTGCGTAATTAAATTAGGATATGCAGCATACATTTCATCTAATTCATTTACAAATTCTGTGTAGGTATAAAAACCAGCCATACTTCCTAAGTGAAAGTTGGTTGGAACTGCTGGATCAAAATTAGCAGACGAAGAACCGGTGCCAGCTGGATCGCAATTTGCATTTTTCGCCTGTAACAAAGGATCGTTACTGTGGGCCAAGTAATATGCTTTTACATCTTCGATTAGTATTTCAACTTCAAAACCTGCGTTCAGCATAGTATTTAGCTCTTCTTGAGAAAAATCGCTTATAAAAAACGTGTTTTGCTTGTATGTTCCGTGATCTACGGCAACTCCAAGTTGACTTAAGGTTTCTAGACCGTGGGCATCTGTATAGATTTTAGCTCTCGAATAATCTTGAGAAAGGCTAAAAAAAGAAGCAAATACAAAGAGTATAGCAATTATTTTAATCATAATAACATAGTTTGCAGCTAAATTACCGAATATTCGTTAAAGTGCAGCACTGAAATATGACAAAAGGGAAGAACGAGGTATTAAGCAAATTTGTTTATTGCCATTCTGTAGTTTTTAGAAGGTGTAAAATGTCTTTTTTAACAAAATCTAAAACTGGTTTTATACTGTCGTAATTGGGAACAGAATTAAAATACACAACACCACTCATAAAATTAGAAGTACTATCCGTTAAGTAGAATTGAAAAGGAGTTGCAACATTGCCTTCTAGCGCAAAGAACGTACCGTATACCTTACTGTCTGGACGAATTATATTCGTGTCTTTGATAGCAGTAGCTTTTATTTTGTGCTCTTCTACCTTGTCTATCGCATAATTTACATAAGCTGCTAAACTAGTGTCCATTTTAATAAAACTAAGGTTAATAATTCCATTAAGGCTGCCTAAGTTTAGGTTTTTGTTGCAGTCGCTGCCATAATTTGATTTACTGATTTTAGAGTAGGTGGGAATTTCAAATTTAAACGCGCACGAGTCATCAAACTCTGTGTAGTTTCTTTCAGGTAAATCAATTCTCAAGTAAGTAGGAGGTTTAGGTATAAAAGTTTCATTCCCTCCGCATGAACTGAAAAGAATTAAAATGGATAAAGAGAATAGAATAAATTTTGACATACCTAGTTGTGTGTTGTGATTATGATTTTCACCATTTTTACTCTTCTTTTGTCTGAAGACTCAACAATGAACTTTAGATTGGAAAATTCAATAAATTCATTATTTCTAAGGATTCTTCCGGCTGTTTCAACAATAAAACCGCCTATTGAATCAGATTCTCCTTTTGCTTCTTCTATTTCTTTTCCGTCTATATCAAGTACTTTATAAAGGTCTACCAAAGGCGTTTTACCTTCAAAAACATAAGTGTTTTGATCTACTTTGGTGTAAATTAAATCATCTTGATCAAACTCATCTGTAATTTCTCCTACTATTTCTTCAAGAACGTCTTCTAATGTTACGATACCACTCGCTCCTCCATACTCGTCAACAACAACGGCCATATGCATTTTAAGTTCTTGGAATTCTTTTAATAAGTCATCAATTTTTTTGTTCTCAGGAACGAAAAAAGGAGTGCGTATAAGCGTTTTCCAATCAATATTACCACCTTGAGACAGGTACGGAAGCAAATCCTTTACATATAAAATACCTACAACCTCGTCAAAATTATCTTTATAAACCGGTATTCTTGAGTATCCAGCTTCAAGAACAAGCGACATTAATTCTTCGTATGTTTCATTAATATCTATTGCTTCAACGTCTACCCTAGAGCACATGATTTGCTTTACATCCGTATTGCCAAATTTTACAATTCCTTCTAGAATTTTGTGGTCTCCTTCGTCTCCTGTTTCTTCCTTTGTGAGAGCTAAAGCATGCTCTAGATCATCAGTAGAAACATCAATCATTCGTTTTTTTGCAGCTTTGTTAATGAAATCAGTTCCTTTTACTAATCCCAGTTTCATCCAAGAGATGGGAGGTGTTTTTGCTAAAACACTAATTGGTCTTGCCATAAATAAGGCAAGTTTAAGCGCGTTTCTATTCGCGTATACTTTTGGTATAACTTCTCCTATCAATAAAATAATAAATGTTATTCCGGCTACCTCAACTATACTCCTAATCCAATCAATTCCATTAACAGGTTCAGGATAAATAACTGCAAATAAATAACTAGATAAGATAACAATGGCAACATTAATGAAATTATTGGCAATTAAAATTGTAGCCAATAGATCTTTAGGCATATTGATCAAACCTATAGTAGTTTCTGATGCTTTTGTTTTCTCAAGGTTTAATGTTTCCTTTTCATTTGGACCGAGTGAGAAAAATGCAACTTCAGATCCTGAAATAAGTGCTGAGCCTAGGAGTAGTAGTAATAAAATTGCTAGGTAGATGAAAAAACTTGCATCTATGTTTGCTGTGGTAACTAAAAATAATAAACTCGAGGGTTCTGTATCCATGACTTTTTAGAAAGGTAAATCGTCGTCGTCGCTGTTATCAACTAATTCGTTTGCAAGTTGACTCGGCTTTTGAGGAGTTCCTTGCGAATTGTAAGGAGCAGTATTTTCTTGCGTATTCATGCCTTGAGCTTCGGCTCTTGTAGTTAACATAGTCATATTATCTGCAACAATGTCGGTAGCATATTTTGTTTGGTTATTCTCGTCTTGCCAGCTACGTGTTTTTAATTTACCTTCTACGTAAACTTTGTTCCCTTTTTTGAGGTACTTTTCTGCAATGTCAGCCAAACCTCTCCAAACAACAATGTTGTGCCAGTCTGTATTTTCGCGCTTTTCCCCCGTATTTTTGTCCGTGTAAGACTCGGATGTAGCAATAGAGAAACGAGCTAACTTTGCTCCATTTTCTAAGGTTCTAACTTCCGGATCTTTTCCTAGGTTTCCGATTAAAATAACTTTGTTTACGCTTCCTGCCATAAAGACAAATGTAGTAAAAATGACAACGAAATTTCGTAGTTCAGTTTACTTTTTCTTAACATAGTTTGGGTTGTTTTCTAAAAACCTGTCGATAACTCTAGGAATAGGATAGTTTTCTAAGGTGTCCGTTTTAATAAGATCCTCATCTTTTGCTTTTCCTGATACAAGCCAGAAAGTTACGTGTAAGGTTTGGTGACTCAAAATATGTTTGTCTTTACTTATTGTTTCTTTCTGAACCGAAAAATCAAACACTTCTTTTGCCAAACGTGAAACTTCTTCGAAACTTGACTCTGTCTTTGTTTCTACACAAGGAAATTCAAACATATTCTGCCAAATTCCTTTTCCTGTTCTTTTTCTTATCATATATGTGTTCTCATTCAGAACAAGGTAGTTTAGGTAGCGCTTAGTTACTTTAGTTTTTTTCTTTTTTACAGGAAAATTGAGTTGTGTTTGAAGTGCGTTAGCTTTGCAGGATGTGGAAAGTGGACAAAACATGCAATTTGGTTTTTTAGGCGTGCAAACCACCGCACCCATTTCCATCATTGCCTGGTTAAAATCTGCAATCTCATCATCGTGTTTTAATTCATTAGCGTAAGCTGTAAATCGTTTTTTTCCTGCCAGACTGTCAATTGGTGTGTCATCCGCAAAGTAGCGAGATAAGAGTCTGAAAACATTTCCATCTACCACAGGGTAGGGTAAATTAAACGCAAAAGAAGCAATGGCCGCAGAAGTATAATCTCCAACACCCTTTAATGCTTTAATTTTTCCGTGTGATTCGGGGAAAATACCTTCAAAATCTTCAACAATCTGTTTTGCAGCTGCGTGCAAATTACGTGCCCTACTGTAATAACCTAAACCTTGCCAATCGTTTAAAATTTCCTGTTCTTTTGCACTTGATAAATCGTGTATAGTTGGATAATTTTTAATGAATTTTAAATAATAATCTATTCCTTGTGCAACTCGGGTTTGTTGTAAAATTATTTCAGATAACCAGATGAAATATGGGTTTTTGGTGTTTCTCCAAGGAAGATCTCTCTTGTTTTGTCGATACCATCGGGTTATTAATAGGTGAAAATCTGTCATTTAGGACTTTTTTTAAAATAATTTTAGACAAAACAAATATAAAACGTTTTAGCTAATTACCTTTGCGCCTGAAAATCACATTGTTGTTAAAATTAAAATAGGTTAAAAAGATGACGAAAGCAGATATTGTTGCTGAAATTTCTGAAGAGACAGGATTAGAGAGAGTAGAATGCCAAAAGGCGGTTGAAGCGTTTATGACTTCAATAAAGACATCTCTTACAAAAGGGGAGAATGTTTATTTGAGAGGATTTGGAAGTTTCGTAGTGAAAGAAAGAGCAGAGAAAACAGGTAGAAATATTTCTAAAAATACAACTATCATTATTCCAGCTCACAACATCCCTTCTTTTAAACCAGCTAAAACTTTTGTAGAAGAGGTTAAAAATAAAGTTGCCGTAAAATAATTGATTGCAAATCAATTGTTGGTAATTTATTAAGATTTTATATCTTTGCGCACCCGTTTGAAAGAACGGGTGTTTTTTTTCATTTGTTGGAAAGAAAAATATTAAAAAGAATACTAACATTTAATAGATATAGTTATGCCAAGTGGTAAGAAAAGAAAAAGACATAAAATGTCTACGCACAAAAGAAAGAAAAGACTTAGAAAAAACCGTCACAAGAAGAAGAAATAAACTTTTGACAGTTTAAAGTTATTAGGCAATTGACTTAGTGATTCATTTCGCTAAGTCATTTGTATTTATTTACATTTTAATACGGCTTCCGTGAATTACGAATTAGTAGTCGACTCCCGAAAAAACGGAGTTTGGATTGCTTTGTTGAAAGACGGAAAGTTAATCGAGTTACACGAAGAACACGGTCAAACAGATTTTTCTGTTGGAGACCTTTACTTAGGTAAAGTTAGAAAAGTTGTTCCTAGTTTAAATGCTTGTTTTGTAGATGTAGGTTATGAGAAAGATGCTTTTTTGCATTACCTCGATCTAGGTCCTCAATTCAAATCACTCGATAAATTTACGCGTCAGTCGCTTCAAGGCAAACAGAACGTAGCCGACCTTCTTTACTTTAAGTCAGAAGAAGATATACCAAAAGATGGGAAGATTAAAGACATCGTGTCTTCAAGTTCTCCTATTTTGGTGCAAGTAGCAAAAGAACCTATATCTAGCAAAGGTCCGCGACTTAGTGCGGAGGTTACACTAGCAGGTAGATTTTTAGTACTTGTCCCTTTTTCTAATAAAGTATCGATTTCTCAGAAAATAAAAGATCATAAAGAACGTGATCGATTAAAAGATTTAATGAATGACTTGAAGCCTAAAAACTTCGGGGTAATTATTAGAACCGTTGCTGAGAATAAAAAGGTTGAGCAACTCGATGCAGATTTAAAAAATCTGTTGAACAAGTGGAAAACCATGCATGAAAACTTATTGACTTCAACACCACCAAAAAGAGTGTTGGGAGAAATAGGTAAGGCATCTGGTTTATTAAGAGATCTATTAAACGCAAGTTTCACTAATATACATGTGAACGATGAAGATCTTTTAGAAGAAATGAAAGCGTATATTGAAGGAATTGCTCCTGGAAGGGAAAAAATTCTTAAACATTACGCTGGCAAATTGGAGATATTTGAAAAGTTTGGGATTAACAAACAGATCAAATCTTTATTTGGAAAAAAAGTGCCTTTACCGAGTGGAGGATACTTAATAATTGAACACACCGAAGCTATGCACGTTGTAGACGTTAATAGTGGAAATAGGAAAGGAGCAGATAATCAAGAAAGTAACGCATTAGCTACGAATGTAGAAGCTGCGGAAGAACTGGCTAGAGTATTGCAACTGAGAGATATGGGTGGTATTGTGGCAGTTGATTTTATTGACATGCACAAAAAGGAAAATAACAAAGAACTCTTTGATAAAATGAAAGAGTTTATGAAACCTGATCGTGCAAAACACAATATTTTACCTCCTTCTCGCTTTGGTGTAATTGAAATTACACGTCAGCGTGTACGACCAGAAACAGACATTAATACCAACGAAAAATGTCCGGTCTGCAACGGCTCTGGAGAAGTAACTGCAAGCATACTATTTGCAGAAGAAATTGAAACGAATCTAACTTTCTTGTTGGAAGATAGAAAAGTGAAAAATATGACACTTGTTGTACATCCTTACATTGCATCTTACTTTACTAAGGGGATAATGAGTAAACAAATGAAATGGTTCTTAAAGTATAAAAAATGGGTGCCCGTAAGAGCAAATACGGCTAACCATTTACTTGAATATTCATTTGTAAATAAAAAGAACGAAGTAATTACACTCTGACGATGAAGTCGGAGTGTAAATACTCTTTTTTGGAGGCTAAACATAAAATTGAAGCCTACTGCGCCTATCAAGATCGTTGCCATTTTGAGGTAGATCAAAAATTAATTTCTTGGGGTTTTGACCAAGAGGATAGAGATATTCTTGCTGCAGATCTTATCTCAAACCGATTTTTAGATGAGGAACGCTTTGCAAAATCTTTCGTGTCTGGTAAGTTTCGAATAAAAAAATGGGGTCGTATTAAAATAAAGATGCACCTCAAGCAGAAACACGTAACGGCGTATTCGATTAAAGAAGGTTTTAAGGAAATTGATCCAGATGAGTACTGGGAAACCCTACTTTCTTTGGCGAAGAAAAAAGCTAGTAACAAGAAAGAAGGTGATAATATTTGGCAATTGCGTGCAAAAGTAACTCGATTTTTATCTTCAAGAGGATTTGAGTCTGATTTGATTAGAGAAGCCCTTCAGGAAGTATTGCCGTAATTTGAACCTTAAATCTTAAAAACCTTTAAATTTTCTGGTTTAAAAGCTTCAATTAATTATTTCAATTATCTTAGCAATTCTAAATAAAATAAGATTGTCAGACAGTATAGTTATCATACCAACTTATAATGAGAAAGAAAATATCGAACGTATGATTCGAAAAGTGTTTTCTTTTGAAAAGGAATTTCATATTCTAATAGTAGATGATGGCTCTCCAGATGGTACTGCTGATATAGTAAAACGGCTTCAAGCCGAATTTACAGGAAAGCTTCACATTGAAGAAAGAAAAGGAAAGCTTGGTTTGGGTACAGCATACATTCACGGATTTAAGTGGTGTTTGAAAAACAGCTACGATTTTATTTTTGAAATGGACGCAGATTTTTCTCACAACCCAGAAGATTTAATACGTCTTTATAAAGCGTGTAAAGAAGATGGTGCCGAGTTATCTATTGGCTCTCGTTACACGAAAGGTGGAAAAGTAAGTAATTGGCCCATTGGTAGAATACTTATGTCTTGGGGTGCTTCTATATACGTAAGGATGATTCTTTGGATTGGAGTAAAAGATACTACAGCTGGTTTTAAGTGTTATACAAGAAAAGCGTTAGAAACGGTAAACTTTGAAAACAATACATTCAAAGGATATGCTTTTCAAATCTGCATGAAATTTGGTGTTTATAAACACGGTTTAAAAATCACAGAAGTACCCATTACCTTTATAGATAGACAGTTTGGTAAATCAAAAATGAGTTCGTCTATCTTTAAGGAAGCCATTTTGGGAGTATGGAAAATGAGAGGAATGAAATTATGAGCGAAAAGATTTTAATTAAAGGCGGATTAGTAATCAACGAAGGGAAAAGAGAGCATCTTGATATTTTGATTGATGGTACTGCAATAATTAAAATAGCTCCTTCTATTTCTGATCAAACAGCCAAAGAAATAAATGCAGAAGGCAAACTAGTATTGCCTGGTTGTATAGATGATCAGGTTCATTTTAGAGAGCCTGGCTTAACACATAAGGCAAACATTGGTACTGAAAGTAGAGCTGCCGTAGCAGGCGGAATTACCACTTTTATGGAAATGCCAAACACAATACCGAATGCTTTAACGCAAGAATTGCTTCAGGATAAATATGATATCGCAAGTAAAACAGCGGTTGGGAATTACTCTTTTTTTATGGGTGCTTCCAACGATAATATTGAAGAGGTTTTAAAAACTGACGAGAAAAATGTTTGTGGAGTAAAGGTGTTTATGGGTTCTTCTACTGGTAACATGCTGGTAGATGCCGAGGATACCCTTAAAAAAATTTTCTCAGAGGTTCCGATGTTAATTGCTACGCATTGCGAAGATGAAGCAACAATCCGGAAAAATCTGGCAGAATATAAAGACAAATTCGGAGAGGATGTACCCATGAAGTATCATCCAATAATTAGAAGCGAAGAAGCGTGTTATCTTTCTTCTAGTTTAGCTGCCGACTTAGCTAAAAAGTATAATACACGTTTACATATATTACATATTTCGACAGAAAAAGAGCTTAGTTTGTTTAGAAATGATATTCCTTTAAATGAAAAGCGCATTACAGCAGAAGCTTGCATCCATCATCTTTGGTTTAGTGATGAAGATTACGATAAAAAAGGAACACATATAAAATGGAATCCAGCGGTTAAAAAAGCATCCGATAGAGATGCAATTTGGAAGGCTGTTTTGGATAATCGTATTGATATTATTGCTACAGATCACGCACCGCATACCTTAGAGGAAAAAACCAATACGTATTTCAACGCACCTTCTGGCGGACCTTTAGTACAACACGCTTTGCTTGCTATGTTGGAGAAAGAAAAAGATGGTCTAATATCTTTAGAACGCATTGTAGAAAAAATGGCGCATGCTCCCGCAGATTGTTTTCAGGTTACTAAAAGAGGTTATTTAAGAGAAGGTTACTTTGCGGACCTTGTTATTGTTGATCCACAAGATAAATTAACAGTTAACAAAAGTAATTTATTGTATAAGTGCGGTTGGAGTCCGTTTGAAGGAACCACTTTTTCTAATAAAATAGATACTACAATTGTTAGCGGTAATATTGCGTACCAGAATGATACAGTTTGCACGGATAAGTCAGGTATGCGTTTGACTTTTGAAAGATGAGATGGTTACTTTTCCTTTTTGTAATTGCCTTGTCAAGTTGTCAGCCCGAACTTGAAAAAGTAGAGCTGCCTGAAAATTTAATAGAGAAAGAAAAATTTACGCGTGTATTGAGCGATATGATGTTACTCGAAGCACATCTGCAAAGTAAATACGAAAACGTAACGAAATATTACAACCTAATACAGAATTCTGCAAACGAGGTATTTAAGAGTCATGGTGTTGATAGTTTGTCTTATGCAAACAGCATGGATTATTATGCTCAAAAGCAAGAAGTACTGAAAGAAATTTACATTGAAATCCAAAATAATGTAAATCAAAAACGGATGGAAGTTGAAAATGAATAATTTCAATTTCAGATCCGTTTAAATCGTCTAATTCGTCGTCAAACTTTCACATTTAGCATCTAAAAAAACCGTATTTTTGCTCTACATTTCAAGAATATGGCATTAACAAGAGATAAAGTATTAGAAGCATTAGGTAATGTGATTGAGCCTGATTTAAAAAAAGACATCGTATCACAAAATTTAGTTGAAGATTTAATACTTGAAGAGAATACAATTTCTTTAACCGTTTTTGTTTCAAACCCTGCTTTGCACGCAAGAAAAAGAATGCAAGAAGCAGTTGAGTTTGCTTTAGAGCGCGTTTTAGGAAAAGAAATTGAAGTTGAGTGCACAGTAAAAGGACTACCTACTGAGGACAGTGCAAAACGAAGAAAAGTACTGACAGAAGTAAAGCATATTATTGCAGTTGCATCTGGAAAGGGTGGTGTTGGAAAATCTACAGTAACGGCTAATTTAGCTGGTGGATTAGCGAAAGCAGGATACAAGGTTGGTGTTGTCGATGCAGATATTTACGGTCCAAGTATGCCAACAATGTTTGATGTTGTTGGTGAGCGTCCAACAATGATTGAAGTTGAAGGCGAGAAGAAAATGGTTCCTGTAATGAGTTACGGTATACAAATTATGTCTATCGGCTTTTTTACTGAACAAGATAATGCCGTTGTATGGAGAGGTCCGATGGCTTCTAAAGCATTAACACAACTTTTAACAGATACGCACTGGGGAGAACTCGATTATTTGTTAATTGATTTACCACCAGGTACAGGAGATATTCACTTGTCATTAGTACAAACTGTTCCTTTAGATGGAGCTGTTATCGTATCTACACCTCAAGAAGTAGCATTAGCCGATGCCAGAAAAGGAGTAAACATGTTTAAATTAGATAACATGAAAGTTCCAATTATTGGTTTAGTAGAGAACATGGCTTGGTTCACACCTGCCGAACTTCCAGATAATAAGTACTATATTTTTGGGAGAGACGGAGCTAAAAACTTAGCAGAAGGAATGAATGAAACATTTTTAGGACACATTCCACTTGTTCAAAGTGTTAGAGAGTCTGGTGATGTTGGGAAACCAGCCGTTTTTCAAGAAAACACACCTACAGCAGATGCTTTTGACGAATTAGTTCGTAAATTTGTTCAAGAAGTTGAAGTCAAAGAACTAGCAAAACAAAATTAAAATGGCCCTAAATAAAGAAGAAATAGCAGTCAAAATTAACGCAGCACTTCAAGATTTACGTCCGTTTTTAGAAGCTGATGGCGGAGATATGGAGTTGGTAAATATTACAGATGAAGGCGTAGCCCAAGTACAGTTATTAGGTGCTTGCTATTCTTGTTCTATGAGTGTTATGACCTTAAAAGCAGGCCTAGAAGAAGCTGTTAAAAAAGTAGCTCCAGAAATTATTAGAGTAGAAGCAATAGACCTTGAAGAAGCACTTTAGGTTATAAGAAAAATAAAGCGTATTAAAGTCTGACCCTCTAAGGTGTTAGACTTTTTTATTTATAAACAATCAATGGAAACTTTTCTAGATATTTTCTCTCAATACAACGCAGAAACTGAAGCTTGTTTAATAGGTGTGGATCAGTTAATTATGAGTTTTGACTTAAATATACAGCGCGCCTTAAAATACAATAGTGCATGTTATCTATTAAATGATAAAATGTTTGTATTTGCGTTGGTAGAAAAACACACTTCTAAACCTTATATTTTGTTTACAGATGGCGAATTACTAGAGCATCCTAAACTCATTAAAGGAGAAAGGAAGCGCATGAAAGTGTATTATTTAGACCCTAAGGAAGATATAGATAAAGTTGAGCTGTACGCACTTATGAATGAAATGCGACAGAAGTCAAAAGGGTTTGTTTGATGTACAAAAACTGGATAACTCTAAAACTTAACAACCAATTTTACGTTAAACCTTCGTCCTGTTAAGAAATTTGGGATACCGTAAAACCTACCTTCAACATCTTGTATCCATTGCTGCGAGAGTACGTTATTTATTCCTAAGAGATTAAATATCTCAAAACTCAATCTGGCGTCGGTTAAAGCTCTACCTAGTTTATTTCTGTTCTCGAAAGACTTTTCATATAAGAAGTCATAGCCAAAACCAATATCGGTTCTAAAATATGCTCTCTGGCGTAAAATATCTTTGTAGCGGTTAAAGTCTGGCGGACCATAAGGTAGTTTGTAGCCATAATTTAAACCTAGATTAACTGTAAATTTTGGAAACCTAGGCATTCTATCTTGAAATAAAGTAGCAAAAGTAAACCATTGATCTGAGGGTCGAGGAATAAATCCAGGTTCTTGTCTAATACTGTCTGTTGCTACATCATTGAATGTGAAACCGTTAATAATGGTATCATTGTCTGAGTTGAGATAGATATAAAACTCGTCACTTAACAAGTCTTCGGCAGTTCTTAATGCGCTGAACTTAAAAAAAGACTGAATTCCCTCTATAAATTCTCCATGTAAATTCAAATCCAGTCCATAAGCATAAGCAATCGCATCATTTGTGGTGTAGTAGCGTACACGTACGTTGTCAATTTCATAAGGATTTACGTCCCAAAGGTATTTATAGTAAACTTCAGAAGTAAGTTTAAACGGTTTTTCTCTACCCCACATTTCGAATTGGTAGTCTAATCCTGCAACCAAATGAAAGGATTTTTGACTCTTAATTGAGGTATTTACCGTTCCGTCAAAGGCGCGTAATTCTCTATAAAAAGGCGGTTGATAATACAAGCCAGTAGAAGCATGGTAGCGCATAAATCGTTTTTTAGTTGTGCCGTTTCGTTGATAATATTTTCTAGGGTAAAAGCTAATACCTGCTCTTGGTGTAATGTAAAACTCATTGTTAAAGGCAGTATATCCTGCTCGAATGCCACCGTCAAATTTAAAATTCTGTCTGCTGTTTTCAACTGTGTCAATAATTCGTGTTTTTACCGTTTTACCTAAACTATCTTTACTGCGTAGTACAATTTCTGCCGGATAACTTAAACTATCTTTTTGCCAATTTCTAGAAAACATAACATAGGCACTGTAACGAGAGGATTGAAGTGTATTAATTGCTTTAATTGTTTCAGAAAGTTCTAAATTTCCACCTGGATTTTGTGGAAGAGAAAAACCGGCTGAGTCTACCAGTTTCCATTCGCTCAATTGATCATAAAAGTCTTCATATTGCGCACGTATTCCCCAGCGTAATTTTCCTTTTTTAAGGTAATCTAATCCTGTATTATCTATTTCTTGAAATTGATATTGCCCATCATGTGATAAAGCATAAATTGTAGCATTCAAGTTATTTCTGGCATGGTTTAAAAAAGTTCCTACGCCTATCGTTCCAACTGAGTCTCCAAATTCTTCTTGACCTGGATCTGTTTCTAGTTCATTAATAAAGTATTGGCCTTGTATGGTGAAGTTTTCAGATTCATCTGTATTAAAAATAGAAGCGTAGAAATCTAAATTGGTTCTTTTATTTGCTTTAAATTTAAGGCTTGTTGCTCCGGTAATAGTTCTAAAACGTGTTTGTTCTTGTCCATCAAAAAAGACCCTAAAACTATATGCTTCGTTAACCGTTCCAAATTGGGTTTCTTGGGTTTCAGGAGCAAACCTGTAGTTGTTACTTGAGAAATGTCCAAGAACGCTCCAAACTAACCGATCTGATATGGTGTAGTTGGTTAAGAATTGAAAATCATAAAATATGGGGTTATACGCTCCTTGTGTTGGAAGTGCATTTAAAAGGTATCCGTTTGATCTGTATCGAGCACCTGCCAGAAAATTAAACCTTGGAGAAACTTTGTGTCCGATATTAGCACTTACACCTAATAAAGAAGCCGAGCCCGACCCAATAAGAGAATCGGGTGTTTTGTATGTGATGTCGAGTACAGAGCTTAGTTTATCTCCGTAATTTGCCGTAAATCCACCTGCGCTAAAGGCAATATTTTCTACCATATCGGTATTAATAAAACTCATGCCTTCTTGTTGTCCAGCTCGAGTTAAAAATGGTCTGTATACTTGAAAACCATTAACATAAATTAAATTTTCGTCAAAATTACCTCCGCGTACATTATAATTATTGGTGAGTTCATTGTTTGAAGTTGCAGCTGTACTAAAGGTTAAAAATCGTTCTACAGATTGTGATGGTCCGGCAATATTTAGTAAATCAATTTTTTCAATGTTCCCGATATCACTGCTTCCAGACCCAGTTATCACAACTCCTTCATTGGATTGAAGGGAGAATTTAGTTTTAGGTAATTCGTAATTTTCTCCTGGTTTGAGGTTTATTTTATATTCAAAACGTTCTGAGCTGTATAAGACAACTAAAGTAAGTTCTTGATTTGCTGGAACAGATAGTGTATAGAAGCCATCGAGGTTAGAGAGTGTATTTAGTTTTTTATTTTCTGTTATATAAATGCGTGCATCAGAAAATCCTCTATTGTATTTGTCTACTACTTTTCCTTGTACGGAAGCAGTCTGCGCAATATTTACGAAGTAAATGAAAAGAAAAAAAATAGATAATAAGAGCTTCATAGAACTTTACTTATTTCTAATAACGTAGAAATGGAAAGATATTTTAATTGTATGTAGCTTTCTATAAGATTTCAGAGATAATTCTGTCCATAGAGTAACCTTCTGCTTCTGCACGGTAGTTTCTAACTAGTCTGTGACGAAGAATTGGATGAGCAACTGCTTTTACATCTTCTATATCTGGAGAGTATTTCCCTTTAAGAACAGCATGGCATTTTGCTCCTACAATTAAGTATTGAGATGCCCTCGGACCAGCTCCCCAAGAAATAAAGTCCTTGGCAATTTTTGGAGCATTTTCATTATTTAAACGGGTTTTTCCCACTAATTTAACGGCGTATTCTAAAACATTATCGGGTACCGGAATTCTTCGAATTAATTCTTGATACTTAACGATTTGATCGCCAGAAATGATTTGCTTTAAGTTAATTTTAGTATCAGTTGTTGTAGCTTTAACAATAGCCAACTCCTCTTCATACTTTGGATAATCTACCCAGATATTGAACATAAATCTATCCAACTGAGCTTCAGGGAGTGGATAGGTTCCTTCTTGTTCAATTGGATTTTGAGTAGCTAAAACAAAAAATGGAGCCGGAAGAGGATAGCTTGTACCTGCTGCAGTAACCATTTTTTCTTGCATAGCTTCGAGAAGGGCAGCTTGTGTTTTAGGAGGAGTTCTGTTTATTTCATCGGCTAAAACTATGTTAGAGAAAAGCGGACCTTTGATAAATTTAAAGTTTCTGTTTTCGTCTAAAATTTCAGATCCAATAATGTCTGAAGGCATTAAATCTGGTGTAAATTGTACGCGATTAAAACTTAATCCTAACGTTTGCGCAATTGTATTTACCAAAAGTGTTTTAGCTAAACCTGGCACACCAACTAACAAACAATGTCCGCGAGAAAAAATACTAATTAAAACTTGGTCAACTACCTCGTCTTGTCCGATAATAACTTTATGAATTTCAGCTTTTAATTGCTTGTATTGTTCTACTAATTGATCTACTGCAGCTACGTCTGACATATCTTAAATTTGATTGGAGGTAAATATAACAATTACCAATTATATCTATACGTGCAACGACTATAATCTTCGTCTATTTTGATATATGCGTTTGGTATTTTATTGTTGACCCAATTTGTAATAATTTCTGCTTTTTTATCATTTTCTGCAGCTTGTTTTATAAAATTATAATCATCTTCTAAGTTTGCTACATGTGGTTTTGTTCTATCGGCAAGACGTATAATTCGTACACCTTGTTTTCTTTGTCTTGGGTCTGAAAACAAACTAGGCTCAGAAAAATCTCCTATTTCTAGATTATCTGTAAGTATAAATATTTGCGGATCTATTTGATTTAGATTTTCCATATCCCAAAGCTGCTCGCCAGAGTAGGGGTTTGTTAAATTACCTCTGTTTTGCTTTGTATCATCATCTTCAGAGTAAAGTAAAACAGCGTCATCCCAAGAAATCTCTCCTTTTTTCAAACGGCTATAGCATTCTTCAATTATATCAGATGCTTTTACTACACTTGCTCTACTTACCTCAGGTATACGTAGTATATGTCTAACTTTATAATCATCACCTTTTCTATCTAGTAACTGTAAGAAGTGAAAACCATATTCTGTTTCAAAAATATCAGATATTTCGCCTTCTTTCAAGGAGAAAAGAGCAGATTCAAATGGTTTCACCATCATGCCTTTAGTTCCATTTATTTCCCCGCCAATTTGAGCAGAACCTGGATCTTCTGAATAAATCTTTGCTATGCTAGAAAAAGAGCGATCTCCTTTAAGAATTGCGGTTCTCCATTCATTCATTTCGTTAATGGTATTGTTTTTATCCTCTTGCAGTAATTCTGGATAAACAACAATTTGTTGGATGGCCAGCTTTGCATTAATATAAGGCAAACTATCAACGGGTATCTTTTTGAAGAATTGTTGAACATCTCTTGGAGAAACCTGTACACCAGCAGTAATTGTTCTTTCCATTTCTTGAGACATTAATCTATCGCGGATTACTTCTCTAAATTCGTTTTTGATTTGGAGGTAGGATTTTCCATAAAATTCTTCTAGTGCTTCTTTGGATCCTATCTGTGCTTCAATGGTTCTTAATCGGTTTTCCATTTCTGCGTTCACCTGCGGATCTTCGATAATGATACTATCTAGTTTTGCTTGATTTAGAAGAAGGTTTTGGTATAGCATTTCCTCCAACATGTAGCATTGTGTTTGATAATCAACCTCTATGCCTTGGGATTGTGCTTGTACTTTCTGTGATTCAATATCTGAAAGGAGTACAATATTGTCTCCAATTTGCCCTATTACCTTATCTATCACAGCATTAGAATCATCTCCTCCAATACTTATTGGTTGTGCATAAACATTTGATGCAATTAAGGTGAAAAGGCTAATCCAAATTATAGTTAACTTCATATTTATTCTCTAAACGTGTTTTTATTTCATTTGGAATTGATTTTCTCAATTCTTTAATTCTTTTGGCTAAGATACGTTCTTTAATACGTTCTTTCTCTATTTTTATTGGTGCTTTAGCTGTTTTTATTTTGTATTCTAAAATGGTTAAAAAATAGGTGTACTTGTTATCGCTTGTTGTATAAGAACCACGGTTAACAATTAATTTATCTTTATCAATGTCAAACGGAATTTCACGTACTAAATCTTCAAAAAATATCCACTTGTTTTCTTCAAAATAAAAATTACTCGCATAAAGGTTGGCAAACTTTTTAAGTTCCTCAAGGTCGTTATCATTTTTTAACAGGTAGGCCGTTTTAATTTTCTCTAGGTTTTCGGCAGAATTAGGTGCTTTCATGTACAGTGCTTTAACAATAAAGTTTTTCTGCGCATAAGCTTCTCTATTTTTATTGTAGTACGCTAGTATTTCTTGCTCTGTAACGGTACTGTCTACAATTTCTTTGATAATTTCATTCTCAATGTACATATCGTAAAGCGAAGCTTCGAAGGCCAAGAGTTGCTTTTTTACTTGAAGCAGGTGTTTGGGATAATTCTCTTTTAAGTAAAGTTCTTTTTGCTTGTTATCGGTCCAGAATTTTGCTACTTCCTTTTTATCAACAATAGACAATGAGTCTTTAAAACTAGCCTCAACTAGAGCGTTTAATTCAATTTTAGTTAATCCTTGATTTTCTACACTTATAACCAGTTTTTTGTTACCTGAAGAACAGCTCAGACACAAAAACAAAAGGCTGCCGAAAACGACAGCCATTTTATTTCGACTTATACGATTATTTATCAAGGCTGTATAGTACATCTTGGTTCACCGTAATTGTATGTTTTTCTCGGAGGCTTTCTAACCAGTTGTTCTCTAAGTAATTTTGGTAATCTTGAATTACAGATCCTTTAGCTTCTTTTAATGATTTTGGTTGTGCAGGAACAAATTCATTTACTTTAACCACGTAAAATTTCTCGTTTAAAGCGTACGGTTTGTTTGTTTTTTTAGCTAAATCTTGACCAATAAAACGTTCGTCTGTTGTAGGATCAAATAATCCGCTATTTGCGCGTAAGTTTAATTGAGAACCATCGCTTATTTTTTCTTGAACCATTTTCGCATCGGCTCCTTTTTTAACCATTTTAAAGGTTTTTTTCGCTGTTTTCTTGTCGTATAACTCATACACATTTGCATCTATGCGATTTGGATGCATGTAGTTTGTTTTGTTCTGGTCATAGAAAGCTTTGAGTCCAGTAGTATCTTTAACCGCTTTATCCCATATAGAATCTTTCATTATCTCATACAAAAGAACGCCATCATGATACTCTTGCATTAACGCTCTGTAGGCCGGGTATTTACTTTCTAGAAGACTTTCTTCGTATCCAATTATAATTTCTTTTTCCCATTCTGTATATAGACTATTTACATGTTGGTCAATAGCTTTGGGTGTTCTTCTACGTTGTGTTTTTTCAATGTGATTTACAAAGTCCATCAGTTTGTAGGCTGTATTGGCATAGTTAAACAATATTGTTTCGCCATTTTCACCTTTATACTTCCATTTTCCTAGAAACAGCGTACTGTCTACATCGTCTTTTAACAAGTCGGCCACAGCTGTATTTACTGTTTTGTAATTATAACTCTTTTTTAATTTTGAGATAAAAGAAGCCTGTGTTTTTTGTCCACGAATGTCCTTATTCACTTTTCCTTGCAGTTCTTTTTGCATTTCTTCTTGAGACGCGAGTGGTTTGAGTGTATTTCTTTTAACGATATGCCATCCGTACTGTGTCATAAAAGGTGCTGAGTAGTTTCCGTCTTTTTCTAAAGCAAATGCATTTGATTCAAACTCAGTTACCATTCTTTGAGAAGTTCCTGTACCGAAATCTGGTAGTCTACCTCCTTTATTTTTAGACTGAACATCATCAGAAAACTGTTGAGCGAGTAAATCCCAGTCTTCTCCGGCTTTTAACTTTTCGTAAATTTCGTTGATTTTCTTTTCTGCATTTTTATCCTCTGAGGTTTTGTCTTTCTCAAAGGTCACCATAATATGCGAAGCAGACATTGTACCTCTGGCTGGACGTTTGTCTTTTACATAAATAATATGATATCCAAAGCGAGTTCTTACAGGCATAGAAACTTCTTTAACCTTAGAAGTGTATGCTGCTGTTTCAAAAGGATACACCATTTGAAAGGCCGTGAAATAGCCTAAATCTCCTTTGTTTTGTGCTACAGAAGGATCTTCTGAACCATTAACGCCTGAGGCAACAGTCTCAAAAAGCTCTCCATCTACTATACGCTTGCGTAAAGCTAAAATCTTTTTGTATGCTTTAAGTGTATCTGCCGGGTTTGCTTTTTCGTCTACTCGAATTAAGATATGAGAAGCACGCACCTCTTGCTTTAATCGCTCGTAGGCTTCGTCTACCAATTCTTGGTTTTTAGTAGAATCAACTAAATAGGGAAGAGCAAGTTGTTTTCTATATCCTTCTAACTCTTTAACTAGTGCGGGTATTGTATCGTATCCTAACGCTTCTGCTTCAGCAACTTTCAATTTAAACTTTTTGTAGAGTTCTACATATTCATCTAAAGAAGCTTTATCATATTTAGGGTCGTTGTTGTTTTTTAGGTAGCTCTGTAAAAATTCAGACTTTGTAACCTGTGTATTGTTAATAGTTAAAATCACAGGATCTTTTTGAGCAAGTGTTAATCCAGCAAGAAATAATCCGAGTGTTAAACCAATTAATTTTTTCATGTATACGTTATTTTATAGATTGTATATAATGCGTAGTCAAAAATAGAAGTTCCATTTATTAAAACGCACAGTTTGGGCACAAATTTTAATAAAATGCACCAAAACCATGAAATTAACGCTTTTTAACTTATTTAAAACTGTAGTTAGGAGCTTCTCGTGTAATTGTAACGTCGTGTGGATGAGATTCTTTCATTCCAGCATTTGTTATTCTTACAAAGTTTGCACCTTTCAGTTTATCGATATTTGCAGCACCACAGTATCCCATTCCGGCTCTAAGTCCGCCAATAATTTGGTATACAACTTCTTTTAAACTTCCTTTATATGGTACTCTACCAGATATTCCTTCTGGCACTAATTTTTTAATATCGTCTTCTGCATCTTGGAAGTATCTATCTTTTGAGCCTTTTTGCATAGCTTCAAGTGATCCCATTCCTCTGTAGGCTTTAAACTTTCTGCCTTGATAAATAATGGTTTCGCCTGGCGATTCTTCTACACCGGCAAACATTGAACCTACCATAACTGTATCGGCTCCAGCAGCAATCGCTTTTACGATATCTCCCGTGTATCGAATTCCACCATCCGCAATTACAGGGATTCCTGTTCCTTCTAGTGCGCGTGCAACATCGTTAACGGCTGTTAATTGAGGAACTCCTACACCGGCAATTATTCTTGTTGTACAAATCGAACCAGGACCAATACCAACCTTTACAGCATCCGCTCCGGCGTCTGCAAGGTATTTTGCAGCTTCTGCTGTTGCTATATTTCCTACAATAACCTCTAAAGAAGGGTGTTTAGCCTTAACTTCTTTTAATTTGATTACCACACCTTCTGTATGTCCGTGCGCTGTGTCAATTACGATGGCATCTACACCAGCGTCCACTAAGGCATTTACTCTTTCTAAAGTGTCGGCAGTAACACCAACTGCAGCTGCAACTCTTAATCTTCCGTAAGAATCTTTACATGAGTTTGGATGTTCCTTTACTTTAATTATATCTCTGTAAGTAATTAAACCTACCAGTTTATTGTTTGCATCTACAACAGGTAATTTTTCAATTTTATGTTCTTGTAAAATTCCTTCGGCTACGATTAAATCTGTCTCTTCAGAGGTAGTAACAATGTTTTCCGCTGTCATTACTTCATTTACAGGTCGCTCAAGGTTTTTTTCAAACCTCAAATCTCTGTTGGTTACAATTCCTTTCAAGACTTTGTTTTCATCTACAACAGGAATACCTCCAATTTTATTTTCTTTCATTAAGCGAAGTGCATCTTTGACGAGTGCATTTTCAAGCATCGTAACTGGGTCGATAATCATTCCGCTTTCTGAACGTTTAACTTTTCTTACTTCTAAAGCTTGCTCAGGGATTGTCATGTTTTTATGCACAACACCAATACCACCCGATTGCGCAATTGCAATTGCTAAGTTGGCTTCTGTTACCGTATCCATTGCTGCAGCAACAATTGGAGTGTTCACAGAGATAGAACGCGTTACCTTACTTGAAAGCTTTACGTCTCTTGGTAAAATGTTAGAAAATGCGGGAGTTAATAGAACGTCATCGTAAGTTAAACCTTCTCTTACCTGACTGATATCGTGCAATGCCATAATGAACTTATTTAGTAAATAAATTCGTGCAAAAATAATTATAAATAACAAGAAACAGCGTTAACTTTATGTTTTTTTTATGTTAACCAAGACATTTATACTTATTTATGACATAAGACAGAGAATTCTTAGAAAATATGTTGTCCTGTTTTTTTAGTTCTGTAATAAATCGTATTCAAGTTGCATGTTACCACTTGTTTTAAGTAACTCTAGATACAATTCTAATCTGCTATATAAATTATCGAGATAATTAATTGAAGCATTCGTATAATTATTCTTAAAGTTAATTAAGTCTATGCTGTTAATTGATCCATTTTGAAATTTGTCCTTGGCTAAATTGTATGCTTTTTTAGCGTAGATTATATTTTCTGAGGAAAGGTTGAGTAGTTTGTTTCTTACCTCATATAGATTGAAGAGGTTGTTGGTGTTTACTTCTAATTGATTTTTTATTGCTTCTAAATTGAGTTCAGCAACCTCTGTCTGTATTTTTGCAACTGCAACGGAGCGTTTGGTTTTCCAATTGTTAAAAAGGTTGTAGCGTAAGGAAACATTCGCAAAATAATTTACTTGTTCCGTGTTGGATTGAAAGGCAGGATTACTTAGGTCTTCAACGCGTCCCCAAGATGGACTTAAACCTGCGCCAATAGAAACTACGGGATATAAAAATGAGCGAGCATAGCGCGTATTTTCTTCTTGTAATTTTAAGTTAATGTATTGGTTTTTTAGGTTCTGGTTGTTGCTTTTTAATCCGTTTAAGATTGCGTTTCGTTTCAATGGATTTATCTCAACGGTTAAAGAGTCTGTTAGAGAAGGCAGTATATCATTTTCGTTGTTCGTATTCAGCAGAAGTAGTAGGTTTCGCTTTGCATTTTCAACGTTTACCTCTTGTTGGATATAGTTGATAGAATCGGTGAGGAATTGGTTTTTAAATTGCAATACCTCCAAACTATTCGTTTGACCGTATTCTTCCTTTAACGAAATATACTTTAATCGTTTACTTGCGTTCTCTAATAATTCTGATATTAGTTTTAATTTTTCTTTCTGCAAAAGAATGGTATAATAGCTTTTTAATACATCTAACGTAGTATTTTCAATTTCGAGCATCAGATTGCCGTTGCTTTGCTTCTCTAGTAGACCTAACCTTTCTTTTGAGATTTTAATTCCCATTCCCGAAAAGATGTTCCAATTTGCATTTAATTGTGGGTTTAAATTTTGAGAAAGTAAGCGTGTTTGAATAAAACTTACCGGGTTGTTAGAATTATCTTGAATAGCATTACCAAGTGTAGCGTTCAAGGTAACCGTTGGAAATAGACCAGCTTCAGACCAAGTATTGTTTTTTGCAGCAATTTCTAATTGCTTCTCAGCCATTTGAATGCCAAAATTATTTTCTAGCGCAGTCTTTACAGCCTCAGCAGCTGATAATTGCTGTTGTGCAAAGCTTAAACTAGGAATGAGGAATAGTAAAAAAATGATTTTATACATGGTTAAAGTTCTTTTTCTTGTATCTGTTTTTGTTGTACGAGTATGGTTTCTATTTCTTCGTGAGACTTTTTGTTTCCTGTCCATAACCAAGACAATAAGCGCTTAAAGTCATTTCCAAACAAAATGGCTGCCGGAAAGAATCCTAATATGAAAAGGGTTCCAAATAAAACACCAAATGCAATTGATACTGCCATTGGAATTAAAAATTGAGCTTGCATACTTGTTTCTGCGATTAAAGGCAAAAGACCTGCAACAGTGGTTATTGTTGTAAGTAAAATTGGTCTAAATCTACTTACAGCTGCATCATAGGCTGCTTTTTTAGAAGATTTTCCTTCTAGTAAAAGTTGGTTGTATCTGTCTAGAAATACAACGGCATCATTAATTAACACACCGAGTAGAGCAATCATACCAAACGCACTTAATAAAGATACGGGTAAACCAACAATACCATGACCCAAAATAGATCCAGCAATACCAGCAGGGATTACCAACATAATTAAGAGCGACTGATATAAAGAGCTAAAATGAAGTGCTATTATTATTATCATTACAACAAGAACAATAAGAGTCATGGATTGCATTGAGCTACCTGTTTTCTGACTTCTTTCAAATTGTCCTCTTTTGGTGAAGCTTACCTCGGGGTAGATACTTGTAATTTTTGGAATAACTTCCTCTGAAAGGCGCGTGTTAAAAACGGCAACACTATCAGGATAGTTAGATTTTGCATCCACTTTAATTTCACGTTGGCCATCTCTACGTTTTAAACTTTCTGGACCTCTACCAATATTGAATTTAGCAATGCTAGAAAGCGGAATGGCAGTTCCTTGTAGCGTTTTGATGCGCATATTTCGTAAATCTGAGAGTGCATTTCTATCTTCTTTCGGATACCTTACCCAAATTTTAACTTCGTCTGTACCAATAATGATACGTTGTGCTTCTCTACCAAAGAAGCCGTTTCTTATTTGGCTAATTACTTGCGCCTTTCCAATTCCATAAATATCCGCTTGAGGAAGTAATTCTAGGTAAACCTCTTTTCTACCCGGAGGCATGTTGTCTTTGATATTCGTTACTCCTTTAATCTTTTCAAGTTCGCTTCTAAACATGTTTTTAGCAGCAATTAAGTCTTTTTCTTCTGTAGACGAGATTCCGAATTCTATATCTGCACCAAAACGGCCAAAGCTACCGATGAATAGTTCGTTTGCTAATTTTCCTACAGCTTGCTTTTTTAACCTTCGGGCTATTCTATTCATTAACGTATCTACAGGGTATTTTGTGTTTTCGGCTTTGTAATATACGTTGAGCATACCTGCATGATTACCAACCTGCCCTATATTCATAGTAGCACCTACATTGCTGGTGTAGTAAGAAAGCATATTGTCTCCAGTTTCTTTAATTATTTGCTGGTTTTCTTCTATTAAAACTTGAGATGCCGTAGTAATAAAATTTTCTGTTTGCGTCTTGTTGTCTCCTGGCACGTAAGCAACCTCAACGTTAAAAAAATCGGGTGGTATATTTGGAAAGAAAGTAAAGCCAATTTTTCCTTTCGCTAAAAAAACAAAAGTAGAAACTGTAAATAGGAGAGGAATAAAAACCATCAATCTATACCTCCATTTTTCTCCTAGTATTCCGTTTACAATATCGGCAAAAATAACATCTCTTGCGTACCGAATAAATTGATTAGTGCCTTTCATTACTTTTGCTTCAATGGGCGAATTGCTGTAACCGAAGTAAAATGCAACTGCTCCCATCACAAGTAATGCAAAAGGGAAGAGTGCTCCTGAAATACTAAAATCTTCTAAAAATAAGAAGGTGCTCGCATAGATAATAATTAATCCCACTAACATAATAACTAAACCGATAAAAACGGATAATGTAGGTTTTTTATTATCACTTAAAATCTTCTTACTGGCCAAGTGAGAAGGCAGAATGAAAAAAGCTTCGAATAGAGAAAATGCTAAACAAGCGATAACTACAAAGGCCATCTCTCGCATAATTTCCAATCCTTCTACAAATAGTAAAACAGAAAAGGCAACAATTGTGGTTACTACCGATGTGAAAACAGAAGGCAGTACTTCCATTGTACCATCAATTGCTGCTTTTGAAGCAGGCTTACCTTTTTCGAAATGAGCATAAATATTTTCTGCAATTACAATTCCATCATCTACCAATATTCCTACCACTAAAATCATCCCAAAAAGAGAAATCATGTTGATGGTTATACCATACCAATAACCAAGTATGAACATACCCAGAAAAGAAAAAGGAATACCAAAAGCTACCCAAGCACTTAATTTGATGTTAAGGAAAAGTCCGAGCGCCAACAGAACAAGGATAAGACCGAATAGACCATTTTCTGTTAGTAAGTCAATTCTATCACTCAACAGCGAATTGAACTCGTAAAACACCTCGAAACTAAAGGTCGGATTATTTTTATTAAATTCATTTTTAAAGGCATAAAGTGCTTCTGTAATCGCAGTTATGTCTTCATCTGTGGTTTTTTCTATCTGAAGTGAAATAGAAGGTTTTCCGTTAAACTTAGCTTCTTCTGATCCTTCTGAAAAGCCGAGTTCTACATCTGCAACATCTTTAATTCTTAATGATTCTCCATTGGTTAGCGTTCGAATTACAAATTCGCCAATTTCTTGTGGAGATGTTTCTCTGTTATTTGCTCGGATGCTCATTTCTTGGCTTCCACCACGTATAATTCCAGCTGTAACATCGTTATTTAATAAGGCTACAGCTTGTGCAATAACCTCCATATTGATGTTGTATCGTAGCATATCATTTTCGCGAACGTTTATGCTTATCTCTTTTTCTGGAAATCCTTGTTTTGTTATTTGAGTAATAACTTTGGTATTTAAAAGAGCTTGTTCAACTTCATTTGCTTTCTCGGCAAGAGCGGTTCGTGGAATGCTTGGGTCTTTTGCAGTTAATCCGACAAAGGCTACAACGCTAGCCATCCCTCCTGTTTTCAGACGTGTGATAGTAGGTTTATTCGCTCCTTCAGGAAAACTATTTATAGAGTTTACCGCGTTTTCAACATCGCTAAGTAACTCATTCATATCTGCATCTTTATACGCTTGGATAGAAATTTGAGCAAAATTTTCTTGCGAGTTTGCATCTATGTATTCTATATCTTTTAATCCTTTGACTGCCTGTTCCACTTTTATGGTAACACCATCTTCCATTTCTTGTGGAGAAGCTCCTGGATAAAAAACAGAAACGACAATTTTTGCTGGGTCAATTTCAGGAAAAAAAGATCGGTTTAAGCTAGAGATAGACCAAAAACCAAACATGAGCACCACAACAATAAAAGCATTGGTCCAGATTGGTCTTTTTATAAAAAAGTTAATTACGTTTCTCATAACTTATTTTTCTACACCTTTATAAATGAGTGAATCGATAATGTTTGCGACAGGGGATAAAACAACTTTCATGTTATCTTCTAAACCATACACATAAACGGAGTCACTATTTTTCCCTGATAGATACACCTTTTTACTTTCAATCTTATTATTGTTTATGTACTGCACTTTATTTTTTAGTACAGCTGCCATTGGAAGTGCTACGGTTTCTTTCGTTACATCCGTTTCTGTAATTAGATTCACAAAATCCCCTTGATAAACGGTGTACCCTTTGTTCAGTTCAATTGAAAAATAAGCATCTATACTCTGCGTACTTTGGTTTAGTAGGTCGGATATTCTCTTAAGCTTTCCTACACCAATATACGCTCCAGCAGGATTTGAGAAATTAAGAGATTTGGCTTTTTTAAAGGTCTCTATGTCTTCTTTTTGAATAGGTACAGTAACCTCGTAATCATTTGTTTTTACTATTGTAGCGATACGTGTCCCGGGAGAAACAAGAGATCCAGGCTCTGCGTAAACATTTAAAACGCTACCCGAAAAAGGAGCGATATAAAAGTATTTATCGAGTCTTGCTTCTTGAGATTTGATGGCGTAATACTCACTTAATATATTTTTACTGCTAATAAATCGTTTTTCTTTATTTGAATTAAAGGTCGGTATTTTAGGCAGTTCATTACTTTCATTGATTGAGAGCGCAAAAGACTCCCATTTTTCAAATTGATCAGAAAAATCAACATTTAAATCTGGAAGAATAGCTGTAATAAGAGACGCAAAGGCAGTTCTTCTAGAAAAGATAGAGTAGAGCTGCTCTATTCTTTCAACACTGTAAAGTAAGTCTCCTTTTTTAAAATTTACTCCAGGTTTAAGCGTTTTATTTCCAGGGTTTAATTTACCTTGAACTTCAAAAACAACATCTAGCTGTAGGTTAGGAGTAATTTGTCCATACGCTTCAAGTCGTTCTGTACGTTGAATATTCTTTGCATTTAAAACGGGTACATAAACCACTTTTTCTGTTGGCTTTACAGGTTTAGTTTTTGCTTCGTTTTTTAAAATTGGTATGTAAATAAGTCCGAGTAATAATAAAATAACTCCGGCGATAACGAATTGTCTTAATTTCATGTTTTTATTATGCTTTGTAACCGTTAAACATATTGGCGAAAATAAAGTTTAAAATTTTCAGAACAATACGAATTATTTTAAAAGGTCTAAAAGTAGTTTTGATTATGAGTTTATTAACAGAAAAACACACTTTGGTATTTTAGTTTGTTGATAACTTCGTTAATAACGAAAAATGCACATACTGTTAAATATCTCTACTGAGGCTTAACTTTGTATGAGAACACCAATCATTATGCAAGGAATGTTAAAGACAATTTTCAAAAGAAAACTATCCGATAATCAGTTAGCTAACGTTTTCGTAAATGCTATGTTAGAAGTAATAGATAAAGGGTTTGTTGAAGTTGCAGCTTTAATAAAAGAAGATCCGGCATTTGTAAGTGTGCCAAATATAAGTGAGACGAATGACGGACATTTTACTATGATTGTTATTGTTGGAAACCTTAACTTATTAGAAGACAGTTTTGATGCCGTTCAGTCTACGCGTTTAGAGGACATAATAAGTGCTAAGTTTGCAGAGATATTTGAAATGTCTGAAGGTGATTTTTATACGCATTTAGAAGCCTACAAAAGTTTTATGGGTAAGGTTAATCATCCTTCTAAAAACGTACTCTACTCAATGTCTAAAGCTATGTTTCACAAGTATCGTTTAAACGAATATCAAGACGATTACTTTAGAAATATGCAGTGTCCGAATCCTTTGTTTTTAAAAAGAATGGATGAGGTTATGCAGAATTTCATTTGGAATTGGGAAGCCTTTTTCAAGCGATACAAAATGGTGGGATAAAAAAAGCCCAATCTTTCGATTGAGCTTAGTGTCCGTAGACAAATAAAAACCAAAAACAAACGAAAATGAAACAAATTCGTTTTACTACGTTATAAATTTACGAATAGATAGCGTACTAAATTTTGAAATAATGTTATGCGTACATTCAATTGATTGAATGGTTCTTTATCATTATTAAACGGTTGAGATTTAAAAACGGTATATTTTAGTTTCGATTGATACCTTATAAGTTGTTGATAATACAAGAATTATTTGTGTTTAAACGAGTAGTTTACGCTGTGCGTGCACAGCTCTGTTTAAATCAAAGAGTTATGACTTGCTAATTAATGAGTAGATGAGCTTTTAATTTATAATAGATATGAGTAATCGGATTACAGAATCAGACAGTTTATATGATCATTTGGATCAAATGTCTACACTAGATTTATTAAAGAATATTAATAACGAAGATCAAAAAGTAGCACATGCGGTAGAATTGGTACTATCTATTATTCAATTATTTGTTGATGAATTATATGAAAAGATGGAAGCTGGTGGACGTCTTTTTTATATCGGTGCTGGTACCAGTGGTAGATTAGGAGTTGTAGATGCATCTGAGTGTCCGCCAACTTTTGGAGTATCATCAGATTTAGTGATTGGAATTATTGCAGGTGGAGATACCGCAATACGTTCCGCTGTAGAGTTTGCAGAAGACGATGAAAACCAAGCTTGGAAAGACTTGCAAGAGTATAATTTTTCAGAGAAAGACACCTTGGTAGGTATTGCTGCCTCGGGAAGTACTCCGTATGTTTTAGGAGGAATAAAAAAAGCAAACGAAATTGGTGCATTAACGGCTGGTGTAACTTCTAATCCGGGAAGCGAATTAAGTGCCTTAGCCAAATTTGGAATAGTACCCGAAGTTGGACCCGAGTTTGTAACCGGAAGTACAAGAATGAAATCTGGAACTGCTCAAAAGTTGGTGTTAAACATGATTTCGACCTCCGTTATGGTTAAGCTTGGGAAAGTGAAGGGCAACAAAATGGTAGACATGCAATTGAGTAATGATAAATTGGTGGATAGAGGAACAAGAATGGTGATGAAAAATTTAGGAATTGAATATTCAGAAGCTAATGAATTGTTATTAAAGTATGGTAGTGTAAGAAAAGCAAGCGAGTCTCGGAAATAAAAAAAGCGCAACCTTTCGATTGCGCTTTAATAAAAAAATATTATTCTTAGTTCACTTTTACGTTCACTGCATTTAATCCTTTTTTACCTTCAGTAACTTCGTACTCAACGTTGTCTCCTTCGCGGATTTCGTCAATTAATCCACTTACGTGAACGAAATACTCTTGTTTTGTTTCTTCGTCTATAATGAAACCAAAACCTTTCGTTTCATTAAAGAACTTTACTGTTCCTTTTTGCATTTTGTAAAATATTAATTACTCAAAGTTAATGAAAATCCAAACCGTTTTACAAAAAAGTTAAAAATATCTACAGTTTTTCAAAATCAACGTGGTAGTGTTCGTCGTGTAAAAGGTTAATTAATTTGCTTAAGTTTTTAGTGATATAGATATTTTGTTCTTTCACTTTTTTACCGGATGGAGTAGTGTACAGTTCATCTTTTAATTCTTTCATTAAAATTACTTTACTTATTCTGTAGCCTTTTTTTCTGGCATTTTTATCTAATAAAAGAAGGTGTTGTGCAATTTTCTCAAAATCAATGGTTACTGTTGTGTCTTCTTTCCATTGTCCCTTATCATTAAACTGAAGTAAATAATGTTGCGCACCTAGATTATCTAAATCATAATATCTTTTACCATTTTTATTTTTAGGAACCATAAAATCTATGCTTAGTCCGTTCTGATGTGTTCTGTGCGGTTTTATTTCTCCACCGTGTTTATTACTGCACTCCATTATGCAAAAGTGATCATTGGGGTAGAGGTTTTTCATTTCTTTATAGGTTGCTAAAACAACGTCTTTTATTACGCTATTTACAAACCCTCTGTTTGCTAAATAACTGGTTGTATCAAAATATGAGAAGTTCGATCCTTTAAAAGGAATTATTGCTCCATTTTTTAATTTCCCGTTAGAAACAGTGCCAATAGAAGTACTTTTTCTACTGTGATTTTCCTTCTCAAAATGTTTGATTATGGATGAGTCTACAATTTTAGTTTTGAGCTCAACGCTTGGTATTTCTGCTTCTGTTTTATCGTTTTTAGATTGCGAACAAGCAAAAAGAGTTACTATTAATATAAGAGAGGTAAGTAAGTGTTTCATGATTGTAAGATAGTTAAAGTAGTACCTTAGAGGTGTTAAGAAATGCTAATGTAAATAAGAGCGCGAAATAAATTTTTGATTATTGTTCGTAAATCACGTACTTGCTTCGTAGTGTTTGACTTCGATACTTCTGACTGAGGTCAGAAACTCAGTCCGCAGATTTTCTTAATAAGCGTTTTTTTTTGAGCTATTGCCATGCATCGCAGTATCCGTTACTGTAGGTTAGATATTGTACTATCGCTTGCTCAAAGTAGTTTTTTTATAAACTTTTTACTGTCTTAAAAATTTAACATATCAAAGTCTAGCTGTCTAGGTATCTAAAAATCTAAGTGTCTAAAAAACTCCCAACCGATGTACATCAATTGGGAGCATGTTTTATAAATAAAAAAGATATTATGCTTCTTTAGTCTCTGGCTTTGGTAACAAAACTTTACGAGATAATTTCCATTTCTTAGTTTTAGGATCTCTTCCTACAACTTTAAATTTCAATAAATCTCCTTCTTTTGCTACGTCTTCCATCTTAGCAATACGCTCGTGAGCAAACTCAGAAACGTGAATTAATCCATCTGTTCCAGGTAAAATTTCAACGAAACATCCGTATGCTTGTACAGACTTAACTTTTCCTTCGTACTCTGCACCTTCTTCTACAGTTGGTGGGAAAGCGATTAAACGAATAGCATCAGAAGCAATTTTCATTGGTTCTGCACCAGTAGCAAGAATTTGTACAATTCCTTCTCCTGTTGCTTCATCTTCTTCAATAGTAACTGTTGCACCAGAATCTTTTTGAATCTGTTGAATAATTTTACCTCCAGGTCCGATAATTGCTCCAATACATTCGTTTGGAACTTTGAATGATTCTACACGTGGAGCGTTTGGTTTTAACTCATTTGGAGAGTCTGCCAATGTTTCATTTAGTTTACCTAAAATGTGCAATCTACCGTCTTTAGCTTGCATTAATGCTTGGATTAAAACTTCATATGGTAAACCATCTACTTTTATATCCATTTGGCAAGCTGTGATTCCTTTTTCAGTTCCTGTAACTTTGAAATCCATATCACCTAAGTGATCTTCATCTCCTAAAATATCAGATAATACAGCGAAATCTCCTTCTTTATTAATGATTAATCCCATGGCAATTCCAGAAACTGGAGCCTTCATTTTAATACCACCATCAATTAATGCTAAAGTAGAAGCACAAACTGTAGCCATAGAAGAAGAACCGTTAGATTCTAAAATTTCTGATACTAAACGAATTGTGTAAGGATTATCTTCTGGCAACATCGGTTTGATAGCTCTTAAAGCCAAATTTCCGTGTCCAATCTCTCTTCTAGAAACACCTCTAATTGGTCTTGCTTCTCCTGTTGAGAATGGAGGGAAGTTATAGTGAAGCATGAATTTTTCAGTTCCACGGAAAGTTGCTCCGTCTAACATTTGCTCGTCTAATTTCCCTCCTAAAGTTAATGTAGTTAAAGATTGAGTTTCACCTCTAGTAAACACAGCAGAACCGTGTGCCATTGGTAAATAATTAATTTCTGACCAGATTGGTCTAATTTCTTCGAATTTACGACCGTCTAAACGAATTCTTTCTTTTAAGATTACGTGACGAACGGCTTCCTTCATTGTTTTTTTGAAGTACACTGAGATTAATCCTCCAAACTCTTCTTGCTCTTCTTCAGAAAATTGAGCTTTAACTTCTTCTTTGATTGCTCCGAAAAGTTCGGCTCTTTTAGCTTTATCAGCTAAACCTTGACGTGCTACGTCTGCACATTTGTCGTAAGCTAGTTCTTTAACTTTAGCTTCAACAGTTTCATTGTGCGTTTCGTGGTTGTATTCTCTTTTTGGAAATTCTCTACCTGCTTCTTTGGCAAACTCTAATTGAAATGCACATTGCTCTTTAATTGCAGCATGACCGAGTTTAATAACTTCTATCATGTCCTCTTCAGAAGCTTCGAGCATTTCACCTTCCAACATGTTAATGTCTTTAGCAGTACCTGCCAACATGATATCCATATCAGCTACATCAATTTCTTCTTTAGATGGATTAAGGATAAATTCACCGTTAACTCTTGCAACTCTTACTTCAGACATTGGTCCGTTAAACGGTATATCTGATAAAGCTAATGCAGCAGAAGCAGCGAATCCAGCTAAAGCATCTGGTTGATTTATTCCATCATAAGAGATCAATTGTATCATCAATTGAGTATCTGCATGGTAATCATCTGGGAAAAGTGGACGTAAGGCTCTGTCTACTAATCTCATTACCAATACTTCGTGGTCTGTTGGACGCGCTTCTCTTCTTAAGAAACCTCCAGGAATACGACCTGCAGCAGCAAATTTTTCTCTGTAATCTACTGTTAAAGGCATAAAATCTACTCCTTCTTTTGCTTCTGGAGCTGATACTACTGTTGCCAATAACATTGTGTCTCCCATTCGTAACACTACTGAACCGTCAGCCTGCTTGGCTAACTTTCCTGTTTCGAGAGTAATCTCTTTACCGCCAGTAATGATGGTTTTTTTTGTTCCTATATTCATATTTATATTATTTCAAATTTCTTTTGGTTTTTGAGCTTAAAACTAATAAAACCAAATTTTTAATAAAAAGGGGGACAGTCGAAAAAAATCGATTGTCCCCCCTTTAATAAATTTATACCAAATTACTTTGGCAAGTGTTAAGATTATCTTCTTAATCCTAATTCTTTTACAATTGCTCTATAACGAGTAATGTCTTTCTTTACTAAGTAATCTAACAAAGATCTTCTTTTACCTACTAACAATTGTAGTGCTCTTTGCGTAGCGTAATCTTTACGATTCTTCTTTAAATGCTCTGTTAAATGAGAGATTCTGTAAGTAAATAATGCGATTTGACCTTCTGCAGATCCTGTGTTTTTAGCGTCTTTTCCGTGCTTTGCGAAAATTTCTGCTTTTTTTTCTGGTGCTAAATACATTCCAATATTGTTTCAATAATTTTTATGTGTGTCGACTATCGACGACGCAAAAGTACATAATAATTAGAGATTGGAGATTAGAAATTAGAAAAAATAAGATTTATTTAATTTAATGTAAGAAATTCAAATATAGAATTCGTATGATTTTGCAGAAGTAAATAGGTATATTATTGAGGCAAAATTAATCGTTACAATTGCATAATTCACATTCTGCTTAAGTTTCAAAGCCATTTGACATATCTTCACTATTGTCAATTTTATTAAACTGACTTCTAATCTCGGTGTATAATCAATTTAAGAACGTTTTCCTGCTATCCATTCTAGTTTAAGCAGTAAAAACCAAGTGCAACTAAGTCTTTCAAAGGCTTCTTAGGTCGCCTTCTCAAAACTTACACCACCGTTAACTACCTCTGTATATAGTTGGAGCTGAGCCGTTGTATTTATACTTATCGGTAAAAATATAACGATCATCGATAAAAATAGCTGTTAAACATTTTGTGAAATCATTTATTTTAAGTTCATCAAGCAACAAGTTTTATTAAGAACAACCACACTTTTATTACTATTTTCTAACGTCGTGTTTTATGTAGTATCTTTTTCTCTGCTAGCAACGCATTGTAAAATGGTAAAAAGCAAAGACTCATTAAGTAATCAATTTCTTTTATAAAACGTTTTGATTTAGGTTAAAGATAATGATTTCTCGTAAAACAAGATTTGTAGTGCAACTAGTTTTTGCTGCAAGACAAAAGCACTTGCAAAATTAATCAGTTGGAATAATTCTAAATTAAATCTCAAAAACAGAGATAAATCCTGTAACACTTTTTGCTTTAAACTATTCCTTATATATTTGTAAGAATGGGTGATTTCTCTCCAATTTCAAGGAGGAAAGGATGACTGCTCTCCGTGATGAGTAGAACTTTTTTTACTTAAAATTTATTTTAGATGAACGAAACTATGGAAAAATTATCTTCTGAAGATTTAATAAAAATTGAAGACAAATACGGAGCACATAACTACCATCCACTACCTGTAGTGCTTGCAAAAGGAGAAGGTGTGAACGTTTGGGATGTTGAAGGAAAACACTACTACGACTTTCTTTCTGCTTATTCTGCAGTAAACCAAGGTCACTGTCACCCAAAAATAGTAGACGCAATGAACGAGCAAGCTCAGACATTAACACTTACTTCAAGAGCTTTTCATAACGATGTGTTAGGACCATACGAAAAGTATGTAACTGAATACTTTGGTTTTGATAAAGTGTTGCCAATGAATACAGGAGCAGAAGCTGTTGAAACTGCAATTAAGTTATGTAGAAAGTGGGCGTACGAGAAAAAAGGAATTAATGAGAATGATGCCAAAATAATTGTTTGTGACAACAACTTCCACGGAAGAACTACAACAATTATCTCTTTCTCTAATGATCCAGATGCAAATAAAAACTTTGGACCATACACACCAGGTTTTATTAGAATACCTTACGATGACACTGCAGCTTTGGAAGAAGCATTACAGCAAGAAAACATTGCTGGTTTCTTAGTAGAGCCAATTCAAGGAGAAGCTGGAGTTTACGTACCAGGAGATAATTTCTTATCTACAGCAAGAGAATTGTGTACAAAGCACAATACGCTATTTATTGCAGATGAGGTACAAACAGGTATTGCTAGAACAGGTAGTTTATTAGCAGTTTGTGGAGATTGTTCTTGCGATAATAAATGTGAGCAACAAGCTCCAACATACAGTAGACCAGATATTTTAATTTTAGGTAAAGCATTGTCAGGTGGAGCATATCCTGTTTCTGCCGTTTTAGCGAATGACGAAATTATGATGGTCATTAAGCCTGGTCAGCACGGTTCTACGTTTGGAGGAAACCCAGTTGCAGCTAAAGTTGCGGTTGCTGCTTTAGAAGTTGTGAAAGATGAACACTTGGCTAAAAATGCAAGAAAATTAGGCGAATTGTTTAGATCAGAAATGAACAAAATAATAGCTAAAACTGATTTGGTAAATTCTGTAAGAGGTAGAGGTTTGCTAAACGCAATTTTGATAAACGATACAGAAGATTCTAAAACAGCTTGGAATATTTGTATGAAGTTGAGAGATAACGGTTTATTAGCTAAGCCAACACACGGAAACATTATTCGTTTTGCTCCGCCATTAGTAATGACAGAAGAGCAATTAATGGATTGTGTAGCCATTATTGAGAAAACATTAATGGAGTTTAAGAAGTAGATTTAATACTTCCAAATATTAAAATTTTAAAACTCGTTTCATTTAGTTGGAACGAGTTTTTTTGTCCTCCTTCTTTGAAGGAGGCGGGTTTTATGAAGATTTATCTGAATAAAAGTCGGAGGATGCTATTTGAGCGTAGTCAATTCGCGTAAATTTATTTGTATTAGAATTACGGTTAACTTTTCAGAACAAACTCTGTTTCAATCCTCCGTCTTTAGCTCCATTGCATTGCGCTAAATCCACCTCATTTAGGAAAGGAGGACAAACAAAAAAGCCCAACCTTACGATTGAGCTTTTTCTAATTATTTAATTTGAACTTACTTCACTAAAGACTTTGGCGCTGCAGCCATAATTTCTTCGTTCGCGTGTTCTTCAAACTTTTTAAAGTTGTTTACGAATGCATCAGCTAATTCACTTGCTTTTGTATCATAAGCTGATTTATCTGCCCAAGTATTTTTTGGAGATAAAATTTCCGTAGGAACGTTTTCACATTCTTTTGGCATTGCTAATCCAAAAATCTCATGGTTTTCAAATTCAACATTATTTAATTTACCTTCTAAAGCAGATGTAATCATGGCTCTTGTGTACTTTAAGCTAATGCGCTCTCCGGTACCGTAAGCTCCGCCAGACCAACCTGTGTTGATTAACCAAACTTGCACGTTGTTTTCTTCCATTTTCTTACCTAACATCTCAGCATATTTTGTTGGATGTAACGGTAAAAATGGTGCTCCAAAACAAGCAGAAAATGCTGTTTGTGGTTCTGTTATACCAGCTTCTGTACCTGCAACTTTAGCAGTATAGCCAGAAATGAAGTGATACATAGCCTGACCAGTAGTTAACTTAGAGATTGGAGGTAAAACTCCAAATGCATCTGCAGTTAAAAAGAAAATATTTTTTGGTGTTGTTCCAACAGAAGGAACAGCAATGTTATCTATGTGATGTATTGGATAAGAAACACGCGTGTTTTGTGTTGTAGAATCATCCGTGTAATCTGGAATTGAGTGTCCGCCTTCTTGAAAACCTATGTTTTCTAAGATTGCACCAAACTTAATTGCATCGTAAATTTGCGGTTCTTTCTCCTGTGATAAGTCGATTGTTTTAGCATAACAACCACCTTCAAAGTTAAAAACAGAACCATCTGCCCAACCGTGTTCGTCATCTCCAATTAATCTTCTGTTTGGATCAGATGATAAAGTTGTTTTTCCTGTTCCAGAAAGGCCAAAGAAAATTGCCGTATCTCCGTCTTTTCCAATGTTAGCAGAGCAGTGCATAGAAAGTACATCACGCTCTTGTGGTAAAACGTAATTTAATACAGAGAAAATACCTTTTTTGATTTCTCCTGTATATCCTGTACCACCGATAATAATCATTTTCTTAGTGAAGTTGATTACAGCGAAATTTGATTGACGTGTTCCATCAATTTCAACTTCTGCTTCAAAACCTGGAGCACAAACAATATTCCATTCTGCATCAAAGTTTTCAATTTCCTCGTCTGTTGGACGCAAGAACATGTTGTATGCAAACATATTTGACCATGGAAATTCTGTAGTCACTCTTAAGTTTAATCGGTAATTGTCGTCTGCACATGCATACGCATCTCTTACATAAACATCTTTACCTGTTAAATACGCTTTCATTCTGTTGTAAAGCGCGTCAAACTTTTCTTCTGTAAATTTGATGTTGATATCTCCCCACCAAACAGTGTTTTCAGTTTTTGCATCGCAAACTACAAATCTATCTTTAGGAGATCTTCCTGTAAATTTACCTGTTTCAATTGCTAATGCTCCAGTATTTGTTAATACTCCTTGGCCTGTGATGATAGTATCTTCTACTAACTCTGCCGGAGACAAATTCCAGAATACGTTTCCTAGGTTTTCTAAACCGATAGAATCTTTCAAATTGGCGTTTTTACCTCTCTTACCGAATTCGTCCATAAAACTTTTTTTGTAGCTCTCGCTTTTTGATTAAGATACAAAGTTACGGTAATATGTATAAAATGAATATTATTTACAGGAACATTTTCAACAATTTATTACTGAAAACAGTAAGTTTTCAACTTCTGAAAAATGTGTATCTGAAGTGCTTGGCTTCTAAGTTGAAAAAAGTTAGTAAGTTAAGTAGGGTTAGCCTTGTTTAACTGCGAATGTATTTTACTAAGATACTAAACCAACCTATAAACATAAGTATTCCTCCAACTGGGGTAATCGGACCGATGAATTTAGGTGTATTTATTCCAAATAAAGGCAGCAAAACAAGTGTAAAAATAGAGATCGAGAAAAATAAAGTACCCCAAAGTATTTGTCTGTATTGGGTGTTGAACATAAAGTCAAATTTTTCTTGAAGGGCTGCAAGTATTAAACAACCAAAGCCCGAGTAAAAAAGATAGCGCACTCCTGTTTGGAAAGATTCTATTTTGTCTGTAGGCACTCCGTTTGTTTTTAAACCGTGAGCAGCAAAAGCTCCCAGAGCAATTCCTACACTTACAAAAGCTAAACCCGTTGTAATTAATTTTCTTTCCATGCTATTGTTCCATTAACTTTTTTGCATTCTCTAGAGCAGCGTCAGATATCTCAACACCACTCATGAGCTTAGCAATTTCTTTTATTCTTTTTTCGTCGTGTATAGCGGTTAACGTAGTATTGGTTATACTGTTTTTATCTTTCTTTTCTACTAAAATATGGTGATTTCCCTTTCCTGCTACTTGCGGTAGGTGAGTAATAGCAAAGAGCTGCATGTTTTTACCCATTCCGTTTAAAAGGAGTCCTATTTTTTCTGCAACCTCACCAGAAACTCCTGAATCAATTTCGTCAAAAATTAAGGTAGGTAAATTCTTCTTTTCAGATAGTAAAGATTGCAGTACAAGCATAACACGACTTAACTCTCCACCAGATGCTGCCTTATCTATGGGTTGCGGAGCGGATCCTTTGTTGGGTGTAAACAAAATACGAATTGCATCAATTCCATTAGATTTCAAAGCTTGTTCTTCAAAATCAAAAGAAAAAATACTTCGGTTTAATTTTATTTCTTCCAAAAGTGCTACTATTTTTCGCTCTACCGCTGGTGCTTTTGCCTTTCGTTTAGCAGAAAGTTGTTGGGCACTTTGCACTGCCACATTTTCTATTTCTTTGAGTTCACTTTCAAGTTGGCTAATTTGTTCTTGAAGCGAATCAACAGAGTTTGTTTTGCCAGAAAGCGCTAAACATATCTCTTTTAATTCTTCTTGATTATTTGCGTTATGCTTTTTTAATAAAGCATTGTATCTGTCTACTTTTAAAGTAAGTTCTTCTAATTCTTTTGGATCAATTTCTATGTCCTCTAAATTTTGCTCTGCGGAAGAACCGATATCGTCTAATTCAATTTTAACTGATTGCAGTCGCTCAAACAATTCTTTAAGTTGTACATCTTTTTCGCTTAAACCAGAAAAATGTTTAGAAAGTGTAACAAGCGACGAGAGCATTCCAGATTCTGAATGAATTGCATTATTGATAGCTGTAAATGCACTGGCTAATTCTTCTGCATTTTCAAACTTATTTAAGTCTACTTGTAACTTGTCGTAGTCTGTTTTTTCTATGTGTAACTGCTCTAATTCCTCTAATTGAAAAAGATTAAAGTCGTTTTCTTTGAGCTGTTCACTTAAATTACTTTTTGTAGTAACAAGTTCTTTTTGCTTGTTTTTCCAAGTCCGATATGCTTGTTCTACCTTGGCCTTAAGCTCGTTTGTGTTGCATAGCGTATCTAAAACATCGAGTTGAAAAGCAGCTGTTTTAAGGGCAAGTGTGTTGTGCTGACTGTTAATATAAATCAGTTTTTCTGTCAGCTGTTTTAGCAGCGAGAGTTGCACTGGGGTATCGTTTATAAAAGCTCTTGATTTACCTGCAGCAGATATTTCTCTTCGTATAATTGTTTCTTCAGAGTAATCTAAATCTTCTTGTTCAAAAAAAGATTGAAAACGGTAATTAGAAACATCAAAAGTTGCTTCTACTATTGTTTTTTGTTTCTCATCTCTGATTACACCGTAGTTTGCTCTTTCTCCTAAAATTAAAGAGAGTGCGCCTAGTAAAATAGATTTACCAGAACCTGTTTCTCCGGTTATTACCGTAAAGCCTGGATGAAAAGCGAGCTGTGCATTTTCGATTAATGCAAAGTTTTGAACAGTAAGTTTTTTTAGCATTACCCGTTTAAAATTTCCTGATATCTACTCGAATTTGCCGGATCTACTCGTTTAAGCAAATTGATAACGTTGTTTTTATCTTTTACTTCGGCATCTATGTAAAGACCTTTTAATTCTTCTAATTTCATTTTAGCAAAAATCACCGTATTCATCGCTCCTGGTCGGGCTTGATGCACTTTGGTTAAATTTTCTAATGCTTTGTAGCATGCAGTTCTTGCGTTTTCTTTGTTGTTGTACAAATTATCCAACCCTTGTCTGTGGTAGTCGTAGTAAAGTATACGTAAAGGTTCAAATTGAGGTTGTAAAATATTGTCAATTAACCAATATCTGTTATTTCTTCCGCGTGAATTTGACAACCAACCAGAACCTCCAGACGATTGTGCTAAGGTTACAATGTTTTGTGCTATTTCAAAATAAGGTGTTCCTCCTTTTAACGAAAAACTATCGTAATCGTACCCTAGAATAATATTGGCATAGAAGGCAAGTGAGGAAGTTAAATTATCTCTGAATTCGGTAGGTGCATATACCAATAAAGCATTTCTGGCATAGGCGAAATTAAAGTCTTCATCTATAAAATTGAATAAAGAGGTGTTGTAAGTAGAATTGTAAACGGGTCGTGTACTTTGTATTTGAAGATTGGCCTCATATCTACCTGGCGATGGTATAGAATTGATTTGTACTTGAACAACACAATTAATTCTTTCTTCTACCTCAAACTCATCTTTTGTCCATGCCGTATTATTCATGAACTCATATATCGTTTGTTCAAGCTCTCTAAAAATGTCTTGTTCTACACTAGTTACATCTAAATTTGGATTGGTAACGATAGAAACTTCGCAGTTTAATTCTTGAGAAAAACTGGTGAAATAGAGTGCCGTAGAAAATAGAAATACTATTAATTTTTGAATCATAATTGGTGCATCATAAAGTGTACAATATCTTCTGCAACTTCGGTTTTAGACTTCAACTCAAATTTATGAAAATTATTGTGTTTATCTAGAATTGAAACCTTATTTGTAGGATAACCAAATCCAGCCCCATTATCTTCTAGCGTATTAATAACAATTGCGTCTAAATTCTTTTTCTCAAGCTTTTTTGCGCCATGCTCAAGCGCATTATTTGTTTCCAACGCAAAACCGATTAAAGTTTGGGTTGATTTTTTTACGCTTCCAGCCCAAAACAATATATCTGGATTTTTCACCAAGGTTAAGGTCAACTCGTCGCTTTTCTTTTTTATTTTTTGATCTGCAGCTTGCTTTGGTCTGTAATCGGAAACAGCAGCAGAAAATATTCCACCGTCCATAACCGACCAATTTTCTTTTACAGCAGTGAGCATCTCATCTGCGGATTTTATATGAATCGTCTTCAGGTTTGGGTGTGTTAGTGTTTCTTTTGTTGGACCCAAGACCAGTGTTACCTGCGCACCGCGGTCGAGTAAACTTTGTGCTAAAGCCATACCCATTTTTCCAGTAGAATGATTACCAATAAAACGAATTGGGTCAATAGCCTCATAGGTTGGGCCAGCTGTAATCAAATACTTTTTGTTGGATAGACTAGATTCTTTCTCAAAATGATATTCTAGAAATTTTAGGATATCTTCTGGCTCGGTCATTCTCCCTTTTCCAACTAATCCAGAAGCTAGCTCTCCACTTTGAGCTGGTATAACTTTTACACCGTCTTTTTCGAGTTGGGTTAGATTTCTTTCCGTTGCAGCATGTGCATACATATCTAAATCCATTGCTGGTGCTACAATAACCGGACATTTAGCGGATAGGTAAGTAGCAGTCAATAGATTATCACAACACCCATTTGTTAGTTTAAAAAGTGTGTTTGCAGTTAAAGGTGCAATGAGAAATACATCTCCCCACATGCCCAAATCAACATGATTCGTCCATTCTCCATTATCTTTGTTCCAAAAATTAAGGTGAACTGGATTTTTAGAAAGTGTAGCTGCAGTAAGCGGAGTAATAAAATCAGCAGAGGCTGACGTCATAATACATTTGACATCAGCCCCCGATTTTTTCAATAGCCTTATGAGAAAGGCAATTTTGTATGCTGCAATTCCGCCAGTTATACCAAGGAGAATTTTTTTTCCTTGTAGCATGGCAAGAATTAATCTTCTAATTTACGTTGGTAAATTTTATCTTCTTCCAACTCTTTAATTGCCATAGCAACTGGTTTTGGAAGCTTTTCGTAGAATTTTGAAATTTCGATTTGTTCTCTGTTTTCAAAAATCTCCTCTAAGTTGTCTGTAGAAGAAGCGAATTCAGCTAACTTTCTTGTCAGTTCTTCTTTCAACTCTACATTTAACTGATTAGAACGCTTTGCTAACATTACGATAGATTCGTAAATGTTGCTTGTAGATTTTTCTAGATCAAGAGTGTTTCTAGTAATCGTTGTTCTTTCTGCTGTACTGTTTTTAAAGCTCATAATTATACTTTATCCTGTAATTTTCCCAATTCTTTTTCTGCCTTTTGACCTAGGTCGTTTGCCTTTTTCAAATATTCAGATTCAGGAAATTGGGTTACAAAGTTACGATATCTTTCTAATGTATCTTCAAGATAGATGATTTTTTTAGCTTTCGAGTTGAGTTGGGCTTTATCATAGGCTCTCAAAAGCTCAAAATAGGCCTGTTTTTCGTCTACTAACAAAAGTTGTTCTCCGGCTTTTTCGTAATAACTTTGTATACGTTTAAGGTAATCAGATTCTTTGTACTTATTTGAAAATATGGTGTAATATTCTAACACTTTTTCAAAACGTTCTTTTTGTTTTGAAAAAATACTTTTGGTAGCTAAGATATACAAGTTTTTCATCCTTACATATTGTATTTCCTCGGCATATTTACTTTGCGGATAAAGCTCTAAAAACGTAGTTGCAGAAGCATCAGCAGCTTTGTATCTTTCCATTCTGCTGTAAAGCATAACGGAATTATACTCTTTCGTTTCTATTTTGTAGCGCAATTTATCCATGTACTGGTTGCAGGAGTCTACCAACTTACTTTCTGGGTAGCGATCAACAAAGAGTTGAAAATCATTTATAGCAATTTCTGTTTCTTCCTGATCCAAAGATTCTTCAGGAGATAGTTTTACAGAACACATTGCTGTCATAAACAAACACTCTTCTGCCTTTGTGCTGAAAGGAAAACGGGCAACAAAATTATTGTAATAGTAACCAGCTAAATAATAATCGCCAGCAGCGTAATAACATTGCGCCATTCTATAATAACTCAACTCTCCTTTTCCATCTCTAGGAAAACGTTGATAAATTTGCTCGTAAAGTGTGATTGCTCTGCCGTATTGTGCAAATCCTTTTTCAACTAACTCTCCTTCTTTTAATTTTCTTTTAGAAACGGCTTCTTCGTACAAGGCTTCAGCTTTGGTTAACTTTTGGTCATAATCATCTCCTTTAACAATTTGGTTAAAATCAGAGCAAGAAGTGAACACCAAAAGTATTAGTGTAGTAAGCGTAAAAATTATTTTCTGCGTATTCATTGCTTGCAAAAATAAGAGTTTATCTTGTTAAGTAACGTTAATATTAAATCGGATGTTGTTTGCACTGAACTTATTTCGTTTTTTGCTGTTCAAATTGGAGGATGTAAATTCTATATTTGTAAAGTAAATACAGTTGTAATGGATTTTAAATTAGTTTCAGATTTTAAGCCTACCGGAGATCAACCACAAGCTATTAAAAAGCTAGTGGAGGGGATGAATGAGGGTGCACACCATCAAACACTTCTTGGGGTTACGGGGTCAGGAAAAACATTTACCATGGCAAATGTTATTGCACAAACAAACCGACCAACCTTAATTTTATCGCATAATAAAACGCTTGCTGCACAGTTATATGGAGAATTTAAACAGTTTTTTCCAGAAAATGCGGTAGAGTATTTTGTTTCTTATTACGATTACTACCAACCCGAAGCATATTTGCCAACTACGGATACATTTATTGAAAAAGACCTTCAAATAAATGATGAGATTGAGAAATTAAGACTATCGGCAACCTCATCTTTATTATCGGGAAGGAGAGATGTTATTGTAGTTTCATCTGTTTCGTGTATTTACGGTATGGGAAACCCAAACGAATTTGCTTCAAGTATTTTAGATGTACGTGTGGGCGATGTGGTTTCTAGAAATAAATTTCTGTTTAGACTAGTTGAGAGTTTATACGCTAGAACTACAGCAGAGTTTAAACGCGGTAGTTTTAGAGTTCAGGGAGATGTTGTAGATATCTACCTCGCCTATGCAGATCATGCCTTACGCATTGAGTTCTGGGGAGATGAAATAGAGAAAATTGCTGCAATTGATCCTGAGAATAGTACAGAAATTGAAAGCTATGAGCAAATTAAAATTTATCCAGCAAATATTTTTGTTAGTTCGCCCGATGCAGTAAAAGAAGCCATTTTTCAGATCCAAGATGATTTAACGATTCAAGTAGATGCGTTTAATAATCGGAAAATGCCCTTAGAAGCAAAACGATTAGAAGAGCGTACTACTTTTGATATGGAAATGATGCGAGAACTAGGCTATTGCTCGGGAATCGAAAATTATTCGCGCTACTTTGATAAAAGAAAACCAGGTTCAAGGCCTTTCTGCTTACTCGACTATTTTCCAGATGATTTTATGATGATGGTAGATGAGAGTCATGTTACCGTGCCTCAGATAAGAGCAATGTACGGAGGAGATAGAGCACGTAAAATAAACTTAGTTGAGTATGGTTTTAGACTCCAGGCTGCTATGGATAACCGACCTCTAAAATTTGACGAGTTTGAAGGCATGCAAGGTCAAACTTTATATGTTTCTGCTACACCCGCAGAATATGAGTTAGAGAAATCAGAAGGTGTTGTGGTTGAGCAAGTTATTCGGCCAACAGGATTGTTGGATCCAATCATTGAAGTGCGACCAAGTTTGAATCAAATAGACGACTTAATAGAAGAAATACATAAGCGTTCTGCCGTAAATGAACGTGTACTTTGTACTACACTTACAAAAAGAATGGCAGAAGAACTGCAAAAATACCTCGATAGAATGGGAGTGAAGTGTAATTATATCCATTCTGACGTAAAAACTATAGACAGAGTAAATATCCTTAGGAATTTGAGGTTGGGCGAGTTTGATGTATTGATTGGCGTAAACCTCTTACGAGAAGGTTTGGATTTACCAGAAGTTAGTTTAGTTGCCATTTTAGATGCCGACAAAGAAGGGTTCTTACGCGATGAAAGATCTTTGGTTCAAACAGCGGGTAGAGCAGCCAGAAATACAAACGGAATGGTAATTATGTATGCAGATAAAATTACTGACTCCATGCAAAAAACAATTGACGAAACCGCTAGAAGACGAAGTATACAAGAAGCATACAACACAGCACACGGTATTACTCCGAAAAACATTATTCGTTCGCATGAGCAAATTCTCAAACAAACTAAGGTTGCAGATGGCGACGGATCTAATCCATACACAGCTAACGAAGACAATATTGAAGCTGGAATTGCTGCTGATCCAGTAGTGCAAATGATGAGTCAAGAAGAGCTCGAAAAAACAATTAAGGCTACCCGAAAGAAAATGGAAAAAGCTGCAAAATCTTTAGATTTTATAGAAGCTGCAAGATTGCGAGATGAAATGTTCGCCTTAGAGAAGTTGAAGAAGGATTAAGTGTTCTCTTTTTGGAGTTGGATTTCAATACTTCACGATTTATTTCGCGATATTTAGTCCGCAGATTTTCATGATTATGAAATTAACTTAGTCTAAAATCAAAATCATCTTACAAATACCCAATCATTTTCGGTAGACAAACTTTCGTTGTAAGAATATCCATCAACGTTGTAGCCTTTTAAATCTTCTGCGTTTTGGTAGTTGTTCTTTATAATATCTCTCGCCATTGTACCTCTAGCGTGTTTAGCATACATCATTACTACCTTGTATTGGTCTCCTTTTAACTCTTTAAAAGTTGGAGTAATAATTCTGGGTTTTATTGTTTTTTTATCTACAGCTTTAAAATATTCGTTGGAAGCTAAGTTTATTATTACTTCGTTTTCTTTCGTTTCAGTATTGAGCGACTTTGCAATTTTATCTCCCCAGTACTGATAAAGGTTTTTAGTTTTCGGTGTGATATCCCAACGTGTGCCCATCTCTAAACGATATGGATACATAAGGTCTAAAGGCTTTAGTAAACCGTATAAGCCAGATAATATTCTTAAATCGTCTTGCGCTTTTTGAAGTTCCGTTTGTGTTAATGTTTCAACTTCAAGTCCTTTATAAACTTCTCCTGTAAAAGCAAAAGAAGCAGGTATAGCTACCTCTGATTTTTCTGTTGGACTCACCCAGTTTTGATAACGTTCATAGTTTAGATCGGCCAATTGAGGAGATAAATGCATTAACTCAGCAATTTTCTTGGCACTCAATTTACCCATTTTTTTGGCCAGATAATTCGCTTCTTCAATAAAGGTAGCTACCGAAATTTCTGGTGTTTCGAAGTTACGAGAGAAGTCTAACGATTTTGCTGGGGATAAAAGAATTTTCATGTGTTACCAATTTTATACCTACAAAAATAATAAGTCGATTGATTTTCTGAGTTTCTTTTTGTTTTAATTCTTTGCTAAAGTCTAGAGAGGACTTTGAATAGAGTTTTTTATTTTTTAGCGTAGACCAATCTGTAGTTGGCTTTGGATTTATTTCGACTTTTGCTATCTTAAAATACGTTCGTAAATTTTTTATTTTTTTTGTTGTCAATACTAAATTTATGTATTGATAGACGAACCATTAAGTTAAGGATTTTCCAATTTGCCACAGTCCAACTCACTGCATTTAGTTTTTATCTTCAAAGAAAGTCAAATCGGTGATTTACCACTTTGGCCTATACAGTTCTATTTTTCTAATTCTACGAACTTCGCCCATGAAAAAAACAGAATGTTTTGTTTTCACATTTCATAACTGACTTATTTAAGGCGATATTTGAATCCAATTGACAGCTGTAAAATTCCGAACGAATCAAGTGAAGTTGAGCTACCGCTAAAATGAGAAGGTATTTGCTCTTTGTAATAACCCTTTATGTAATCAGCGCTCAAAAAAGGATTCAGCTTTTCTTTAAAAAGGACTTCAAAATTAAATCCTCCTGTTAAACCCCATCTGCGATTAGTCCAATAAAAAGCACCCAATTTAGGACAGAGTTTAAATTTATCGCCGATAATAAACTTCATAAACAATGGAAACGATCCAATTATTGAGCCTTTCTGGATCACAATTATACCAGGGTTAGTATTTATTGAAAAAAATGCATTCGCAGGTCGGAACTCGAATAGGCCGTTGAGGTTAACAGCTTGATTGTTTAGTCTGAAGTCTTAGATAACACCCAACTCAACACCAACGTTGTATTCTTGGCTTCGACAAACCCATGACAAACATAGGTAAAACAGAAGTATTCCAAAAAGTTTTATTTTTCTCATAAACAACTAATTATTAAACTTAATTATTAATTCTGGTTTCCACAAAGTAGAATACAAGGGTCTTGCTACACTGCTTTTTAATGCAGTTTAGGTTTTTTCAACAATTGTTATTTAACTTTTTTCAAATAAATATATTCTTCAGAGCCCCAACTGCTATTACCAATGTAAACAGTAACAAGTCTGAAAATTAAATATGTTTCATTTGAAAATACTGTCCATTTTCCATTGTACTCATCTTGATTATTTACAATGGATGGAAAGTAATTGAAGAGGGTATCATTCAAATTTATTTCTAATTTTTTAATTAGATCAACTCCGCTAAAGATTTTTGAGCAATTGAAGTGTTTTTTCTTCGGAATACTAAACTGAGCCAACCCTTCTTCAGTAACAGTTTCATTATACTCATTACCAGTCTTTAATTGAAAGATTTGATCAACACAATTGGGTCCACTGCACCAAGAATTTGATTCAGAGAACATAACTTGATATTCTGCAGAGCTATCAATTTGCATTTTTACATTTCCAGACTCAAAGAATACATGACTTAAACTGTCTATGTCATAATAATTGAATGTACAGTCGTATTTTCGGTTTGCTTCAGTTTGAAGGGTATCATAGAATTCTTGCCCATTGACTGAAGTAACTGTAGCGGTCAAAAATGTCATCAAAATAATTTTACTAATCATATCTTAATGTTTGCTAACATTGAGGACATGGCAAGTAGGGTAATAGAATGCGATAAACTTTCCTCAATTTCACTAACAGTTTTTTCTATTTGCGGTGCTTGATTTTGCTGAATTTGTGTAACTAAAGTATTAATCTTATTAGTCAGCTTTGATTCAGTTTCTTCTTGAACTGCATCATATATTACATTATGAAGTTTTGATGATTCCATATATTCTTTTTAATTACTGGCAACAACTGGATATAGTTAACTAATTAACTATATAACTGTAATAGCTTTTTATTTATTTTATTAATATCTCGACAAAATCAATTCCGTAGTCGATAATAAGCAGTTAATACCTTTTTATTTTAATTTAGTCGAAATTTTTCATTGCTTAAATATACTATTTATTTAAAATACTGTGCAACTATTTGTAAAAACGGATTTGAGTAGTTTACATGGAATGTTTGTATTTACTTCTTTGTCTTTTTTTTTTAATTTAATGCTAACCCAGAAAGAAACGGCAACTTTGTTGCTTTGAAACCTCAATTTGGTTAAAAACAATTTTGGGTAGGCGTGCGTAGCATTAAGTTCTCAATTATATTTGCGTTATGTCTGACGAGGAATACATGCATTATGCGCTTGCATTAGCCAAAAAGGGAAATCAATACGCTGCGCCTAACCCTATGGTTGGAGCTGTAATTGTTTACAATAATGTAATTATTGGCCAAGGCTATCACCAAAAACATGGCGAAGCACATGCAGAAGTAAATGCTGTGAATAGCGTGGAAGATAAATCAGTGCTATCGCAAGCTATCATATATGTTACATTAGAACCCTGTGCGCATACTGGAAAAACTCCACCTTGTGCAGATTTAATTGTTAAACATAACTTTAAACGCTGTGTAATTGGTTGTTTAGACACTTTCTCAGAAGTTTCTGGGAAAGGTATAGAGCGACTAAAAAGGGCAGGAGTAGATGTTGAAGTCGGCCTGTTAGAAAATGAGTGTAGAGCACTAAATAAACGTTTTTTCACCTATCACGAGAAGAAAAGACCTTTTGTTATTTTAAAGTGGGCGCAAACCTTAGATGGTTTTATAGATAGGGAAGAGCAAGAAAGAAAACCAGGTATTAACTGGATTACACAGCCCGAAACCAAACAATTGGTGCACCAATGGCGAAGCGAAGAGCAAGCCATTCTTGTAGGGTGGAAAACCATAGTAAATGATAATCCAAGTTTAACCGTTAGAGAAGTAAAAGGCAAAAATCCGCACCGTTATGTGGTTGATCCAGACTTTAAAAGCAAGGGTGATTTTAAGGTATATACAGACGGATTACCTACAACCGTTTTTGTGAAAAGCAACACCTTGGTTCCCACATTACCGCATACTGTTTTTGTTCCTCTTTCTTCTTTTAATGTTCGCGAAATGCTTATGGTTATATATGAAAACGAAAAGACTAGTGTTTTTGTTGAAGGTGGAAAATATACTTTAGAACGTTTTATTGAATACAATTTGTGGGACGAAGCTCGCATACTAACCGGAAACACTCGTTTTGGAACAGGTGTAAAAGCACCAAAAATTTCAGGGAGAACAGAAATAATTGAACCTACATATACGGCAGACCAACTTACACGAATAAAAAATAAATGATTTATCTTCTTTTAAGTATTCTTACTTCAACGTTAATCTTGGTCATTTTTAGGATGTTCAAGAAGTACAACATCAATACTTTTCAAGCAATAGTAGTGAACTATGCCGTAGCTTTTACGATTGGTTTTTCTTTATTTAGTAATGATCTAAAATTAGATGCTCAAGCAGATCATAATTGGATTTATTTTACCTTAATTGTAGGTGTATTGTTTATCTCTTTATTCAATTTAATGGCCAAGAGCTCGCAAGAAAATGGAATAGGTGTAACCTCTGTTGTTGTAAAAATGAGTTTAGCAATACCGGTTGTAGCTGCAATTTTATTGTATAATGAAAGTTATGATTTACTGAAGATTATTGGAGTTGTTTTGGCAATTCTCGGCGTAATTCTAATTAGTTATAAAAAATCAAACACAGAGAAGAATAAGAATGTAATTTGGCTGTTTGTTCTCTTTTTAGGAAGTGGATCGTTAGATTTATTATTGAATTATGTAGAAAAAAATCAGCTAGAAAGTCTTTCTCCCGGATTGTTTTCAGGTTTTGCATTTGGTGTAGCTGGCACAATTGGAGTGTTGGTTTTACTTGTTCAATTATTGAAAGGGAAAATGAACTTTGAACTAAAAAATGTGTGGGCCGGAATTTTGCTAGGTGTACCCAATTATTTTTCTATTTACTTTTTGATAGAAGCACTGAGAAGTCCGCTTTTAGAAGATTCAACCACCTACGCGTTTAATAATGTTGGTATTGTGTTGGGTTCTTTTTTCTTAGGATTACTCTTCTTTAAAGAGAAGCTAACTCCGTTAAAAACAACAGGCTTAGTTGTAGCCGTTGTTGCCATTTTCTTGTTGGCATTTTGATTTTAAGGTAAAATATATGCAGCATATTTCAAATGTTGAAATGTCGTGTATAAATCAACACAATTTCGGTAGCTTATTTAATTTCTTGTATTACTTTTGTTACTTAATAACAAGTGCATGCAAAATATACAGGAAACGGTAAAGGATATTTTTTCTGCCTATCTTGAAAAGAATGGTCACAGGAAAACTCCTGAGCGCTTTGCTATACTTGGAGAAGTGTATGGTTATGACGGACATTTTGATGTGGAATCGCTCTACATTAAAATGAAAAATCAAAATTATCGCGTATCAAGAGCTACACTTTACAATACCATAGAACTTTTATTGGCGTGTAATTTAGTACGTAAGCATCAATTTGGAAAGAATATTGCCCAATTTGAAAAAGCACACGGCTATAAGCAGCACGATCATATGATTTGTACCGATACAGGAGAAGTAATTGAGTTTTGCGATCCACGTATACAAGCCATAAAAGCAACAGTAGAAGAAATTTTTGGTGTAAAAATTAAACACCACAGTCTTTACTTTTATGGGGTAAAAAACGAAAAACCAGAAGAAGAGTAAAGCGTGAGTTTAATTTCAAAAATAGAAAAGCATCCGAAGGATGTGCAGTGCTTCTTTTTTGAAGGAAAAATTTTGTCAGATACTGATTTCGATACTGTGAATGCTCAAATTCAGCAAAAGATAGAAGGTGGGTCTTTAAAATTTATCTTTAATCTCAATAAACTAGAACATATTAATTCAAGCGGACTCAATCTTTTCTTAAAACTCTTTTCTAAAATTAGATCAAAGGGTGGAGAACTTGTGTTCAGTGAGAACTCAAAAGGTGTTGAAAAACTATTTCACATCTCAAAATTAGATTCAATATTCAATATCTGCGCTTCTAATGAAGAAGCGCTTAATTATTTAAATGCAAATTAGCATGAAAGTAGATGTACTTTTAGGATTACAGTGGGGAGACGAAGGAAAAGGAAAAATCGTTGATGTTTTAACCCCGAAATACGATATTATTGCACGTTTTCAAGGAGGACCAAATGCTGGTCATACGTTAGAGTTCGAAGGAATAAAACACGTTCTTCACACGATACCATCAGGTATTTTTAGAGAAGATACGCTGAACCTTGTTGGAAACGGAGTAGTGATTGATCCTGTTATTTTTCAAAAAGAACTAGAAAAATTAGCGCCGTTTAATATCGATTATAAATCTCGTTTATTAATTTCTAAAAAGGCACATTTAATTTTGCCTACACATCGTATGTTAGATGCTGCTTCAGAAGCTGCTAAAGGAAAAAATAAGATTGGCTCTACGCTGAAAGGAATTGGTCCGACTTACATGGATAAAACCGGAAGAAATGGTTTGCGGGTTGGAGATATCTTGATGGATAACTTTATGGATAAATACAATGCACTTAAAGCGAAGCATGTAGATATGTTAAACCATTATCCAAACTTTGAGTACAACGTAGAAGAGTTAGAAGCTGCATTTTTTGAAGGTATTGAAACCCTAAGAGGTTTAAAAGCCGTAGATTCTGAGCAGTATATCAACGACGCAATGAAAGCTGGAAAAACAATTTTAGCAGAAGGTGCGCAAGGTACATTGTTAGACATCGATTTTGGAACTTATCCATTTGTAACTTCTTCAAATACGGTAACAGCAGGAACATGCACAGGTTTAGGTGTAGCTCCAACAAAAATTGGAGATGTAATTGGGATTTTTAAAGCGTATTGTACGCGTGTTGGTTCCGGACCTTTCCCAACTGAATTAGAAGATGAGGTAGGAGAAAGAATTAGAAAAGAAGGTGGTGAATTTGGAGCTACTACTGGTAGGCCAAGAAGATGTGGTTGGATTGATTTGCCTGCTCTTAAATATGCTATAATGATTAACGGTGTTTCTGAACTTTCTATGATGAAGGCAGATGTATTGGATAACTTTGATACTATACGCGTTTGTACACATTATATCATTGATGGCAAGAAAGTTGATTATTTACCGTTTAGTATAGACGGAATTGAAATTACACCCGTTTATGAAGACATAAAAGGATGGAATGCAGATACTACAAAATTGACTTCTTATGCAGATGCGCCACAAGCGTTAAAAGATTATGTGGTGTATTTAGAAGAGAAATTAGAAACACCGATTAAAACGGTAAGTGTTGGTCCGGATAGAAAGCAAACATTAGCCAATAACTAATAATTGAAACAAATAAAAAACATATTAAAAATTGCGCTCTTACTAAGCGCAATTTTTTTGAACTCAATTTCTTGGGCACAGGAAGGCTTTGACCAATATTTGAAAAATGCAGACGTAGCAAGATATGATGCCGTAGGCAACAGTTGGATTCTAGAAGGAAATGTTGAGTTTGATCATCTAAAGAACAGAATGTTTTGCGATTCTGCTATCTACAACATTGCAAAAAGAACGTTTAAGGCCTACAGCAAAGTACATTTAAGTAAACGCGATACGCTCAACTTATTTTGTGATTCTATCCACTATGATTTAGTCAAAGAATACGCAAACCTTTACGGAAATGTTCGTGTGCGCGATAGAGAATTTAAACTTACAACAGATAGTTTAGAGTACGATGCAAGAAGAGGAGCTGGTATTTATAGAAATAACGCTACGATTACCAGTA
>Ga0209555_10000035_pt1 | contig 103023 bp, 94 predicted proteins | sample SaaInl85LU_5_DNA_FD_184643 | JGI IMG/M metagenome (GOLD analysis project Ga0209555, IMG submission 184643) | Marine microbial communities from expanding oxygen minimum zones in the Saanich Inlet - ESP_85LU_5_DNA (SPAdes) (version 2) | ecosystem: Environmental > Aquatic > Marine > Intertidal...
AGAGAAAAGTTGGTGTACTTTATCTTTTTCGCCTTCGAGTAACTGTAAGAAGCGGCGATTATGGAATAAAAGGCATCCCGTGATGTCGTGCTCGGCATTGAAGTCTCTAGCAATACTGAGCATCTGATATACTTCTGCATCGCTAAAAGTCTCCTCAGCTACCGATCGGTAGATTAGAGAAAACATAGGTTAGGTTCTACGTTAAAGGTAATCTAAATAATTGATTGTCAATTATTTTTCGGCATAAATCGTCGTTTGATCAGGATAAGTTGCAAACCGTACTGACTCTGATCCATGAGTCATTTCTGCCTTTGGCCAGGGCCATCCTCCGAATTCGGTAATACGGTACTTAGCAATAGCTGATTCGATTTCGTGACTTTCATTCATTACGAAGGGCCCGTATTTTGCGACCGGTTCATTGATGGGTTTACCCTGCATTAAAATGAGGTAGGCCTCATTTTTGGAGAAATTAGTCAGAGTAACCCGATCGGATGCCTCTACTTGCAGGCCTTCATTCTTTGTTAAATTTCCCTCATCAAATGAAAGTTCTTCGCCATCATATAGATATAAGTTTCGAGAGATACCTGGGTTTACTTCTTTCAGTGAAAGTGTCGCTCCTGGGTCTAGAATGAATTGTGCAACTACCAGATGATTTTCGGGATGAACGGCCCAAGAGTTAGGTGGACATTTACGTTGCTCAAATCCACCATGTGACCCGAAGATTAAACGGGTAAAAACACCTTCTTCTTTCCATTTAGGTACTTCGCGGTCCCAGATCATATCGAAATGTGGGTCCACGTATTTACTAACTTTAGGAAGATTAAGCCAGATCTGAAAAAGTTCTAGTTTATTTGATTCTTGGGTATCTAGTAATGGAAACATTTCACTGTGTTGAACTCCGCTACCCGCTGTCATCCACTGAACATCACCTTTACCAAAACGTGCTTTTGCTCCGAGTGAATCGCTATGATCGATGTATCCTTCGGTAACTAATGTGATTGTCTCAAAACCGCAATGTGGGTGATAGGGGAATCCAGGTACTGATTTCCCGTGATACATTCGAAAACCGTTTTTTATTGTAAAATCACCTCCTAGTGCTCGATCGCTCACGAATTTTTTATCGATTCCTTGTTCAGAGTTACCTGGGGGATAGTGATCATTATGATGTGCACAAAACAGAAAGGGATCTACTGTGGGCCAAGGAAAGCCCATACCAAACTTTTTCATAGCTGTCGATTTTCTACAAATTTAGGGGCTTTGAAGTTTTAATACCTTAATCTGTATTAATAAAAAAAGCCTCCAAAGGGAGGCTTTAATTTTTTATTGATTAATGGGTGGTGGGCCATCAGGTACAATGGCTTCGTATACTGTATTTCCTTTTCTTTCCTTGTACTCAGACTTTACTTGTTCTACCCATTTAGGATTTTCAAAAAGGTCAACCATGGTCATTCCCATTGCTTTTGCAGCGTAAGTCATTCCTTTATGTCCGATACTCATGCCTCCACAAGCAACAACAGCCCAAGAGTGCCAAGGTGTTCCCTTTGGAGCAGTGGTTACTCCAAGGTTAATGTTTGCAACATTCCAGCTAACATCCCCAACATCGGTTGAACCTCCTCCTGGATGTTCTGCAGTGGGAAGTAATGGATTGATTGAGGCATCCATGCCTATTTGCTCTTTTCCTGTTTCTTGTTGAATACGTTTACCAAATGCAATTTCGTCTTCGGTATACTCAATTGGCCCAAGGAGTTCTAAATTCGACTGCATGATTTCACCGCCTCGGCGGTTGACGAGAACTTCATAAATACCCGAGATCAGTGAGATTTTATAGTCTACATCAGCCATAATTGCCGCTCCTTCAGCCATTTCTTTGATTCGCTCGTAAACCGGCATCATACCTTCTCTCTTTGTATCTCTAACACGCACCCATAGTTTGGAGTAATCAGGAACCACATTCACTACCTGACCTCCATCTTGGATGTGATAATGTATTCTGACAGTGGGTTTTACATGTTCACGGTAGTAGTTGATACCTGTTGTATAGATTTCTAGAGCATCAGATGCTGAACGACCGTTCCATGGATCCGCAGAGGCATGGGCAGTTTGTCCGAAGAACTCTACTTTAAAATCGACTAAGGCTAATGAACTTTGAACATCTGCTTCAGTTTGAGCAGCTGGGTGCCAACTTAAATTCACATCGACATCGTCCCATAGGCCTTCACGAACCATCCAGATTTTACCAAAGAATTTTTCTTCAGAAGGGGTACCTAGAAATTTCACAGTCCCTTTTATTTTACCTGATTCAATAAGTTCTTTAACTGCAAGGGCAGCACCTAAACTACCAGCACCGAATAAGTTGTGCCCACAACCATGTCCTGCAGCTCCTTTGTTCAAGGCCTCTTTAACCGGGCTAGCTTTTTGAGAAATCCCTGGTAGGGCGTCGAATTCACCTAATACAGAGATTACTGGTGAACCACTACCATAGGTAGCTACAAATGCGGTTGGAATACCTGCAACTCCGCGCTCCACATTGAATCCCTGAGATTCTGCGTAGTCTGCTAAAATTCGAGCAGATTGATGTTCTTCAAAGGCAGTTTCTGCAAGAGCCCATATAGAATCGCTGATCGCGATGAGCTCTCTTTCATGTTTTTCTACTGAAGCAATTATTGCTTTTTTGTGTTTGCTTAATCGCTGAGCATTCGCTGCAAAGAAACTTGCGAACAACAAAGCGAATAGAAATGATTTTTTCATATCTCTTTAAAGGTTTACTAGTGAAGATACGAAAAGGAACTTTAAGAATTGAGTGCTTGTTTATAATTAGAAAGACACCGCTCTCTCGCAAATTTATGGTCTACCATCGGTTGGTAGCGTATCGATTCAAACTCTGGAACCCACTTTCTGATGTATCTCAAATCTGAATCGAATTTTTTGACTTGAGTAATCGGATTAAAAATGCGAAAGTAAGGAGCTGCATCTACCCCAGAACCTGCAGCCCACTGCCAGTTACCCACGTTGCTTGCTAACTCAAAGTCGAACAATTTTTCTGCGAAATAGGCTTCTCCGAGTCTCCAATCAATGAGTAGGTGTTTACATAAAAAGCTAGCTACTAACATTCGTACTCGGTTATGCATGTACCCAGTAGCATTTAGCTCTCTCATACCTGCGTCTACTAGTGCATATCCTGTTTTACCTTCTTTCCAACGCTCAAAATCTTCAGGAGCATTTCTCCATTCTATTCGATCATAGGCAGGCTTGAACGAATAATTAACTGTTTTTGGGAAGTGCCATAAGATTTGTTGAAAAAATTCCCTCCAAATAAGCTCACTTAAGAAGGTATGATTCGCAGACTGGTATGCCTTTTTAGCGAGTTGTCGAATTGAAACCGTTCCAAATCGCAAGCTTGTTCCTAGCTGAGAAGTGCCTGGTACTGATGGAAAATTACGAGTGTCTTCATAATTATTGATGATCGAATCATTCAATCTAATGGTCGGAGCAGGTATCGTGCTTGGCGAGAAACCTATATCAGATAACTGGTGAACGATGTTCAGTTTAGTGCTTAGAGTGTTGAACTTATCAAGATAGGGAGCTATATCATACTCTTTGAAATCCTCATCAGGATTTAGACGACTCATCCATTTTTTCTTGTAAGGAGTAAAGACTACGTATGGTGATCCGTCCTCTTTTACAACTTCAGCTTGTTCGAAGATTACTCCATCCTTCTTACGAATCAATTCAATACCTTGTTCTTTTAGGAGTTCAGCTATTTCGCCATCTCTTTTTCGAGCATAGGGTTCATAATCTGCACTCGTATAAACTCTATGAATAGTGTTCTCCTCAATCAGTTGTTTGAAAACAGAGGTTGGTTTACCAAAAAATATCTGAATTGATTTTTGCTTTGATTCAAGAGAGGTATTTAAGGCCTCAAGGTTGTCAAAAATAAACTGTACCCGGTGATCATTCCTATGAAGATAATCTAAAATAGACGGATCAAAAATGAATATGGGGGATACGCTATCACACTCAGTGAGGGCCTCTTGCAATACTTTGTGATCGAATAGTCTTAAATCACGACGAAACCAAAAGATTGCGTTCATGATATTAAATACTCAATGTTGATTTTCCTCCATCATTACCGATCACTTGCCCGGTGATCCAAGAACTGTCATCACTGAGAAGAAACAGGGCTAGTTTCGCTAGATCAGTGGCTTTTCCTATTTTTTTAAGCGGATGTTTCTCCTCGATCATCTCACGTTTCTTGTCGTTGTTTAGCAAGCGGGTCGCTAATGGGGTATCAGTAAGCGAAGGAGCGATACAATTCACTCTCCATTTTGGTGCGCTTTCAGCTGCTAATGATTTTGTAAAGCCTTCAACTGCAGCCTTCGCAGCAGCAATAGAACTATGAAATGGCATTCCTAGTTGCGCCGCTACACTTGAAAAGAAAACGAGCGAAGCACCTTCGCTGAGCTGACTGCTGATTGACTTCACACATCTTACTAGACCAAAGAAATTGATTTCCATGTCTGATTTGAACTGTTCTTCCTTTAACATTTGTAAAGGTTTAAGGGCAATACTTCCTGGTAGATAGCTAAAACCGTCTAGGGCTCCCACATTTGATAATTCTGATGCATCTGAGGTTAATACATCAAAGGTGAGATGTTTAAAATACGAATGATCAATATCTAGACTATTTCTTGAGGCCATAGTGACCTTATGACCTTTTTGTAATAGCTCCTCGGCTAGGGCTTTTCCGATTCCAGTTGAACCTCCTATAAGAAGAATGTGTTTCATGCTTTTATTCTTTTAAGTTGAAATGAATAGCGAAGATTCTCATCTGATGGATAAAGTTTGATTAATTGACTTTTTCTGAATGAGAATGCTTTAAAAAGGGCCCTTCTTACGAATAAAGCGTAAGCAAGACCTCCAAATATTCCAAAGGGCATTTGAAAATAAACGCGATCAATTATTGTGCTACCTGCCTTTGATCGAGCGATCTCGTGTTCGTGATTCCAAGATTTATAAGGACCGTACAACTGCTTGTCTGCAAACAATTTTCCTTCGATATAACTGGTGATTTCACTAACCCAAAGGGTTTTATATAAAGGTATCGGGGTAACACTGTAGTGAAGAATTTTACCCGTGTAAAGCGGAGTTGTGTTCGAGCTTTTGATGGTCAAATTCATAGGCTCCGGTGTCAAGAATTCTAAATTCTTGGCATTTGTAAGAAATTGCCAGGCTTTATCTGTACCTATAGGTAATTCTTGAACGGCTTCGAGGTAGTACCAATACATACCTCAAAGATACAATTTGTTTAACTGTTTTATATAAAAAGATAAACAAAATCTAATCTTCTAAAAACTCGATAAGTCCTTGGTAGAGTAGGGCGGTTGGTAAACCAACCACAGCGGGGTAATTGCCCGAGATATGTGTGATGCCAATAAGCCCGATCCACTCCTGTATACCGTAAGCACCAGCCTTGTCGAAGGGCTGGTAGTGTTCAACGTAGTATTCGATCTCTTCCTCTTTTAGCTCTCTGAAATGTACTTCAGTCACTTCATATGAGGTCCATCTTTTATTGGAATCCCCGATACAGAGAGCGGTGATTACCTGATGCTTATTGTTGGACAGTGCTTTAAGCATCCTAATTGCATCTTCTTTATTTGCAGCTTTTTCTAAGGAGGTATTGTTATTCCAAACAACCGTGTCAGAGGTTATTAATAGTTCATCCTCTTTAAGTGTTTGTTCGAGTGCTTCGAATTTGAGCTCAGCTAAATATATGGCGATCTCTTCGGCTACCAGATCTGGCGGATAGCTTTCTTCTACAGATGAACTTCTCGTAGAAAAAGTAAGATGGAGTGATTCGAGAAAAGCTTTGCGTCTAGGAGATTGCGATCCTAAAACTAATTTTTTGGCTTTACGCGCTAGTAATTGTTGAATCATTGTTCCAGTGCCCGTTAACTTTTAAAACTTGTTCGATGACATCTCTAACACAGCCTTTACCTCCATGAACATGAGATACATAATCTGCTTTTTCTTTGATTTCAGGGACTGCATCTTGGGGACAGGTGGCAAGTCGACAAAGTTGCATTGCCGGCAGATCGGGTAAGTCATCACCCATATAAAGGGTCTGTTCAGGGTTTATTCCGTAATCTTCTAAGTATTCTTTGAGTACGGTAGCTTTATCGTGCGCACCTAAAAAGATGTCGGTAATACCTAAAGCTTTTAAGCGATCTTTTACAGCCTTATTGGTACCCCCGGTAATGATTCCAATTCCGTAGCCCGATTGCAATGCTACTTTTAGTGCATAACCATCCTTGACATTCATGGTTCGAATAAGTTCGCCGTTTGCGTCAATACTTACAGTGCCATCAGTCATCACTCCATCTACATCGAATACAAAATGCTTAATATGGTGTAACTCTGCTTTAAAAATCTTCTTCATAATAGGTTTTGATAGATTCGCTTAACTGCTCATACAAAGGTAGCAGCCTTTTTTCTTCTTTGAGCAAACTTAAGTGAGCGTCTAATGTTTTGGTATCCTTTCTGCGAGCCGGACCACTCTGAATTTCTCTTGCATTTTGATAGAGTGCATTACCTAGTCCTTCTTCAAGTAACGGTATTAAAGCTTGAAAAGAAATACCTTCTTTTTCTAGGTAGTCTTGTGTTAATGCGATAAGATGGTTGCTAAAGTTCTGACTCACGACTGCTGCTAAATGCAGCTTTTGACGCTTTTCACTTGATAATTGTTCTACTTGATTACTCAGTCTTTGTGCAAATGAGTACAGTTGTATGGTGGTTTCTTCGTTATCTCCTTCGATGAATAATGGTATTTCTTTAAAAGACCGTATCACTGACCTTGAAAAACTTTGAAGCGGATAAAATACTCCGCCCTTCCCATTGAAATTATGAAGTGGGGTAGCACCGCTACAATGAGCTACTATACCTGAATAGGCGTTCAGTATTTGACCAACCTCTATAATATCTTGATCAGACACAGCGATCAAAATAAGGTCACAGTGGAAGAGTTCTTCAATCTTGCGAACGCTGCTTTGGTAAAGAGAATCGTCTTTCTCAATGCTTCGACAAAAACATTCAACAGTTAAGCCTTCAAGCGGTTTGAGGTTGTGAAATAAATTTCTTCCCAAAGCACCGCATCCAATAATACCCACGGATTGAATCATATGCATATTCGAAGCTACTGTTTTTAGCTCAAAACGCCTTAATTTTGCACTCTAAACTAAAGCTCTTTTCATGGCTAATCTATTGTTGCGATTTCTGTTTTCTACGCGATTAATGAGTGTTCTATTCATCCTTTTTGCATTAGCAATGGCTGTTGGAACCTTTGTAGAAAGCATGTATAGCACCGAAACCGCACGAATATATATCTACAATGCAAAATGGTTCGAGCTGATGATGCTCCTTTTTGTCATTAACTTTCTCGGTAATATTAGACGCTACAAACTTTGGAAATGGAGTAAATGGCCTATTCTAGCATTGCACCTAAGTTGGATATTAATAATCATCGGGGCAGGAGTAACTAGATATATCAGTTTTGAAGGTATGATGCCTATCGCCGAAGGCGAGACCGCATCAAGTTTTTACTCAGACAAAACTTTTTTAACCGTTTATATTGATGGAGACTTAGAGGGCAATCGCAGAAGAAAATCATTAGAGGATGATATGATTTTCAGTACAGTGGGCAGAAGAAGTAGTCTTCCGTGGAATACGCGTTTCGGAGATACGCCAGTCACCATAAACTATGTGGACTTTATCGAAGAAGCCAAAGAAGATATCCTACCCGACGAAAGTGGAAAACTGTTGCTCAAAATTGTAGAGTCAGGGGGCGGAACCCGTCATGAACACTTCATTGAAGAAGGCACAGTTTCAAATATTCACAACACTCTATTCGCTTTTAATAAGTCTACCGACGGGGCGATCTCTATCACTTTAGATGCAGACGGTAATTATCTTGTTAAGAGCCCATTTAGCGCTGATTTTATGCGAATGGCTGATCAGTACACTGGGCGGTTAGAGTCGGGGGTTCAAGATACCTTACAACTAAGATCGCTCTACACCATGGGCGATTTAGCTTTTGTAATTCCCAACGGTGCTATTCGAGGCAAGGTAGGTGTTGTTCCTTCATCAGATTCTTCGACAGAGGCAAAACAAGCCTTAGTTTTAAATGTGTCAGCTGGGGATCAGTCTAAAGAGGTTATATTGCTTGGAGGACAAGGTTTCACAGATTTTGAAGCTCCGTTTAGCATGGCTGGTCTCGATTTCACCATGCGCTATGGTTCAAAGGAATATGAGCTTCCTTTCGCAATTACCTTAAATGATTTTATCGCCGAGAAATATCCAGGTACAGAGGTGAATTATTCATCGTTTATGAGTCGTATTTCGGTTGAAGATGAAAAGTCTTTTGATTACGATATTTATATGAACCACGTACTAGACCACAAAGGGTATCGGTTTTTTCAATCAAGCTTTTTTCCAGATGAAACAGGGACCGTCTTATCTGTGAATCACGATTTCTGGGGAACATGGATTACGTACATTGGTTATTTTCTACTCTATATTGGTTTGATGGGCCTTCTGTTTTTCGGAAAAACACGTTTCAAGGTGCTCGCGCAGTCGCTCAAAAAACTAGCGACGAAGAAGGCTTCTTTAACCATACTCTTAACGCTACTTTCACTCAGTAGTGCTTTGGCCCAATCGAACCTACCTACCCAAAAGGAGGTGGACTCTATTATTTTTTCAAATGTTGTCGATAAGAAGCATGCCGAACAATTTGCTTCTCTTGTTATTCAAGACGATCAGGGAAGAATGAAGCCGGCACACACCTTTGCTTCTGAACTACTTAGAAAGTTGAGTTTTAGAAATGACTACAAAGGACTCGCTCCTGAGCAGGTGATGCTGTCAATGATGTTGTATCCAGGCCTTTGGTATAATACCGAGATCTTGGCTTTAGATAAAAAAGCCCAAAACGACAGCATTCGTAAAATTATTGGAGTCGATAGTGATCAGCGTTTTGTTAAGGTTACTGATTTTTTTGATGAATCAGGTTCGAATAAGCTCGGTCCTTATTTACAAGAAGCCTACGCAACAGCTAATCCAAATAAGTTTCAACAAGACTTCAAAGATGCGGCACTGCGATTGGCACTTCTAAATCGTGCACTAAGTGGTGATATACTGCGCATATTCCCTGTTCCGACCGATGAAAATAATAAGTGGACATCGGCCTTAGAATATCGTTCAGGAGCCGTAACCGTTGCGGATACTCTTTATGGGAGTTTTGTTTCTAATTCGGTTCCGCTCTATTTACAATATGTAGATCAAGGGGTACAAACAGGCGATTACAGTAGGGCTGAACAGCTCCTCACTAGTCTGAAGAGAAGTCAGCAACAGCTGGGTTATGAGGTGATACCTTCTGATTCGAAAATAAAAGCTGAGATTATTTATAATCGGGTAGATCTATTCAATCGTCTGTATAAGTACGATGCGCTGATTGGTATTTTATTATTCTTTATAGTGGTTGCCAATATCTACAAGGAACGCAAGTCATTGAAGTTTACGATTTCGAGTTTTAGGTATTTGATTTATCTACTCTTTGTGTTGCATACCGCTGGGCTGATTCTTCGGTGGTATATCTCCGGACATGCCCCTTGGAGTGATGCTTACGAAAGTATCTTGTATGTAGCCTGGGCAACCATCGGTATGGGAATCGCTCTTGGTAAAAAGAGTGACTTTACATTGGCCTCTTCAACCTTTGTTGCTTCTATGCTCTTATGGATTGCTCATCAGAATTGGGTAGACCCTGCTGTTGCTAATTTGCAACCTGTTTTAGATAGTTACTGGTTGATGATTCACGTGGCAGTTATTGTGGGCTCTTATGGGCCACTTACGGTCGGCATGATCCTTGGTATCGTTTCTTTACTACTGATCACACTGAGTAATTCTAAGAATATTGATCGAATGAAAATCAGTGTCAAAGAGTTAACAATTATTAATGAGCTAGCCTTAACTATAGGTTTGATAATGCTTACGATCGGAAACTTTTTAGGAGGTCAATGGGCCAATGAATCTTGGGGTAGGTATTGGGGCTGGGATCCTAAAGAGACCTGGGCCTTGATCTCAATTTTGGTTTATGCCTTTGTATTGCACATGCGTTTAGTTCCTGGTTTAAAGGGGCGTTGGGCGTTTAATTTTGCCAGTATTGTAGCCTTTGCAAGTATTATGATGACCTATTTCGGAGTGAATTTTTACCTAGTAGGTCTTCACTCATATGCTTCTGGTGATCAGGTCATTACACCAACCTTTGTATATTACACTTTAATTGGGGTAATAATTCTGGGAGGAATTAGCCTGTATAAGTATAAGAAGGTATATAAGTAACCACTAAAGTAATGACTCAATTAGATCTATTAGTATTTGGAGCGCATCCTGATGACGCTGAATTAGGTGCCGCTGGTACTATCGCTTCTGCTGTAGCAGAGGGTAAATCGGTAGGAATCATAGATCTTACCCGTGGAGAATTAGGAACTAGGGGTTCTGCGGATGATCGCGATAAGGAAGCCTCGAAAGCTGCAAAAATACTCGGAGTTAGTGTTAGAGAAAATCTAGGCTTTGCCGATGGCTTTTTCGAAAACAACAAAGAACATCAGCTGGCAATTATTCAAAAAATTAGAAAGTATCGTCCAAAGATTGTAATTGCCAATGCGATTCACGATCGACATATTGATCACGGGAGAGGAGCGAAGCTAGTCAGTGATGCTTGTTTTTTAAGTGGCTTACAGAAAATTACCACTTCAAATGATCAAGGAGAAAATCAAGAAGCCTTTCGCCCAAAGCATGTTTATCACATGATTCAATGGTACGATCTTGAACCTGATTTTGTAGTGGACATCAGCCATACCATAGATAAGAAGGTAGCGTCTATTCTTGCCTATTCTACTCAGTTTTATGATCCAAACAGCAAGGAGCCTGAAACACCTATTAGCAGTAAGAACTTTTTAGATTCGGTGAAGTATCGCGCTCAGAATATGGGAAGAATTACTGGAGTAGCTTATGCAGAAGGTTTTACGGTTCAACGATATCCATTAATTAAAAGTTTGTTTGATATCCACTAATTTGTTGTGCTTTTCTCTTTGAATTGAATCAAGAAAAATACTACATTTGCCAACCTGAAATTACACGGTGGTTGTAGCTCAGTTGGTTAGAGCGCTGGATTGTGGTTCCAGAGGTCGCCGGTTCGAACCCGGTCTTCCACCCAAAGAAAAAGGGCTCCTAAATGGAGCCCTTTTTTTATTGATCGATCAACAACACCTTTATTCTTCAACCTCAGCCTTATCAACCACTGGTTTTTGGTCTCTATTGGCAACTTCTAAAGCGGTATGAAAAACTAATCTTGAGCGATTCTCTAATAGATCATAATTGATCTTGTCAGGGGTATCGCTTTCACGGTGATAGTCATCATGTGTTCCGTTGAAATAGAAGATAATTGGGATATTATTTTTTGCAAAATTGTAGTGATCAGATCGATAATAAAATCGGTTCGGATCATTCTCATCGTTATAAGTATAATCGAGTTCAATTTGCATATACTTTTGATTCACCGCCTCAGAGAGTTCATGAAGATCAGTACTTAGTTTATCTGACCCAATGAGATAGATATAATTACGATTTCCTGAGCGTTCGGGGTCGATACGGCCGATCATATCAATATTTAGGTTAGTTACGGTATTTTCTAGCGGATACAGAGGCTCAAAATCGGTATAGTATTCAGACCCTAATAAACCTTTTTCTTCTCCAGTAACATGCAAGAATACTACGGTTCTTCTTGGGCCTTTTCCTTGCTCTTTTGCCATTTTAAAAGCTTCAGCAATTTCTAAAAGGGCAACAGTCCCTGAACCGTCATCGTCAGCACCGTTGTTTATTTCTCCGTCAGCATTGATTCCAATATGGTCTAGGTGAGAGGAGATTACAACGTACTCATCGGGAAATTCAACTCCCTCAATAACCGCAGCTACATTTTCAGTATCCACTTCTTTAGTTCCTCCTTGAATAGAGGCAGTAAAACTTAAATCAAGGGTTTTACCTTCAAAATCATCCTTGCTTAGCCCAAAAAGCGCCAAAGATTCTGATTTTAATAGACCACTAAAAAGAGTTTCTTCTCCAGTATCTAAGCGCATTTGCCCACTATTGTTTCGTCTCATGTAAGAGAAGTATCGATTATAGCGTGTAAAATTGTCATCGTCGACGAATAGAAGACCGGCCGCGCCATTTTCATTAGCTGCATCTACTCTTTTAGGTAGTGCTTCAGATCGATTGCTCCATTTTGATATTTCCTCTGTCCCAGTAAGAACATAGGTTCCGTCGTCATTTAAAGGTTCTCCTGCCACAGCAAGAACAATTTTTCCTTCAACATCTAGGTTTTCGTAATCATTAATAGTCCCATCTACAATACCATGGCCAACAAACACCATTGAATATTCACCTTCAAGTGGAGTAAAGCTTACCAATTGCTCTCCCAATTCTAAAGAGGTGCTTCCTACAGAAGCTGAACCTGTCGGAGCCGTCGTGTAGTTTACGGGTACTTTCTGTATATAGTCGTTGGTTCCTGCTGCAGGGTCAAGATTTAATTCTTTGTAATAATCAACAAGGTATTGAACGGCCTTTTTCTGGCCCTCGGTTCCTGTTTCACGTCCTTCGAACTCATCTGACGCATAAATGAATAAATGTTCTTTTAATTCAGCTTCGGTAATTGAGGCTGCAAGAGCGACTGCGTCAGCATCACTAACCTCTACGGGTTTTTTGGTTTCATTTCTGGCACATCCGACCAATAATGATAAGATTAATAGAGAAAATAAACTTCTTTTCATGTTTGAATTATTTGATACCAAGTTACACAAACTACCCAATATGCCATTTCATTCTTGTAATTTTGATGTATGCTTAGATTTAAAATCTTTGGTTTAGTAATTTTTCTCTTCAATTGCATTAGCGCCCAGGTAAACCATCCGACGTTAAAGGATTTTAATCTAAAAGGAAGGGTTGATAAGTGTATTCAACAATCAGAATACGGGTCAGAAACCTATGAATTTGATAAGGAGGGGAGATTACTCCGTTTAAGCTCCTTACTTGATCAGAATAAGCGTGAAGAAATACGATTTATTTACAAGAATGATAAATTAGATCAAAAGTGGATTGAAGTATATCAAGACAATTCACTAGAAAAAGACATGTCTTATGTATTTCATTTCGATTATAAAGAAAATAAAGTGATCGAATGGACGATTAGATTAGATGAGGAAAGCGTTTCTAAAACCACTTACTATTATGACGATCAGTTGAAATTACTAAACCGATTACTGTCTGACGGAATAGAAGAAGAGCGTTACGATTATCAGTACTTAGAAACCAGAGATTCTACAGTGACACGTACCTTTAAGAACAATGAACTGGTCGAGCGCACATGGATTAAAAAAATGACTTCAGATAGCATAGAACAGTCTTTTACGGAAGAATGGAGCCAAGGAATACTGCTGCGTAAAAACTCCATTGAAAAAAATCAAAACGCTCAAATAATTAAAGAAGAGCTTATTGATTATATCATTCAAAGCGATACGATTACCTCCACTTCACAAAGACAGTTGACATATGCTTACGATGAAAACGGTAATATCAACAATATTGTTACCAGTAATGGCCTTATCAGCAAGCGTCAAAATTACATTTATCAATACGACAATCATACCCCATCGAATTGGGTGAAAAGGATCGAAATACCAAGTAACAAATACATTAACCGAATAATTACTTATCATAAAGAACTATGATTTCCAAACAAGAAGTTTTAGATCGTTGTAATTCAAGAAAGAAGGGGACACTAATGGAAACCTTGGATATTACTTTCGTAGATGTTGATTTTGAAGATCAATCTATAACTGCCAAAATGCCGGTGACAAAAGCAGTTCACCAGCCCGACGGTGTTTTGCACGGTGGGGCTACAGCTGCTCTAATAGAAACGGTTGGGAGTGTTGCTGTATTTGTTTTTAAACAAACTGAAAATTGGATAGTGAGAGGAATCGAAATCAGTGCAAACCATTTAAAATCAATAAGGGAGGGCGATGTATTCGCCACTGCTAAACCTGTACACCTCGGCAGAACCACGCAGCATTGGGAAATTAAGGTGACTGATAAAGGGGGTGCTTTAATTTCTATAGGAAAATTACTGACGATAACCTTAGAAAAGAAGTAGTGTTTAAGGAAACTCCTTTGTTACTTTCTAGAATCGAGGAACTCTTACAAGAGGGTCTTGATTTCGCTTTTTACAGATCGCCAAAAAGTGATCAAGTTATACTTTTACAATTGAGCCCTATTAAGGATGAAGCGCGCAATTCATTTGATGATTTATGGGTGACATGTCCCTTTTCTTCAGAACATACCCCTTATTATTACAGGGTGCTCTCTGAGGAGTCTTTCATGTTAAATTCAAGATTTGGAGATGATCAGTTTAAAACGCTGGATATTCCTAATTCAACTTTAAATGATTATCGTTTAAAAGTTGTCAATGCCATCGATGAAATAGGGAAGGGTTTACTGAATAAGGTTGTACTTCACACGCAGATTGAAGTAGCATACTCAAAGGAGATACACCGTTTAATACACAAAGTTTTAGCAGCAGAGACTGAAGGTTTTCATTATTCTTTTTACAGTGCAGAACTTGGTCTTTGGATGGGTATCACCCCAGAAGTATTAGTTCATTCAGAGAATAGAGATTTTGAAACGATGGCTCTTGCTGGCACTCGAAAACTTGAAGACTTGGATGCCGACCCTTTCAGAGAAAAGGAAAGAGCAGAACAAGCTTGGGTAACAAAAGAGATTGTTGAATTATTGAATGAATCTACTGGTCTAATGCATGTAGGAGAAGTAGAGACGATAAAGGCGGGTAAATTGGCTCATTTAAGAACGATTATAAAAGGGGAGATAAATCCCTCCTTAACTACTGCCGACATTGCAAGTGTTCTGCATCCGACAGCTGCGGTATGTGGTTATCCGAAAAGTTTAGCCTACCGATATATTGAAGAAAACGAATTACTTAGCAGATCCCTTTATTCTGGTTATTTAGGAAGAGTTCAAAAAGAATCCTCTTCCCTTTACGTGAATCTAAGATGTATGTCTTATCAAAAAGGAATGATCAAAGTGTATGTTGGAGCAGGAATTACAGCCGATTCTGATGCTGAGCTAGAATCTGAAGAGATTCGAATTAAAACTTCAACTTTAGCTTCCATTTTAATGGCTTAGATTACTTTCTGCCTTCTTACCTTTGCCGAACAATGTATAGTTCGATTCCATCGGCATTTTTAATCACAGAACTTTTGCGACTTCATGGCGTAAAAGAGGTAGTGATTTCTCCAGGTTCTCGAAATGCTCCATTAACTATTGGTTTTTCTGAAAACAAAGCATTTAATTGTCACTCGATAGTTGATGAACGTTCAGCGGCTTTTTATGGTTTAGGACTTGCCATGGCAAAAAATGAACCTGTAGTTCTCGTATGTACCTCGGGATCGGCATTGCTTAATTATTTTCCGGCAATAGCTGAAGCTTTCTACAGTGATGTTCCGTTACTTGTTTTATCGGCTGATAGACCAGAATACTTGTTAGAAATCGGAGATGGTCAAACGATTCTTCAGGAGGATGTTTATGGAAGAATGATTGCCCATTCAACGAGCTTATTATTAGACGGTACATCCAACCAAGATTCTATTAATTCAATTAATAAGTCACGTATTGAAGAGTCAATAGTTCAGCTTAAAACCACACAACGTCCAGTTCATATCAATATCCCATTTGATGAACCGCTTTACAATAAGACAGAAAAACCTTTATTCTTTGTAGAGACAGAAAGACTTAAAATTGAAGATCAGGTTAAAGATTCCTTATCCATAGAATTTGATCCAACCAATCGCCCACTAAAGGTGATGTGTTTGGTAGGTACTTTGAAGCCTTCGGCAGAGGAAATTAAATGGCTCACAGATTTACAATCTCATTACTCTGTATTATTTCTTCACGAGAGCTTGTCTCAATTGAATTTGTTAGATACTGTTGACAGTATAGATACCTTAATCGCACCTTTGGAGAAATTGGAAGATTCAGTGGATTATTTCAATCGACTATTGCCCGACTTACTCATTACCGCGGGTGGTATGATTGTTTCGAAGAAAATTAAAGCACTTCTCAGAACTCATAAAAATTTAATTCATGTACATCTTAAGGGATCTCCTGCTAGAGATACCTATTTTTCGCTAAAAGGTTGTTTAAAAATGGATTCACTTAAAACCCTTTTAGGTAAAGTAGAAATTGATGACTCATACCAGAAGTATTGGATGAATCACTACCAAGGACTTGAAAAACGAAGAAGCGAGTATATCGAAGAGGCTCCTTATTCTGATTTTAAAGCCTATGCCAAGATTTTTAAGTGTATTCCCGAGGCATATGTGATACATATGGCCAATTCTTCGGCTATTCGATATGCACAATTATTCCCAACTGCGAATTATCAGTTTTGTAATCGAGGTACGAGTGGAATAGAAGGTAGTGTTTCTGCGGCTGTCGGATATGCTAAGGGAACCGATAAACCAGTAATTTTAGTCACTGGCGATCTTAGTTTCTTATACGATTCTAATGCTTTGTGGACTCGAGACTTACCTTCTAATTTTAGAATTATCATTGTAAATAATAGTGGGGGAGGTATTTTTAGAATTCTACCGGGAAAAGAAAATAGTTTACATTTTTCAGAATTCTTCGAAACCCATCATCAGTTTACCGCCAGACATCTGGCAGAACACTTTGATTTGGATTACATTTCTGTCAAAGCGTTAGACGATTTAGAAAAAGCCCTAGATTCGTTTTTTAATCACTCATCAAAACCGAAGCTTCTGGAGGTAATTACTCATCCTCAAAATAATGAGGCTATTTTATTAAATTACTTTAAAGCGCTCGAATGATTGGTTTAGGATTATACAATGAACTGCAAGCCTCACATAAAACACCTCAAGGTTGGTATTTTACTGACGAGGAAGGAACTGAGGTATTATTACCCAATGCTGAAATTACGCCAGACCTTGAACAAGGAGTGACAAAGTCCCTTTTTTGCTATCTAGATCATGAAGAAAGACCTGTACTTTCACTTAAAAAGCCAAAGGTGATTCGCGATCATTTTGGTTTCTTGAAAATTGCAGATCGTTCAAAGAATGGATATTTTTTAGATTGGGGATTACAAAAACAACTCTTTCTACCCTACCGAGAATCTTCTGAAGATCTTGAAGTAGGTTCTTCTGTTTTTATCTTTTGCTATTTAGACGAATTGTCCGGTAGATTAGTAGCTTCAAAGCGATGGAAGCGCTTTATCGAGGCCATTACTGAACCTATTACTCCTGGCACCTCATTTCAAGCCATAGTTGCTAGCCGTTCAGATTTAGGGTTTGAATGTATTCTAGAAGGTAAATGGTTAGGCCTAGTTTATCATGACAGAGATTCAGCTCATCTTAGAAGAGGGGATGAGATAACCGTTTATGTGATTCGCCAGCGTGAAGACCTTAAAGTGGATTTAAGTTTATATCCGGTCGGGTTAAAAGCTCTAGAGGTAGGCGCAATGAGTTTGTTGAAATTATTAGAAGCCGAACCTAAAGGCTTTCTTCCTATTCACGATAAGTCTTCTCCAGACCAGATTTATGCGCTTACCCAAATGAGTAAAAAGCTTTTTAAAAAGGCAGTCGGAGGGCTTTTAAAATCTAAAAAAATTTCGATAGAAGAGACCGGTATCCAGCTTCTTCAATAATTTCTAATTAAGGGAGTTTAAGTATATTTACTGATCAAAAATAGTTTCTGTGTCTAAACAACTTTATTCTCTAAAACGTCAAAACAGTCTGCTTTCGTATAGCTTAATGGTATTATCATTATTGGTAATCGCCTTGGTTTTTTTTGGAAGTCTATCAGAATGGTTGGTTAAGATTCCGGAGGTTGATACCACTGAAATTACTCTTCTTGAAGAAAAAATTAGTTTGCTAGAAGAAGAAAACACAGAGCTAAAGAAAATTCAAGATTTTTATTTGGCCCGTAATTTGGTGACTTCAGATACTATTTACAGCGTTCAAACTGGCATGTTGCCTATGGAAGCTACTGGTTTAATTTCTCCAGGTTTAGCTAATGGAATCTTTGTAGAAGCTCATCCTTACATGAAATATTCTATCGGTCTTTATGAGACCTTAGAAGAAGCGAACGCATTAAGAAGAGGGTTGGTTAAGCTTGGTTTTTCAGACGCTTTTGTTGCTTCTTATAAGGGTACTACACGTCTTAAGATTCACCGCGCTGAATAATGAAGCAAACCTTTATTGCTTGGTTAACCGCAGCTCGACTTAGAACGCTTCCACTTTCACTTTCAGGAATATTTTTTGGGGCTACAATAGCCCTTGCTATTGAAAACTTTGACCCTTCTGTTTTTCATTGGGCTTTGGTTGTAACTATCTCATTACAAATTTTATCCAATTTTGCTAATGATCTAGGTGATGGTTTAAAAGGAACGGATAATGAGAATAGAATAGGGCCAAAAAGGGCACTACAAGCAGGTTTATTGTCTGCTCGTGAGTTGAAAACTGGGATTGTAGTACTTGTTATCCTGACCGGATTGGCTATCTGTAAGCTACTTCAAAGCGCAAAACTAAACAGCACTTCTTTTGTTGTTCTTGCAGTGCTGGGTGCATTATCCATAGTAGCCGCGCTCACCTATACATTAGGCAAAAAACCTTATGGCTATTATGGTTTAGGTGATTTTATGGTTTTCTTCTTTTTTGGAGGTGTTGCCGTTTTAGGCACCATAGTTTTATTCACTCCACACATTCCATTTTATGCCATCGGATACACATTAACGGCGGGCTCATTGAGTACTGCGGTTTTGAATTTGAACAATATGCGTGATCATCAGTCAGATAAAGCTTCTAGTAAGAACACCTTAGTGGTTCGAATGGGAGTGGAGCGTGCTAAGATTTATCATTATTTACTTCTTATCACCGCCTATATAGGGTTTACCTTTTCAACGATTGCTGTCCTCGGCCCGAGTGGGATCTTTTTAGTACTCGCTTTTGTTTTTCTTATACCTCACCTCCAAAAGGTTCGTAAAGTTGAAGACTTTAGAGACCTTGATGCTGAACTTAAGAAAGTAGCTTTATTCTGTTTTGTGCTTTCGGTAGTTAGTTTCACAATTGCTTATCTCAAATGATGCGTTTTGATATTCATAAGCACCTATTAAATTTTAAAATACCTGGTGGTACTTCAAGAGGTGTTTTAACGAGTAAAGACACCTACATCGTTCGTCTTTTTAAAGTAGATCGTTTAGTTGCAATTGCTGAGTTTAATCGTTTTGAAGGACTCAGTATTGACCCCCTACCTTCGTACCTAGATAAGCTTAAAAAATCTGTTGAGCAATTGTTAGGATTGCTAGACTCAGTAGCCGATCTAAATGATCCCAGAATAGATGGCCTACTTCAAGAAAATTCAGCTTATCCCTCCATACAATTTGGTTTGGAGCAACTAACCTTAAGTTATCTATCGATTACCTCTCCTTTTCATCTCTTTGATTCTCCATTTTCGAGGGGTGAATCAAGTATTTCAATCAACGGCCTCATCTGGATGGGAGATAGCTCTTTCATGAAGGCTCAAATTGAACCCCTCCTAGAAAAGGGATTCAAATGCCTTAAAATGAAAATCGGAGCAATCAACTTCGACGAAGAATATCGATTATTAAAATCCATAAGAGATCGTTTTACTACTCAAGAGCTTACCTTAAGGGTAGATGCTAACGGTGCATTTGATTCTAAGTCGGTGTTATCGGTATTGGATGAGTTAGCTGTTTTAGAGATACATTCTATAGAACAACCTATAAAAGCTGGACAATGGCAAGAAATGGCGCGAGTTGTTGAAGAAAGTCCAATACCTATTGCTTTAGACGAAGAACTTATCGGATTAAAAAATATAGAATCAAGAACCCATTGCATCAATACGATTCAGCCTGATTATCTCATCTTCAAACCTGCTTTGATAGGCGGATATGGCGCTATCGAGCAGTACAGAAGCATTCATGATCAATTCTGGATTACGAGCGCTTTAGAAAGTAATATTGGATTAAATGCTATTGCTCAATATACCGCAACTTTAAACCCAACCCTAGAACAGGGATTAGGTACAGGAAGCTTATATACCAACAATTTTGATTCTCCACTGCTTGTTGCTAACGGGGCCTTGTCTTATCAAAATGAATTACCTTGGAAGATCCAATTTTAAAAGCTAACTAATGTTTATACAGCGTTTAGAACAGACCAAAGCATCCTTTTGGAAATTTATACTTCTCCCTGTTCTGTTTTTTGTACTTATGGTCTATAATTTTTGGGTAACCATTAATAGCCCTGTGGATACTGCAACAGCGATGAAGCAGATGATTGAAATGCTTGGGTCAACAACAACGCTCTTTGTTATTTTATTACCTCTGGTCTTAGGTTTCTGGATATTATTAGTCTATGGCATTTTTGTTTTAAAGCTACCCGTTGCAAAACAATTTACAGGAAGACATAAAATTGATTGGGGTAGAGTAGGTTTCTCCTTTTTTATCTGGTCGATGGTTGTGTTAGTGTCTGTGTTTGCGGAGTACCTATTAGCTCCAGAGCATTTTATCGTGCAATTTGATTTTTCAACTTTTTGGCCTTTTTTAATCGTAGCGATAACGATGATTCCTTTTCAGACTTCATTTGAGGAGCTGATGTTTCGAGGCCATTTAACCCAAAGTATTGGTTTCTTTTCGAAAAGAAGATTATGGGCACTGGTCATTCCCTCCGTATTGTTCGGCCTTATGCACATTGCGAATCCAGAAGTGGAGAAACTCGGGTATGGAATTTTAGCTTATTATATTGGATCAGGTTTCTTTTTCGGTGTTATGACCCTAGCGGATGAAGGAATTGAATTAGCCCTAGGTACTCATGCTGCTAATAATTTAATTGGTGCTTTATTGGTATCTGCGGACTGGACTGCTTTCAATGTTCCTTCGGTATTGAAAGACGTAAGCGAACCTAGCTTTGGAATTGATGCCTTATTACCATTGCTTGTTGTTTATCCACTCATACTCTATTTGTTCTCTAAAAAGTATCAATGGAAGAATACGAAACAAAAATTATTTGGATCAACCGATAACGATGCATTTTAAGCCTTGGAAACTCAATGGTCATCTCATTCAATCTTCTGAGTCTTTAGCTCAATTAGAAGAGGAAGTATTTTTTCACGCTCCTGAGGGTTTAAAATTTGTAATTAACGAGTTATATAAGCTTTCTGATGGTAAAATATCTTTTTTAAGTATTCGCACCTCAGGATCTACAGGTTCGCCAAAAGAAATTCATTTTACCATAGAGGAGTTAGTGGCATCCGCAGACTCGAGTATTAAGGCGCTCGGGCTGACAGCGGATTCCAAATTATTACTTTGTCTTCCGTTAAGTGGTGTTGCGGGGCTTATGATGCTTGTACGTGCGATACGTGTGGGGGCAGAGCTAATTACAATCACCCCTTCATCTGTGATACAACCTTCTATGTTTCATCATCAGAAAGTACAATGGGCTTCTATGACACCACATCAATTGGTGAATAGTCAAGAGAGTTTCAAACATGTTGAGAATATTTTGATAGGAGGAGCTTCTTTGTCTGATACCACTCTAAGTAGTTTGCCAAAGAAACCAGAACGAATTTTGGAGTCCTATGGAATGACTGAGACCTTATCTCATATTGCTTTAAGAGAGCGCTACCCTAATAACCATCTATTTTTCAAGATATTGGATGGTATTAAAATTTCAAGAGCTGATAACGGGGCGCTAATTATTGAAACACCACATCTTAAAACAAAAACACATCGTACTAATGATGAAGTAGAACTTGTTGATGAATCTCATTTCAGTTTGATAGGACGATTAGATGATGTCATCAATACAGGGGGAATAAAAATTCATCCGAGAGTGGTAGAAGAAATTTTGAAATCGAACGGCCTAGAGAAGGAGTTTTTTGTTTGTGGAACCCCGCACCCAGAGTTGGGTAGTCAGATTACTGTTGTAATTAATGCTGTGAATGATTCTAAGTTATCCTCGGTACAGAAATTCATCGAAACTCTAGACTGGCCGAACTATCACAACCCACGTAAAGTAATTGCCAGAGACTTTATCTATACCGCAACTGGTAAAATTAACAAGAGGGCTACACTTTAGACCTGTAGTACTCCCATATTGAAAGTCTGCTTTTCGTCATTGTGATTGGCCATATCAATCCCGAGTGAAATTAATTTCCTAGTTTCAAGAGGATCGATGATCGCATCAACCCATAACCTAGAGGCAGCGTAGTATGGAGAAGTACTTTTCTTATATTTTGATTCGATGTTTTCTAGTAGTGCCTTCTTTTCTTCATCTGAAAGGGTACTTCCCTGTTTCTTAAGTTTAGCTTCTTCAATTTGTAATAGTACTTTGGATGCTGAACCTCCGCTCATCACGGCGATCTCTGCAGATGGCCATGCTACAATTAATCGCGGATCATACGCTTTTCCGCACATAGCGTAGTTACCGGCACCGTAAGAATTACCCATGACTACACTAAATTTCGGAACCACTGAATTGCTAACTGCGTTTACCATCTTAGCTCCGTCCTTGATAATTCCTCCGTGTTCACTCTTACTACCTACCATAAACCCTGTGACATCATGCAGAAAAACTAATGGAATTCCTTTTTGGTTACAGTTGGCGATGAAACGTGTTGCTTTATCGGCTGAGTCTGAATAAATCACCCCTCCAATTTGCATTTCACCCTTCGCGTTTTTTTCGATTTTACGCTGATTAGCCACAATCCCTACCGCCCAGCCGTCAATACGTGCATAACCAGTGATTAGGCTTTTCCCATAAGATTCTTTATAGGCTAGGAATGAATTAGCATCAATGATGGCTTCAATAATTGCATGCGTATCGTAGGCTTCACTTCGCTTTGAAGGTAAACGATTGTAAATCTCTTCAGGTGCTATGAATGGAGACTCACTTTTGATTCGGTCAAAACCAGCCTTTTTTGGTCGTTTTAATGAACCTACTATTTGTTTTAGAATATCCAATGCCTCTTTGTCATCTTTTGCTTTATAATCTGCAACTCCAGATATCGCATTATGGGTATGTGCACCACCTAAAGTCTCGGCATCAATAGTTTCTCCTATAGCTGCTTTTACTAGATAAGGACCAGCGAGAAAAATTGACCCTGCACCTTCAACCATAATTGTTTCATCGCTCATAATAGGCAGATAGGCACCACCGGCCACGCAAGATCCTAGAACGGCCGAGAGTTGGGGAACTCCCATAGCACTTAATTTTGCATTATTTCTGAAAATTCTTCCAAAGTGCTCCTTGTCGGCGAAAACTTCATCTTGAAGGGGCAAATAGATCCCAGCACTATCTACCAAATAAAGAATAGGAATTTTATTCTCAATAGCTATTTCTTGGGCTCTGAGATTCTTTTTTGCAGTTAATGGAAACCATGCTCCCGCTTTAACAGTAGAATCGTTAGCAACGACGATGCATAGTCTATTATTTACATATCCGAGAATGGTAATTACACCTGCAGAAGGACAACCGCCATGTTCTTGGTATTGGTTATGACCGGTCAAAGCACCAATTTCTTGATAAGGGGTGTTCTTATCTAATAGATAGGAAATACGTTCTCGAGCGGTTAGTTTTCCTTCTGTTCTTTTCTTTTCGAGACGATTTTTACCACCACCGAGATAAACTTCTCCTAAAATAGATTGAAGTTCTTTTACTGCATTGCGATGATGAATTTCGTTCTCGAGTTGCTTTTTAGTCTTTTTCATGGCCTGCTTGTACCGATTTGTACGATTCGCAATATTAACGTGAAGGTACAATTTATTGAGCCATTTTTACGAACTTTGATCTCTGCAACAATTACAAAACCATGAATAAAAATACAGTTTTAGCCTACGCTACGTTTTTGATGATTCTAATGGGAATGGTCCTTTTAGCCTTGGCTGCATTTAAGTATGATGAAGTTGCCGGATGGGGGTTTGCCACAGTAGGAATTGGTTTTTTTGCTATTGCTTGGGTGTTTAATGCCCTAAAAGGAAGAGTTTAGGTTTTAATTTTAGAGACTTATAGTATGTCAGACGATAAAAAGGTGATTTTTTCAATGTCTGGAGTGACAAAAACCTTTTCAGGTGCTCAAACTCCAGTACTCAATAATATTTATCTCAGCTTTTTCTATGGAGCCAAGATTGGTATTCTCGGTTTAAACGGTTCGGGTAAATCTACCCTGCTTAAGATCATTGCGGGATTAGATACTAACTACCGAGGAGATGTGGTTTTCTCACCCGGATATACCGTGGGATATTTAGAGCAAGAACCCACTCTAGACGAGACTAAAACGGTTATTGACATTGTACGTGAAGGAGCTGCTGAAACGGTGGCTATACTCGATCGATACAATGAAATCAACGACTTATTCGGACTTCCAGAAGTTTATGAGGATGCAGACAAAATGCAAAAGCTCATGGACGAGCAAGCCCGTTTGCAAGACCAAATAGATGCAAGTAATGCCTGGGAGTTAGATACTCGATTAGAAATTGCTATGGATGCTCTACGAACCCCTGAACCTGATACTCCAATTTCGGTTTTATCTGGCGGAGAACGACGAAGAGTGGCGTTGTGCCGTCTTTTGTTACAACAACCCGATGTGTTATTACTCGACGAGCCAACCAATCACTTAGATGCCGAATCGGTATTATGGTTGGAGCAACATCTTTCACAATACTCTGGAACCGTAATTGCAGTTACACACGATCGCTATTTTCTAGATAATGTAGCCGGTTGGATTCTTGAGTTAGATCGAGGTGAAGGTATCCCATGGAAAGGAAATTATTCCTCTTGGCTTGACCAAAAAACAAAACGTTTAGAGCAAGAAAACAAACAGGCAAGTAAGCGCCAAAAAACTCTTGAACGCGAATTAGAATGGGTGAGACAAGGAGCAAAGGGTAGGCAAACAAAACAAAAAGCACGTCTGAATAATTATGACAAACTCTTAAGTCAAGACCAAAAACAACTCGAAGAGAAACTTGAGATTTATATACCGAATGGCCCGCGATTAGGTACCACCGTAATTGAGGCAAAAGCGATCAAAAAAGGTTTCGGAGATCGTTTACTTTATGAAGACTTAAGTTTCAAATTACCACAAGCAGGAATTGTAGGAGTAATTGGGCCTAATGGTGCCGGGAAGACGACTCTTTTTAAAATGATCATGGGAGAATTAACCCCTGATGATGGTTCTTTTGAGGTTGGTGAAACCGCTAAAGTGGCCTATGTTGATCAAAGTCACAGCAATATCGATCCGGAGAAAACCATCTGGGAGAATTTTTCTGATGGTCAAGAACTCATCCTCATGTCTGGAAGAGAGGTAAATTCAAGAGCCTATTTAAGTCGATTCAACTTCTCGGGTAGTGAACAAAACAAGAAGGTTAAACTACTTTCTGGAGGGGAACGAAATCGATTACATTTAGCAATGACTCTTAAAGAAGAGGGAAATGTTTTGTTACTCGACGAGCCAACTAATGATTTGGATGTTAATACTTTACGGGCTTTAGAAGAAGGTTTAGAAAATTTTGCTGGTTGTGCAGTAGTGATCTCTCACGACCGTTGGTTTCTAGATAGAATTTGCACGCATATACTAGCATTTGAGGGGAATTCATCCGTGTATTTCTTCGAAGGATCATTTTCTGATTATGAAGAGAATCGAAAAAAACGATTAGGTAAAGAAGTGACTCCTACAAGAATCAAATACAAAAAATTAATTCGTTAACCACTAAAAGTTGCCCATTTGGCAAGAATCCTGCTATATTTGCAGCATATTTAAAGACTTTAAATCAAAATCATTATGGAAAAATCAGGATCTAAAGCGCTACCCGCAATATTAGGTATCCTATTTGTAGCCGCTGCAGCATTTGCAATTAGCCTTTACATCAGCGGAAAGAAAACAGAAGAAGCTTTAAACGCAGAGAAAGCTGAAGTTATTCAGGAACTTGAAGGGCTTAAGTCAGATTATGACAAGTCTATCCTAGAAACTAATGCACTTAGCGAAGAGTTATTAGCTGCTCGTGGAGATATTGCTAATTATATTGATTCTGTTAAGACATTAAAAGCTGACGTTGCGACATTATCTAAATTCCGTCGTCAGGTTTATCAATTAAGAAAAGAGCGCGCTACATTATTGGCTCGTTTAGATTCTTTAACAGCAAGCAATATTGCACTTCAATCTCTTAATGAGGCGACTCAAAAAGAATTAGAGCGTGTAGCTGCACTAAACGATTCTATTGTTCAACAAAATATTATTCTTGAACAAGAAAACCGTATCGCTGCTCAACTTCGTTTAGAAGCACTTAACGTTCAGGCTGTAAGGGTTAAGAATAACGGAAACTTTAAGGATGTTAAACGTGCACGTCGTACCGACAACTTTAAAATATGCTTTACGGTTAGAGACAATGCCATTGCTCAAGCAGGCGACAAGAACTTCTTTATCGAGGTGTTAGGACCTGATGGGAACTTAGTTGGTGTTTCAGAATCAGTTTCAGTTAACAGCCGCACACTTTCTGTTAGTAAAGTAACAGCATTCTATTACGAGAATGATACCTTAGACGTTTGTGACTATGTTGGTTCTACTACTGGAGAATTCGCTAAAGGAAACTACATGGTAAATGTTTATGACAACGATCTAGAATTAATCGGAACTTCAAAATTCTTCTTAAAGTAGTTTTAAGTTTTACCAACCATAAAAAAAAGGCTCCCAATTTGGGAGCCTTTTTTATTACATCTACTTCTCAAATTAATGACCGATCATGTCTTCAGGACGAACAAAACGATCGTAGTCTTCTTCACTTACGTAGCCTAATCGAACTGCCTCTTCTTTAAGAGTAGTTCCTCTTTCGTGTGCTGCATTAGCAATTTCTGCTGCTTTATAATACCCAATCTTGGTATTTAAAGCAGTGACCAGCATTAGTGAGTTGTCTAAGAGTGTTTTAATTCTTTTGTTATTCGGTTCAATTCCAATCACACAGTTTACTTCAAAACTATGAGCAGCATCAGCAAGAAGCGTCGCTGACTGAAGTACATTCGCAGCCATCATCGGTTTAAATACATTCAATTCGTAATGACCTTGTGTACCACCAATGGTAACTGCTACATCATTACCCATAACCTGTGCACAAACCATTGTAATTGCTTCTGCTTGTGTAGGGTTGACTTTTCCTGGCATGATTGAACTTCCAGGCTCGTTTGCAGGAAGTACCAACTCTCCAATTCCAGATCTTGGCCCTGAGGCCATCAATCGTATATCATTGGCAATCTTATTCAAAGAAACTGCTAACTGTTTTAAGGCGCCGTGAGATTCAATAAGCGCATCATGAGCAGCTAATGCTTCGAACTTGTTGTCAGCTGTTACAAAGGGTAATCCTGTAAACTCTGCAATATACTTTGCCACTAAAACATCATATCCCTTTGGGGTATTTAACCCTGTTCCAACAGCAGTTCCTCCTAGCGCTAGTTGCGATAGATGATCAAGCGACCGCGTTAATGCTTTCAGTCCAAAATCTAGTTGGGTTACATAACCTGAAAATTCTTGTCCAAGGGTTAGAGGGGTAGCGTCCATTAGGTGTGTGCGTCCGATCTTAACAACATCGTTAAAAGCTTTAGCCTTATGACTCAAGGCTTCTTTTAAAGAACCGATTTTCGGAATAGATTCTGAAACAATTTTTTGATAGATCGCAATATGCATTCCGGTAGGGAAGGTGTCGTTAGACGATTGGGACTTATTTACATCGTCATTTGGGCTTAAGGTGCGTGTACCCTCGCCGAGTATATTCCCTTCTAAAACATGTGCTCTATTGGCAATTACCTCATTAACGTTCATGTTACTTTGGGTTCCTGAACCTGTTTGCCAAATAACCAATGGAAATTGATTATCTAATTTTCCTTCTAAGATTTCATCGCAAACTTTAGCAATAAGCTCTCTTTTTGTAGCATCAAGAACTCCTAATTCACAATTCGCATAGGCGGCAGCCTTCTTTAAATAAGCAAATCCGTAAATAATCTCCCTAGGCATTGAACCTTGCGGACCAATTTTGAAGTTATTGATAGATCTTTGGGTTTGAGCACCCCAAAATACATTCTTGGGAACATGCACTTCACCCATGGTATCTTTTTCAATTCTATATTCCATGATGTGTCAATTTGAAATTCAAAGTTAACCACTTCTGCTATTTTTACCTTGATTTATAGCCTTTTGCTTGGAGCAAAATCTCAAAACATCTTATATTCGCGTTATAAATAAGAACTACGATGATTGAATTTGATCAATACTTAGGATTTATAGCCTTTTTGAGTATTCTAACCATAGGATTTTGGTTAATGATTTTTCTTTTAACCTTTGTGATACCTTATTGGTTAACAGGTAGTTTTATTGAATTCTTAAAAGAGAAGAGAAAAGAGAAAGAAACTCAGTCTTAATTGACATAGAATAAATAAAAAAGGCCCGATATTCCGGGCCTTTTTTTATTCAATTAATTTTTTCTTTAGGGTGTTCCGAATTCAAATTCTTCACCACCGCCACCTTCACCCATATCTGGTCTTCGGCGATTATTTCTTTGACCTTCTTGTTCATTGAAACGATATCTAAAAGTAAGAGTAGCTTGGCGCTGTCTCCATTGATTTTCACTTTGTGTAAATACGTTAAACGTTCTAGTTTCAGAAATACGTTTTCTCTGATTGAACAAATCACTTACGTTGAATGAAATGGAACCTTTATCATTTAAAATCTCTTTGCTCATTGCAAGGTTAACCGAAAGAATTCCTTTGTTCGTTCCCTGAGGATTAACGGATGGCCCGCTGTAGAATGCATTGGTTTGAAAGTTGATTTTTCCAGGTAGTGGGAATTGTCCACTGATTCTACTAAACCAACTAAAATTCTCTGTGTCAAAATTTTGTGTGATCTCTTCGCCTAAACCATTCGTGTAAGAGAAGTCTCCTTGTAATTGTTGTTGAAAAAGATTGATATTCCATGAGAATCTCATCCCGCGTTTTGGCGCGTATGAGGTGGTTAATTCTCCTCCATATCGGTACTCAGTTGCCAGGTTAATAGGACTTCTGAGCTGTACAGGAACACTAACAATTTCTCCCTCACCCGTATCAATTTCTACGAAATCTCCCGTTTCTTGAACAACAAATTGGAATACCCCGGTACTCTTGTTATAGTAAGCAGAGGTATTCAAGGTTAGTTTTCCAAAGCGCTTCAGGTATCCTAAATCAAAAGCGTTGGAGTAAGTTGGATCAAGATCAGGGTTACCGACAAATAGGTTGGTATTACTATTTCGTCTTACAAAAGGGTTAATAAACCAAGATCGAGGCCTTCTAAGACGTCTACTATAGCTTAGGGTTAATTGTTCGGTTTCAGAAAACTCATATCCTACAAAAAGAGATGGGAACCAGTTGGTGTACTCCTTTTTGTTATTGTCTTGTCCAAAATCACCTGATGAATTCACGGTAATTGCTGAATTCTCGACACGTAGGCCACCTAATAATGATACCTTACCAAATTTATTACCTAATTGAAAGTATCCCGCGTTTACATATTCTTTATACACTAATTGATTACTCGTGTCAGGGTCTCTTAAAAGAGGGCCGTTTGCCTCTTCTTGAAGTTGTAATTCAAAGTCAGTGTAGAAGTCGTTGAACGTACCTCGATATCCAAATTCAAATTGCCCGCTATTATTTTCACCAATTGGGTTGACGTAATCGAATTGAAATAAACGATTAATCTGTTCCTCACTTGTATAGGTTGCCTCTGAAGGAATAAAAATAGTTTCGTCGCTTAAAACGCTTTCATTAATTCCGGAATTGGATAATTCCTCTCCTGTAGAGTATTGAAAATCAGCCGTTAATTTCTGACCGTCCTTCTTGAAATCTTTCACAAAATTCGCCGAATATTGATAGGTAACATCGGTTTCATCCCCTGAGTTTATTCTCAATCTCGATATAGTCGGAAGTCGGTTGCTATCATAGTTAAAAAAGTCTACGGTACTTAGATTCTGTCCGTCACTATTTCGGTATAAAAAGTTTTGTGTGAAGGAGGTTTTTTTATCTAGAAGAAGTTCTAACCCAATGTTAGTGTTGAATCCTTCACGAATACGTTCGTTTCTTCCAAATTCATCTTGATAACTAGCAACGGTGCCGTCAGGGTTGAAATTGGTTTGCAGATTAGAAGAATTTCCTGGATTATTATTGCTTCTGTATGAAGTATTTGAGAATAAATTGAATGATTTTCTTCTAAGGTTTAAATTTAGGTTACTACCTGTGTTTTCAGGAGTTCCAACATTGACCGTTACGGATCCGTTTAATCCTTTGGTTTTTTCTTGTCTTAAAACAATATTCAAGATTCCTGCAGTCCCTTCTGCATCATATCTAGCAGATGGGTTAGTGATCACCTCTACCTTTTCTATAGCTTCTGCTGGTAGTTGACGTAGTGCGTCATTACTAAGACCTGAAAGGGCTGAAGGCTTCCCGTTAATTAAAATACGCACACTTTCATTACCTCTAAGCGAAATATTCCCCTCTACGTCAACACTTACCGAAGGTACGTTATCAAGCACATCAGTAACCGAACCTCCCTTTACAGTGAGGTCTTGACCTACATTGTATACCTTCTTATCCAATCTTAATTCAACGGTGGTTCGCTCTGCAACGACTTCAACTTCTTCAAGCTGCGCAACATCAGCCTCAAGAGCGATTTGACCTAAATCGTTAGAAGCCGTAAGTCTAACATTCTCTTGAGAATAGGTTTTGAATGATAAGAATTCTACACGAATGTGATACATTCCTGGAAGAGTTTCTACCGAAAATTTCCCAGATTCATCGGTAATACCCCCAGTTACTCGATCAGGCATTCTAACACTTTGTAATACTAGAGTAGCATATTCTAGAGGTTGCCCACTTTCTTTATCGATTACACTGCCGGTAATAGTGATGGGAGGCATCGATGGCATTGGACGATTAGGCATTTGAGCCTGGGCGCGTAGCATTCCTAGGATACTAAAAAGCGCAACGAAAATGTGTTTCATTCAGAATAGAATTAGTTTTTCTTTTTTTTCTTTTTTTTCCTCTTTTCTGAATTGTCTTTTAGCTTTTTAAAGTTTCTCTCTTTGAGTTCAATGAGTTTCTCATAGGTAGCCAGAGACAATTCTGTTTTTAATCGTTCGTTTTCTAAATCATTTAGTTTTCTGAACGATTCAGTTAGTGTCTTCGGATCTACCTTTAAAATCTGTAGCTCAATTCTCTTTTTTGTGAATTCAAGTAAAATTGATCTCAAAATAGCTTCTTCAAATGGGTCAATGGCTAGGGATTCTTTAACCTTAACCATTTCAAGTTCGGTAATTTCTTCAGCGGTTAATGGAGCATCGGGCTCAGCAGCTACATTCGTTCTTGGTACACTACTTCGCATTCTTCCCATTCCACTATAGGGGTTATAACCATAACCACCAAAACCACCCATTCCAAATTGTCCTTGGACACTTTCTTGACTGCCCAATACCAATAACAGTGCCAAAAGGATTTTGAAAACGTTAAAATCTTTTCTCATCAGTATATTTTTAAAATTCATCTTCGGTTTGCTTTTGTCCATTAGACATGAGAAAGGCTTTTAGGAAAAGATCAATTTCACCATTCATTACCGCCTCTACATTCCCAGTTTCCACACTTGTTCGGACATCTTTGACTAGCTTGTAAGGGTGCATTATATAATTTCTTATCTGCGAACCCCATTCAATTTTCATCTTAGAATCTTCGATTTCACGACGAGCTTCCATTCTCTTTCGAAGTTCGATCTCGTAAAGTTGAGATCGTAGCATTTGCATCGCCGTTGCTCTATTGTCGTGCTGAGATCGGGATTCAGAACAACTGATTTGAATGCCTGTTGGCTTGTGAACGAGTTGTACTTTAGTTTCTACCTTATTTACATTTTGCCCTCCGGCACCACTAGATCTAGCTGTTGTGATTTCAATATCTGCAGGGTTAACTTCAATAGAAATGCTATCATCAACTAAAGGATACACATAAACCGAGGCAAATGAAGTATGCCTCTTTGCGTTACTATCAAAAGGAGATATGCGCACAAGTCTATGCACACCGTTTTCCCCTTTGAGCCAGCCAAATGCGAAAGGACCATTAATCTCGATAGTAACTGTTTTAATGCCCGCAACATCTCCTTCTTGAAAGTTGAGTTCTTTCACACTGTAACCTTGAGAATTGGCCCACATCAAATACATTCTCATGAGCATCGATGCCCAGTCACAACTTTCTGTACCTCCTGCGCCAGCAGTTATTTGAAGGACAGCGGGTAAGTCATCACCCTCTTCTGAAAGCATGTTTTTAAACTCTAAATCTTCGATTTGTTTTTCGAGTCCCTTTAATACTTTGTTTACATCTTCTTCGTTAGCTTCTCCAAGTGAGATGAACTCTGAAAGAACTTCTACTTCGCCGTATAGTTCTTCAGCTTCCTCGAATTGCTCCACCCATGATTCTAGAATTTTGAGCTTCTTCATTTGCTCTTGTGCTGATTTGGGGTCGTCCCAAAAACCAGCTACTAGAGTTTTTTCAGTCTCATTTTCGATCGCAATCTTTTTGCCATCTATGTCAAAGATACCTCCTTAACGCACCTAGGCGTTCAAAAAGATCTTTTTGTCGTTCTGTTCGACTCATATCCGCTTGGTAAGAATTTCAAACGCAAAAATACTTATTAGTCTCCTGCTATTGTCTAAAAATTGAATAATTTAAACCCTTCAATCTCTTATCAAATGAAAAGACTACATCTTCTAAAAACGTTTATCCTATTTGTTCTTATTCCGTCAGCACTCCTTGCACAAGACTTTGATAGGGTAAAAGATTTAAAGGCTATTCCAGGATTTTTAACTACCTATTACGATGAATCACAGGATCGATTGTTCATGAAGGTAGAGCATCTTGAGGAAGAACTATTATACGTTACTGCCCTTAGCAGTGGTGTTGGTAGTAATGATATCGGTCTCGATAGGGGACAATTGGGCACGACAAAAGTCGTTTATTTTAAAAAGGCTGGTAATAAATTACTGCTTATTGAACCTAATCAAGATTATCGCGCCCTAAGTGAAAACGCTCTTGAAAAAGCTTCTGTAAACCAGGCTTTTGCTAAATCTGTAATCGCTGGGTTTACTATTTTAGAAACGGCCGAAGATGGATCTTTTCTGATCGATTTAAATCCTTTGTTGTTAAGAGATGCTCATGGGATTATTGATCGTTTGTCGGCTACTCAACAAGGAAATTATCAATTAGACCTTTCTCGTTCTGCACATCACAGACCACGCTCGAAATCATTTGAGAAAAACATTTTAATAGATGTTTTGTTGACCTTTTCTGGTAAACCTAAAGGTTATGAAATAAGGTCTGTTACCCCAGATGCAAGTTTAGTTAGTGTAACTCAAATGCATTCGTTCATTGAATTACCTGAATTGGACGGTTTTGAGATGAGATCTTTTGATGCTAGGTCAGGTGCTTATCCATTTCGTTTTTTCGATTATGCTTCACCAGTGAATGGAGGAACGGCTAAAGATTTTATTCGAAGACACCGATTGGAGAAAAAAGATCCCAATGCAGCAATAAGCGAGGCCGTAGAACCCATTATTTATTATTTGGATAATGGTACTCCTGAACCTGTGCGAACTGCGCTTTTAGAAGGCGGCCGTTGGTGGAATCAGGCTTTTGAAGCTATTGGTTATAAAGATGCTTTTCAAGTAAAGATGCTACCAGACGACGCTGATCCATTAGATATTAGATACAATGTAATTCAATGGGTTCACCGATCGACAAGGGGTTGGAGTTATGGTTCGAGTGTTACCGATCCTAGAACCGGTGAAATATTAAAAGGTCATGTTAGTTTAGGTAGTCTTAGAATTCGTCAAGATTATCTTATTGCTCAAGGTCTTTATAATCAACCGTACAATAAGCTAAGTGTTCATGAGCAAACCATGTTAGACATGGCTTTGAACCGTATCAGGCAGTTATCTGCTCATGAAATTGGCCACACTTTAGGTTTTGCACACAATTTCGCTGCAAGCACAAATGACCGCGCTTCAGTAATGGATTACCCACACCCATTGGTTCTAGAAGGCGCAGGTGACCAATTTGATTTTAGTGAAACTTATGATAAAGGGATAGGAGATTGGGATAAAGTGACCGTTGCCTATGCCTATAGCGACTTCGGTGATGGTATTGATGAAAACCAAGCGCTGCAGGAGATTTTAAAAAATGCTGAGAAGGCAGGGTTGCGGTATTTAACCGATTCAGATGCACGACCTGCTGGATCTGCGAGTGCTACTGCTCATCTTTGGGACAATGGAACAGATATCACTGAAGAGTTATATCGTTTGCTCGACTTGAGAGCTAAAGCGATTAGCCGATTTTCATTGGATAATGTCCCTGAACATTCCCCTGTGGCATTTTTAGAGGATGTTTTTGTTCCTCTATACTTTTCTCATAGATATCAAACAGAAGCGGTTTCTAAATTAATCGGTGGCATTGACTATAGTTATGCATACACCGATGCAACGCAGTTTCATCATCAGGTAAGTAGAAAGGATCAAGAAAAGGCATTGAAAGCGCTCATTCGAACGCTTGATCCCGAGGCTTTGGAAATACCTGAGTATTTACGTTCTGTTTTTGGACCGAGAACTTATGGATATGGCAGAACTCGAGAATCTTTCGAATCTAAATTGGGAGTGGCATTTGATCCTTTGGCAGCGGCCGAGACTGCAGCTTCTACGACTTTAAAATTCATGTTGCATCCAGAAAGAGCGAATCGGGTCTATCAACAAGGCTTATTTGACAAGAATCAATTATCTCTTCGAGAGATGATTAAGTTACTATTAGATGAAACGGTTCGCAGCATGAATTCGAAGGATCCTTATTACAACGCCATCGAAGAGATTGTAGCTTGGGAGACTTTAGACGAACTGATGAAGTTATCTTCTTCAGACAAGGTTTATCCTCAGGTGACTGAAGTTATTTTGTTAGAGATGATGCGACTTAAAACTCATCTTGAAAATAGCGCGACTGATCCCACAGCAATTTACTTAAGAAAACAAGTGGAACGTTTTATTGGTAATCCTACAGGATATAAGTCTAATGAGTCTTCTGTTCGAATCCCTGACGGGTCTCCAATAGGACAAGAAGTAATGTGTAATTTTAGTTGGAATTAATTAGTGGAGCACCTTTATACACCCCCCAAAGCACCGAAGTACCCCAAAATATTAGAAATACATAGTCACGAAAGGGAAGATCCTTTTTACTGGATGTGTGATCGTGAGCATCCTGAGCTTTTAGACCATCTTAAGAAAGAAAACGAATATTTTAATCGCGATACTGCACATCTTGAACCTTTTAGGGAATCTCTTTACAAAGAGATGAGGAATCGAATTAAGGAGGACGATCGTTCCCTCCCTCTTTTCAAAAATGGATTTTGGTATCAAAGTGAATATAAAGAAGGTAAAGAGTATCCGATTTATTTTCGTTTTAAAAGCGAAACCTTGGAAGGTAAGGAATTGCTATTCGATGTTAATGAGCTAGCTTCTCCTTTTTCGTATTACCATTTTAAAGGACTGAAAGTGAGCCCTAATAACCGACTTGCTTTATATGCTGAAGATACCGTTTCACGAAGACAGTATACCTTAAAAATTAAAAATTTAAAGACGGGTCAGTTATTAGATGACGTTATCGAAAATACCACAGGAACTGCTTGCTGGGCCTCGGATAATAAGACCTTCTTCTATGTAAAAAAAGATCCTCAAACCCTTCGTAGTTATCGAGTGTATCGACATCAAATAGGACAGGAATTAGCAGAGGATGAGCTAGTTTTTGAAGAGGTTGATGAAACTTTTAATGTTGGGATTTTTAAACCTAAAAGCGATGACTACATTTTCATTGTCTCCTCTTCAACGCTAACGACAGAATATCGATTTATAAAATCGGATGATCCAAACGCACAATTCCGTGTTTTTTCGAAGAGAGTACGAGGCTTAGAATATAGCCTTGATCATTACAACGATCACTTTTACTTACTCACTAATAAGGATGGAGCCACGAACTTTAAATTAATGAAAACCTCGGTTTTGGCTACCGAAAGTGACTGTTGGGAAGAGTTTATTCCACATCGACCAGAAATTCTTTTAGAAGATGTGGAGTTTTTTGAAAAATTTTATGTCCTATCAGAGCGAAAAAGAGGATTGACTTATTTGCAGATTCATAATTGGGAGGATCATTCGTTCTACACGGTTTCTATGGAAGGCGAGACCTTTGTATGCGAAATTCATGAAAATCCTGAATTTAAAACGACTAAACTTCGCTATTATTATAATTCAATGACCCTCCCGGGGAGTGTCTATGAAATAGATATGGAAACCCGCGAAACTCGATTGCTAAAACAGCAAGAAGTATTAGGGGGTTATTCTTCTTCAGATTATATCTCTGAGCGGGTATGGATAATTGCTAGGGATGGTGTTTCAGTACCTGTATCTCTTGTAAAACATAAAGACACTCCGAAGAATGCACCAACGCTCATATACGGATATGGGTCTTATGGGCACACCATCGATCCCTATTTTTCTTCTACAAGGCTCTCCTTACTTAATAGAGGTTTTGTATTTGCGATAGCTCATATTCGGGGTGGAGAATACCTTGGTAGAGAGTGGTACGAGACAGGTAAGTTAGAACTAAAGAGGAACACCTTTAATGATTTTGTTGACGCTTCAAAGGGTCTTGTTTCTTTAGGCATCACCCGAGAAGATCGTTTATACGCCATGGGAGGTTCGGCTGGTGGACTTTTGGTTGGTGCTGTGATTAATACCAGTCCAGAATTGTATCATGGGGTAATTGCCGCTGTTCCCTTTGTGGATGTAGTGACTACAATGCTAGATGAGGATATTCCATTGACCACGGGTGAATACGATGAATGGGGAAATCCTAACGATCCAAAATTCTACGAAATTATGTTGTCATATTCTCCCTATGATAATGTTCGTCCACAAAAATATCCCAATATTTATGTGTCTACCGGTTTTCATGACTCGCAGGTCCAGTATTGGGAACCAGCGAAATGGGTAGCAAAGCTTCGCGAATGCCAATTAGCGGATCATAAAATTTACTTATACACTAACCTAGAAACAGGTCACGGTGGGGCTTCGGGTCGATTTGAGCAATTAAAAGAACTCGCTAAAGAGTATGCTTTCATCTTAAACCTTTGTGATCCCTCACTTTGTAGAGTTTAATTATCTTTGTGATAAATTTTTGAATTTGTTTTCACTTTTTAAAAAGAATAAAAGCGTTCAGGCATCTGAGTCAATCTTAGACTTAGTAGGAAATACACCGCTTGTAAAACTTCAGAAAGTCACTGCAAACTATTCGGGTACATTTTACGCTAAATTAGAGTGGTTTAATCCGGGACAATCTTCTAAAGATCGAATTGCCTTATCTATTATTGAGAATGCCGAAGCTAAAGGATTGATAAAACCGGGTAGCACAATTGTAGAAACTACCTCAGGCAATACTGGCTTTAGTCTAGCCATGGCAAGTATGGTTAAAGGGTACAAATGTATTCTAGCGGTAAGTTCGAAATCCTCACAAGATAAAATTGATGGTTTAAAAGCTATGGGTGCAGAGGTTCATATTTGTCCTGCACATGTGGCAGCCGACGATCCTCGATCTTATTACGAAGTGGCAAAGAGAATCCACGCTGAAACACCGAATTCAATATATATTAATCAGTACTTCAATGAACTGAATACGGAGGCACACTACAAGACGACAGGTCCTGAAATTTGGAAGCAGACTGCGGGTAAAATCACACACTTAGTTGCCTGTAGCGGCACAGGTGGTACAATATCTGGAACTGCTAGGTATCTTAAAGAACAAAACCCGAGTATTCAGATTTTAGGAGTAGACGCCTATGGATCGGTGATTAAGAAATATCACGAAACCGGAAAGTTTGATGAAAATGAAATTCATCCTTACCGTATTGAGGGCCTAGGTAAGAATTTAATTCCTAGCGCTACCGACTTTAGTGTTATTGATACCTTTGTTAAGGTAACCGATAAAGACGCGGCCTTGGCTGCTAGAAATCTTGCTCAAACTGAAGGTATTTTTGCTGGCTACACATCAGGTGCCGCACTACGTGCTACCGAACTGTATAATGATCAAAATATATTTGACGAAAATAGTGTGGTTGTCATCATTCTACCTGATCATGGATCGCGCTATTTGAGCAAAATTTACAGTGAGAAGTGGATGACTGAACAAGGCTTTATCGAAGCTGAAGATTTAGTAGAGACTTTGGAAAAATCGGCTATCACAAATTCATAGTAAAATTCTAAGGGTAATTGTTTAAATCTTACTTTTGCCCCATATTTTCATAATGCTATAGATATATGAGAGATTTATTTGATCGAATCATCGAGAATAAGGGTCCATTAGGAAAGTGGGCATCACATGCAGAAGGATACTTTGTGTTTCCAAAATTAGAAGGGCCTATTTCGAATCGAATGAAATTTCAAGGAAAAGAAGTACTTACTTGGAGTATCAATGACTATTTAGGACTAGCTAACTTAGATGAAATTAAGGCCGTAGATGCTGAAGCTGCTGCTACCTATGGAGCGGCCTACCCAATGGGGGCTCGTATGATGAGTGGTCATACTGATTTTCATGAGCAACTTCAAGACGAACTTGCGGCATTTGTAAATAAAGAAGCCTCTTACTTACTGAACTTCGGTTATCAAGGTATTATGTCTGCTATTGATGCCCTAGTGTCTAAGGACGATATTATCGTTTATGACGTAGACTGCCACGCATGTATTATTGATGGTGTTCGTCTTCATATGGGTAAACGTTTCACCTTTCAGCACAATGATATTGATAGTTTAGAGAAGAATCTTGAAAGAGCTACCAAACTTGCTGAACAACAGAATGGAGGTATCCTCGTAATTTCTGAGGGAGTTTTTGGTATGCGTGGTGAGCAAGGAAAGCTCAAAGAAATAGTCGAGCTAAAAAAGAAATTCAAATTCAGACTCCTAGTAGACGATGCACACGGTTTTGGTACCTTAGGAGCAACAGGGGCTGGTGCTGGTGAGGAACAAGGAATTCAAGACGATATTGACGTTTACTTTGCAACTTTTGCTAAATCGCTTGCAGGTATCGGAGCATTTTTAGCTGCAGACAAGGAAATTATCGATTATTTAAAGTACAATCTTAGATCTCAGATGTTTGCTAAATCATTACCGATGATTTACGTAAAAGGAGCTCTAAAGCGATTAGATATGCTTCGTTCTTGTCCAGAGCTGAAAGCAAAACTTTGGGAGAATGTAAATGCCTTACAAAGTGGATTAAAAGAAAGAGGTTTTGATATTGGAACCACCACAAGTTGTGTTACTCCAGTATACCTAAACGGAAGTATCCCTGAAGCAATGGCTCTTGTTAAGGATTTACGTGAAAACCATGGTATTTTCTGTTCTATCGTGGTATACCCCGTAATTCCAAAAGGCCTTATTCTACTAAGAATGATTCCTACTGCTACTCATACCCTTGAGGATGTAGCAATTACTTTAGAGGCTTTCTCAGCAATACGCGAAAGACTGGAGAACGGAACTTACAAAAGGCTTTCAGCGGCTGTTAGTGCTGCAATGAATGAGTAACTGAAAAAAATCAGTGATAAAAAAGGAGGCTTTAAAGCCTCCTTTTTTATGACAGCGCTTTTTTCATAGTTTGTCTTTTTTGAGTTGTGGTAGTATTGAAATTCGCCCACAAACGATGAATCGCATGATTGTCTTCTAATTCAGGTGTTCGATGGCACATTTGTATACCTCTTTTATCAAACTCACGTTTAAATTCGGTAAATAGTATAGAGGTAACCCCTTTTGATTGATATTCTGGAGTGATCCCAATCAGATAAAAGGTGACATCTTTAGAAAAGTACTTTGCCAATAGCAGGTGGATGAACCCAAAAGGAAATAATTTACCATTTGCCTTCTTTAGTGCTTTTGCAAAAGATGGCATGACGATAGCAAATGCAACAATTTTATCTTTTTCGTCAATCACAAATTTGATGTACTCAGGGTTGATAAACGAAATGTACTTTTCTTTAAAGAACTTTTTCTGGCGTTCTGATATGGGTACGAATGAAGATAGCTTGCTATAACTCTTATTAAAGAGATCAAACATTTGATCCACTTTAGGCATTAAATCCTTAGTGCGTTTGAAATTTACGGGCCGAAGATTATATCTCTTTTGTATAACCTCACTGAAACCAGCAAAGAACTTGGGGTCTGCATTTTCTGAAGGAAATTCACTTTCTATGTATCCCTTTTCCTTTTCTAACCCATAAGCCCTGTAATGATTGATATAGTAGGCATGATTATACCAAGTGATCATGGTGCCCATATTTTCAAAACCTTCGGTCATAACTCCGACCTTATCTAGGTTTGAGAAACCAACAGGACCTTCCATGAACTCTAATTGATTCTCTTTTCCTATCTCATTCACTTTATCAAGTAATGCTTTAGATACAGAGAGGTCGTCAATGAAATCAAACCATCCGAATCTCATTTTCTTCAGACCTTGCTGGTTAACTTCTACATGGTTGACAATAGCTGCAATGCGTCCAACAATTTCATTACCCTTTAAAGCAACGAAAAAGCGTGCATCTGCGTGTTCAAAAACAGGGTTAAGATTTTTGTCGAAACTACTTACCTCATCACTGATGATTGGAGGAATCCAATAAGGAGTATTTTTATAGAGTTTAAAGGGAAACTTTACAAATTCGACGAGTTCTTTTTGTGTCTTTAATTCTTTGATCGTAATCATAGCCCTAAATTAGCTTAAATTCAATTTAATTCATGGCAATCGAATCTACAACAACCTTTAAAAGGTCAACTTTTTTTAAAACACATGGAGTAGCGCTACTTTTCTTTTTACTTCTTTCTTGTGTTTTTTATTACCCTGCTTTACAAGGAAAAGTACTCGAACAAACTGATATTATTCAGTACAACGGAATGGCTCATTTGCGAAATGAATTAAGAGCTGCAGGGGAGGAGTCATACTACACTCAAAATGCCTTCGGTGGTATGCCTACTTACCAACTAGGTGCTCAATACGCTTATCAGGGAGTAAAGACAATAGATCGTTTAATTCGTTTTTTACCTCGACCAATCGATTACTTATTTCTCTATCTAATATCCTTTTACATTTTACTATCGAGTCTAAAAATAGATTTTAAACTTTCAATGTTAGGTTCATTAGCTTTTTCTCTAGCTACCTACCACCTAATCATTATTGAAGTAGGTCATAATTCTAAGGCACATGCCATTGGCTATTTCCCTTTAGTTCTGGCTTCATTACTTTATTTGTTTCGCTCGAGAAAGATCATACTCCCTACACTGTTTTTAACCCTCTCAATGGCTTTAGAACTGGTTGCTAATCATTATCAAATGACTTACTACCTCTTCATGCTTATTGGAATGTATCTACTTTTTAGAGCATACCTGGCTATTACTGTAAAAGAAGGAGTATTGTTTTTAAAAAGGCTTGGAGTTTTTATAGTATCTGTATCCTGGGCAGTGCTTCTAAACGCTTCTACGATTTTTGCAACACGACAGTATGCCCAGTTTAGTACACGATCGACTCCAGAAATTTCAATTGAGGGAGCATCGACTAATTCTGGTCTGAGCTTTGATTATATTACTACTTACAGTTATGGAATTGCAGAGTCTTTCAATCTTTTCATTCCAAGACTTTTCGGTGGATCAAATAGTGAACGATTGCCAAAGGGAAGCCACTTAGAATTGCTTTTAAAGAAGTATAACCTAAGCCCAACAGAAATTGAAAATTTCACGAACAGTTCTCCATTGTATTTTGGGAGTCAACCAATAGTTGCTGCGCCAGCCTACCTAGGAGCTTCGGTATTACTTCTATTTGTTTTAGGTCTAATCACATTGTCCTTTAAAGATTACAAATGGCTATACTTCTCCATGCTATTGGCATTGTTTCTTTCGTTCGGAAAGAATCTGAGTTTTCTAAGTCATTTGTTTGTTGATTATTTTCCACTTTACAACAAGTTCAGAGCAGTTTCGTCCATTCAGGTAATACTTTCCTTTACTGTACCGATTATTGCTGTTTTGGGATTAAGAAAGTGGTTATCGTCTCCAAGTACTCAATCCTTGATGAAGGCCTTAATAATAAGTCTCATTGTTATTAGCTTGGGTATACTATTGCCATTTACACTTGGATTTTCGGGTGCAAATGATATTAGTTACGAAAGTGCCTATGGTCCAGAATTTATGGATGCTTTACGATCTGATCGAACTGCACTTGCTTTAAAAGATTCGCTTCGTTCATTCCTTATAATTCTAGTCGTTTGCACGGTTCTCTACATTTATTCAAAACGATTAAAAGAGGTGCTTCTTTATTTGGTTGTCGGTGCAGTATTACTTGATTTAGGTGGAGTAGCTTATCGGTATACTTCAGTTGATCATTTTCAATCGAAGCGGGAATTTCAAAATCCAATACCTCTTACCGATGCAGATAAAGAAATTCAATCTGATAATGGGTATTATAGAGTCTTTAACTTGAATGAGGGATTAAACGGTGCAACCACTGCATACCACCATCGATCGATTGGTGGATATCATGCAGCGAAGCCTGCATTTATCAGTCAAATTTTTGAATATCATATCGCAAATGAAAACTATGAAGTATTAGACCTTTTAAATATTAAGTATTTGATTAGTAACGATGAGGAGGGTAGAATTGCATCTTCTTATCCGAATTCAAAAGGACCGGTATGGATAGCTAGGTCAATAGACTACCAACCTTCTTTAAAAGAAAGTTTTTTGAATTTACCACTAATCAGTCAATCAGAATCGATAGAGATCAATGAGCCGTTCTCATTCGATTATGAAGAGAATCGAGCCTTTAGTGAACATGAATTTGTAGAGGTTAGTTCGTTTAAAGAGAGCCAGATTAGTTATAGATACCGATTAGAATCACCGGCATTCGTGATATTTTCAGAGTGGTACTATTCACCCAGCCCCGAGGATTGGGTATTAAGAAGGAATAATGGCGAATCTCTTAAAATATACAGAACCAATTATGCCTTTATGGGAGCGATGCTCTCAGAAGGTGAGGGTGATGTGACCTTGAGTTTTGAGCCAAAGATTATTTCGCAAACCCTATGGATTCGAATCATCGCTCAAATTGGACTTTTGGCACTATTTTTAGTTGCTATTGTAGTATATCGTGGAAAAGCTGAATAGAATTATCCTGGTTACTTATTATTGGCCACCGGCAGGAGGCCCTGGTGTTCAACGTTGGCTTTCGCTGGCGCAATGGATTCAAGATCTAGGTATGGATTTGACGGTTATTATCCCTGAAAAACCTTTTTATCCGCAAATAGATGAAGGTTTATCTAATCCCATCTCAAACAGAATTAAGGTGGTAAAAGTTAGGTCGATAGAACCTTTATTATGGATTAATCGTCTTTCACTGGGTAAATCGAAGAATTTTTCGAAAGGTTTAATCTCTAAGGAAAATAATTCTTGGCTAAAGAAATTAGCATTTTGGTTAAGAGCAAATTATTTTTTTCCCGATGCTCGTCTATTTTGGAGTGAGGCGGTTATCCGATACCTAAAAAGAGAGATAGATGGTCCAACAACCCTTATTACTACTGGACCTCCTCATAGTATACATTTAGTAGGTTTAAGACTAAAAGGGCTTTTTGAACAAATAAAATGGATTTCAGACTTGCGAGATCCCATTGCAGATCTGGGATATCTAAAATTGCTCCCTTTAACAGAAAAAACTAAAAGCAGGCATAAACGTCTAGAAAAATCAATTATAAGCCGAAGTGATGCAATTGTGACTACTAGCTATTCGTTAACAAAGCATTTGTCAGAACGATATAAAGAATATGGCGAAAAAATTAAATGCATAACTAATGGATTTGATGGGAATCTCATCGAAAATAATCTTGCTCCTGAAGGATTCTATTTGGTTCATTCAGGTTCTCTTTTTACCCATCGCAATTCAGTAAATCTATGGCGTGCTATAGGTGAAAGGATTAATGATAATAAAGATTGGAGGGCTCATTTGAAAATCTTTCTAGTAGGAGAGGTCTCTAAGGAAGTAAAGAATACTTTGGTTAATCTTGGTCTAGAACCCTACGTGCAGTTCTTAGGCTATCAAACCAAAGAATATTGCGAGCAGTTAGAGAGAAAGGCCGCATGTTTATTACTTCTTGAATCTTCGTTATCTGGATATAACTATGCGATTCCCGGAAAATTATTTAATTATTTAAAAGCTAGAAGACCTATTTTGGCAATTGGCCCTGAAAATTGGGATGTTCAGAAAATTTTAGATTCTCAAATCTCTCATTTAGTTACTTCTGATAGTGAGCTAGCCATAGGAGTGTATCTAGACCTAATATTTTCTCGGTATCTTTCTAATCAGGATATGATTGTAAACAACGACATTTCTGCGTTTAGCCGTTCTTCTACTGCAGAGCAATATGTAAGACTTATAAAGGTGTTATGAATAGAACTTCTATTCACTCGAGCGGTCTAACCCTTTTTGGCTTTATTCTTGGAGCATTAAACACCCTTGTACTCTATGCTCGGTTAGTTGGTGTAGAACAATACGGAATGATTGCTTTTATTCTAGCTTCAGCTACACTTATTTCGCCCTTTATAAGTCTAGGCATGCCTCAGGGGTTACTTCGTTTTTATGATTCGCTTACCCCTATTGAAAGGCCCCGTTTATTAGGTTTTGCTATACTAGCTATCTCGTTGGTTATTTCGATTTTATTTGGTGTAGTTTATTTCTTTCATGGATGGTTAGGCCAATACTCTGACGCTATCAATGATCTCTCCTTATATGAATCAATAACTATCTTGGCTATTGCATTGTCAATGGGGGTATTCGAGCTTGGTTTTGCTTTGGCTAAGCTTCAATTTAAACCACGCTTTGGTGTTTTTTTAAAAGAAGTATATCCTCGTTTACTGATTACCCTATACCTGATTCACCTTTATTGGTTTGATTTTAATTGGAAACAGTTTATTCTGTTTTTATTAATATGCTATTTAACCCGAGCGCTATTCATTTGGATCATAGCCTTAAGAATATCAGGAATCTCACCATCCCTTAATTTTAAAGGTTTAAGGTTGAATTCGATACTTAGCTACTCGTTGTTGGTATTACTAGGTAGTTCTTTAAGTCTGTTCTTTTTAGAGGTAGATAAAGTAATGCTGTTCGAATTTATGACTGCCTCAGAGGTGGCTAATTACACGGTTGCTGTTTTTATCGCAACTACTGTTGCGATTCCGTTTAGAGGTTATTTACCACTTTATGGTCCTAAAATGGCCCGCTCTTACAATGCAGATAGTAATTCTTTTAATGCAGCTAATGAATTAAAAAGTGCAAACGATCAAATTTTGGATCTTAGCTCACTTATTTATTTGTTATTGTTGGCGGCCTTTCCTTTGATTCAAATAGTTCTGCCCGTAGAGTTCGAAAAGGGTTTAGAATTGATCCCCATTTTAATTTTCGCAAAATTCATCGACTCTATTTCTGGCTTGACCACACCACTATTTCAATACTCCAAGTTTTATTCAAAATATCTTGTTTTAAGCATTTGGATGTTTGCTTTGCTGGTACTTACCAACGTTTGGATGATACCCTTATACGGTCTTAAAGGGGCTGCCTTTGCTACCGCGATAACATTTTGTGTTTTCTGCATATTAAAACATTGGTTGGCGTGGAGATGGTTTCGAATATCACTTTTAAGGCGAAATTACTTGTGGCCAGTCTTATCGATTATTTTATGCAGTTTGGCATGGATTCTATTCGAGGTTTTTGCAACGTATGTTTCTATAGTATTACTAACGATATTTCTAATACACCTTAATCAAAGGGGAAAGCTTCGAGAATTTTTTAAATCTTTAATTTAAGGTATTCAGAGGTATACGAATCCTTAGATATTATCACTTCTTCAGGAGTTCCAACCGTAAGAAGTTGTCCACCCTTATTGCCTCCAACTGGTCCCAAATCAATAATATGATCTGCACATTTAATGAGATCAAGGTGATGTTCAACAACAATAACCGTATGTCCGTTTGCAATAAGAGCAGTGAATGAATCTAAAAGGAGCTTGATATCGTGAAAGTGTAATCCTGTGGTTGGTTCATCAAATATGAAAAGGGTTCGTGAACTATTATTTCCTTTACTAAGAAATGTGGCGAGCTTAATTCTTTGAGCTTCACCGCCAGATAAAGTCGCAGAAGATTGCCCGAGCTGAACATACCCTAAGCCTACATCGATTAAAGGTCGCAGCTTTCTAGCAATCTTATACTCACCGTGAGTTTCAAAAAAATCATAAGCCTCTTGCACCGTGAGTTTTAAAAGATCATGAATATTCTTTTCTTGGAATTGAACCTCAAGAACCTCTTCTTTGAATCGAGTTCCTTTACATGCCTCACAGATGAGCACAACATCTGCCATAAACTGCATTTCTACGGTTACTTCACCGTCACCTTTACATTGATCACAACGCCCGCCATCAATATTAAAAGAGAAATGTTTTGCCTTGAACTGATTGAGCTTGCTTCTCTTTTGACGCGCCATCAACTCTCGGATATCATCATACGCTTTAATATAGGTGACTGGGTTAGATCTTGAAGAGCGTCCGATTGGGTTTTGATCTACCATTTCAATGGCTTCAATTCTATTTAAACTTCCACCTATATGATCGTGTTCTAATGCTTTAGGGCCATGACCTTGAAGATGTTTTAAGAGCGCAGGATAAAGGATACCTCTGATGAGAGTACTTTTTCCACTACCTGAAACCCCAGTTACTACGGTTAAGCAATCTAATGGAATACTTACATCAATATTCTTTAAGTTATGGGCACGTGCTCCTTTGATATTGATAAAGTATTTGGGTTTTATTCGTTTTTCAGGAACGGGTATTTCTAATCTTCCGGTTAAGTATTTGGCTGTAATAGAATCTGTCTTTAAAAATTGTTCAGGCGTTCCTTCCGCTACAACCTCACCTCCTAGGCTGCCCGCTAATGGTCCAATATCGATGAGATAATCGGCTGACTTCATAATATCCTCATCATGCTCCACTAAAATCACGGTGTTTCCTAAATCTCTAAGGTCTTGCAGGACTTCAATGATTTGATGAGTGTCTTTCGAGTGTAGACCAATGGTAGGTTCATCAAGAATATACATGGATCCCACAAGGCTACTTCCTATAGCATTAGCAAGGTGTATACGCTGGCTTTCACCACCTGATAATGTACTCGATTTTCTGTTTAGGGTTAAGTAGCCCAATCCTACCTTAACCAAGTACGCTAATCTAGAAGTAATCTCGATAATAATTCGGTCTGATATCGCTTTATCATGTTTGTTTATATTGAGGCTCTTTATCCAATCTAGCAAGTCCTCAGCAGGCATTAGTAGTAACTCTGCAATACTTTTATCCGCAACTTTTACGTAAGAAGCTTCTTTGCGAAGACGCTTGCCTTCACATTCTGGACACTCTGATCTCCCGCGGTATCTAGAAAGAAGTACACGGTTTTGAATTTTATAGTTTTTTTCTTCGATTTTCTCGAAAAACGCACCGATGCCTGTAAATAACTTTCGTTCTTTCCAAATAATTAATTTCGTTTCATCGCTGAGTTCAAACCAAGGCTTGTGGATGGAGATACCAACGGATGCAGCTTTAGCTATAAGCTTATCCTTATATCTTATAAATCGATCGGTGTTCCATGGAGCAATAGCTCCTTCATAAATTGACAAGCCGGTATTAGGAATTACAAGGGTAGGGTCAATGCCAATTAAATCGCCGTATCCTTCACATTTTTTACAAGCCCCTAATGGATTATTGAAGCTAAATAGATGTATACTGGGCTGATCGAAGGTTATACCATCCTTTTCGAAACGATCGTTGAATATCTGTTTCAAATCAGTATCGATCGATTCAATGTGTAAGGTACCTTTACCTTCGAAGAAAGCGTTGTCAACCGCCGCTGAAAGGCGATTTTTAAAATCTTCATCTTCTTTTCTGACGATAATTCGGTCGACTACTAATTCGAAATCTCCTTTAAAATCTTCAGGTAGTTGATCAATTCGATAAACCTTATCATTGAACTTTACCCGAGCAAAACCTGCTTCTGAATATAATTGAGCAAGTTTATGAGCCTCTCTTTTCTCACCAGTGTGTATTGGTGCAATTAGTAGCCATTTAGAGCCCTCCTCCTGGGAAATTACGAACTCAACAACGTCAGAAACTGAATCTCGTTTGACAAGTTCTCCAGAAATAGGAGAATAGGTTTTGCCTATCCTTGCGTATAAAAGTTTTAAGTAGTCGTAAATTTCTGTAGTCGATCCGACAATTGAACGGGGATTTGAGTTGGTCACCTTTTGTTCAATGGCAATTGCTGGGGCTATACCGGTTATATGATCTACCTTAGGTTTATCTAACTTTCCTAAAAATTGTCGTGCATAACTTGATAAACTTTCCACATATCTACGTTGTCCTTCAGCATAAAGGGTGTCAAAGGCTAAAGATGATTTACCAGAACCCGATAAGCCAGTGATAACGGTAAAACTATTGCGAGGTATACGTACATCGATATTTTTCAAATTATGAAGTCGCGCTCCTTTGATGTGTATGTGACTAGCTTTCAATACTTAGACTTTAAATACTGATTAATGACTGATTTTCTGCCGATCGTCTTAGTGATAATGTCTTTCTCTAAATTCCATCCTCGAGCCGGAGAGTATTCGCGACCGTACCAAATAATCTGTAGATGGAGATCGTTCCATTTATCTTTAGGGAAAAGGCGCTTTGCGTCTCTTTCCGTTTGAACGACATTCTTGCCGTTTGAGAAACCCCAACGATACATTAATCGATGAATATGTGTATCAACAGGGAAGGCTGGTACTCCGAAGGCTTGTGAAACCACTACACTTGCTGTTTTATGACCAACAGCAGGTAATTGTTCTAATGCCTCTAAATCATTGGGTACTTCACCTTGGTACTTATCGATGAGAATTTGAGATAATCCGTGTATTCCTTTCGATTTCATAGGAGATAACCCAACCGGTCTAATTATCTCTCTTATTTCTTCAACGCTCATCTTTACCATATCGTATGGGTTATCTGCTCGTTCGAAAAGGAGTGGGGTAATCTGATTAACACGTACATCCGTACTTTGTGCTGATAGCAGAACAGCAACTAATAAAGTGTAGGGGTCTTTGTGATCAAGAGGTATAGGAATTTCAGGATATAATTTAACAAGGGTTTCCATACAGAAATTCACTTTTTCACTCTTAGTCATAAATCGGTAACTTTATAACAAAAATAGTTATGAATACACTTAAAGTAGGAGATAAGGCTCCTGAATTTCAGGTTTTAAATCAAAATGAAAATCTCGTACAAAGTTCTGACCTAAAAGGAAAGGCTTATATACTTTTCTTTTACCCTAGAGCAAGTACCCCAGGATGTACTGCCGAAGCATGCAGTTTAAATGATAAATTTTCAGAATTAAGGAAAAAAGGATTTGAGATTTTCGGGGTAAGCGAAGATACTCCTGCAAAACAAATGAAGTTCAAGGAAAAATATGCTTTCACCTATGATTTACTTGCGGATACCGAACATCATTTAATTGATGCCTATGGCGTATGGGGGCCTAAAAAGTTCATGGGGAAAGAATACGATGGGCTTCATCGTACCACCTTTATTATTGATGCTGATGGTATCGTTAGTCACGTAATCAATAAGGTCAGAACCAAAGATCACGCGGATCAAATTCTTGAACTCTTAGGATAGAATATTCTTGTAGGGGAAAATCTCTTCTGAAACTTTAATGTTTTTGAAGAGGTTTTTTTCTTTAATAATATCTGCAATTCCTTCCGGTAGCATCTCCTCCCATCCCGGTTGATTATCAGCAATTTTTTGAAGTATTTCTCTTGAGAAAATGTCTAAGTTTTTCTCATCGAAATCTTCGATATCCTTCACTTTACCGTTGTGCTTAAAGAATTTATAGAGGTCTTTCATTCGAGGGTGAACCTTGATATTGTCACTATTTAAAATAGCCCCAGTACTAGGGTCTTTCATAGGATAGAGATAGACCTTTACATTCTTGAAGAATAACTTTCCAAATGCCTCTAGAATTCCTCCACTTAAGTGGCGATAATACTTCTCGTCAAAAACATCAATAAGGTTGTTAAGCCCCATAGTCAAACCAATGCGGTTTTTTGTGTACTTGTGGAAATATTCAACCAGTTTATAGTATTCTTGAAACTTTGAAATCATCACAGTGTGCCCCAGAGAACTTAATAGTTCTGCTCGAGCTAGAAAATCTTTCTCATCGATATCCCCATGGGCTTTAAGGTTATCAAGAGTAATTTCGAAAATTACCTCGGTATTCTTTTGATTTACCTTTTCCTCGCTCATGAAAATCTTACTCGATTTATTCAACATATCGATATTGACTCGAGTAACCGGTCTAAAACTACCACGTAATGCGAGAATGTTTTTCTTGTAAAGTAAAGCGGCAGGTAATAGGTTATTACCATCTGGACCAAACATGACCGCTTCAGTCATATTGTTTTTGATCAGCTGTAAACTCATTAATCGATTGTCTACCTGTTCAAAATGAGGACCAGAGAAATTAATCATGTCAATCTCTAAGGTGTCTTTGTCAATATGGTCGTAAAGATATTTAAGTAGTTTTTTTGGCTCGTAATGCTTGTAAAATGCACCGTAGATCAAATTAACGCCTACAATACCACATGTTTCTTGCTGTAATCTTGCTTCATTTTGTTTGAAACGAACGTGCAAAATGATTTCATTGTACACTTTTTGATTCGGTTCAAGTTGAAATTTAATTCCTAACCAACCATGACCTTTGTACCGTTTTGAGAAATCGATGGTTGCTACCGTATTAGCATAAGTGAAAAAGAGATAATCAGAATTCTGAGATTTATCAATACGCTCTTCGAGTAGATTCGTTTCGTGGGAGAGCATTTTTCGAAGTCGAGATTCTGTCACATATCTCCCGTCGTGTTCGGTACCATAAATAGCGTCGCTGAATGATTTATCATAAGCACTCATTGCCTTGGCAATAGTTCCAGAAGCACCTCCTGCTCTGAAAAAATGGCGTGCAGTCTCTTGTCCTGCACCAATCTCAGCGAATGAACCGTAAATATCTTTGTTTAGGTTAATTCGAAGGGTCTTATCCTGTATAGAAGGGACTACTTCGTACTCACTTTCTCGAAAAACAATTTTACTCATGATTTATACAGCTAACGTTACAAAGGTAACAAGTAATCGAGTGAATGCTTGGAAATTTAACGCTAATTTTAGGGTGTGAAAGGCAGTATTACATTAACATTTTTAGGAACCGGAACTTCTCAAGGAATTCCCGTGATTGGAAGTGATCATCCGGTCTGTCTAAGTGCGGATAACAAAGATAAAAGACTGCGCAGTTCTGTTTTAATTGAAGGTGCTGAAACCAATGTAATTATCGATTGTGGGCCAGATTTTCGACAACAACTTCTTAAGAACCCGGTAAAACGGTTGGACGCAGTGCTTATTACCCACGAACATGCAGATCATACGATGGGTTTAGATGATATTAGACCTTTCTTTTTTAGGCAGGGAGATATGCAGTTTTATGCTACCGAAAAGGTTTTTAAGGCCTTATCTCAACGTTTCGATTATATATTCGATGAAAATTATCAGTATCCTGGAGTTCCTGAGATAACTAAAAATTACATCGTAAAAAACGTTCCTTTTGAAGTGAAGGAATTCAAGTTTTTACCTATCGAAGTAGATCACGCCGGAATGCAGGTATTAGGATTTAGAATGGGTCGTTTGGCCTATATTACAGATATCAAGTATATTTCTGAGGATCAAATTGAGTTATTAGAACACTTAGATGTATTGATTATTAATGCATTACGACATGAGTCGCACCATTCTCATCTGTCTTTAAGCGAAGCTATTGATTTGGGGAAACGAATAGGTGCGAAAAGAACGTATTTCACACATATTAGTCATACGATGGGTTTTCATAGTGAGGTATCTATTGATTTGCCCGAAGGTTTTTTCTTAGCTTATGACAACCTAAAACTAGAATTCGAAAGTAATGAGTAAGAGTATTTTTAGATATTTATTTTTCTTCACATTAATCATCCTAATTTTTCTAGCTGTTAACTATCAACGAAAATTAGAGCAATTAACCTATCAGCTAGAAAAATGCGAAGCTCGCTAGGCCTGTGAGTTTATAAATTTGAGAAAGTCGCGAAAATTATCGGGATGAACTTGATGGCCAGTAGGGTAATTATGATAATCAACCGTCAAACCTTGACGCTTCATTTTCTCTGCAGAGTGTTGAGACCATTCTACAGGAATTACTTGATCTTCAATGCCGTGTGAGAGATAGAAATGGGTGTTTGGCAAAGATTTTATTTCTGAAGGAAGAATCTCTTCATTTAAATAGCCACTCAGCCCAATAATCGAATGAAAATAGTCTGGGTAATGGTAACTTAAGGCGAGACTAAGTATGCATCCTTGGCTAAATCCAAGCAGGTGCACTTTCCCCGTTAAATTATACTTCTTTCTAAGAAAGTCAACTTCTGTTTTGATCGTTTTTATAGAGTCTTCAGCTTGTTTAATATCGTTCCATTTTGTGCCATCCGCCTCGAAAGTAATTGCATACCAGGCAAAACCGGAAAATCCTGTTGAATAGGGCGCTCGTAGAGAAAATACGGTTAAATGCTTTGGTAAATACCTTGCAAAACCAAAAAGATCCTCATCTGAACTGCCATAACCATGAAGTAGGACAATGCAATCCTTTGAAGGCCCTTCAGAAGATTTATGAAGGTAGTGTAGGTGCTCCATAAGAATTATCTCAATGTAAGCATCCCTTTGAAAAAACTTCCAGTGCCAATGTTTTCAAAAGATTCACCGTAAAAAAGTTCGGTTTGAGGATCCTTTTCAATAGCGGTATGGGACTGGTCGGTAGCAAAGAAACTTAGGTTAGCCAGTGAGCCTTCTTTAATGTTTGGGGTAGGGAGTTGGAATAATTGGTATCCTCTGCAGAGGATTTCAACGGCTTTTTGGACACCAACAAGTTTAGAGAGGGCAGGGAAGAGGTAATCTTTTGTTTTTGAGCCAAATTCTGCCAGATCAAACTCTAAATTCTTTTCTTCGGTGCTACAATTAAAATGATCCGATACAACGATATCTATCGTACCCTCCATGAGTGCATCAATAAGTTTTAATCTGGTTTCTTCGTTAGCCAATGGTGGATTCAATTTATACCTAGAATCAAAACCTTCCAATTTTTCGTCATTGAAATAGAGATTACCGATACTCACACTAGCAGTCACGCTTAGACCTTTTTGTTTAGCTTCTCGAATAAGTTCAACTGATTCAGAAGTGGAGACCCCCATAAAGTGAATTTTACCACCGGTGTATCTCAGCAACTCTAAATCTCTTTGAATGCGTATCGATTCTGCGATAGATGGGATTCCTTTTAAACCTAATCGGGTACTAGTTATACCTTCACGTACTACTCCTTTACCTTTTAAATAATGGTCACAAGGGAAAACTCCAACAATTCCGTTAAAGGGTTGTGTGTACTGAAGCGCCAATTTCATTAGCCCCGTATTGGTAATCCCCTTTTTATAATCGACGTACACAATGGCTCCAGATTGTTTCAAATCATAGAGTTCAGCCAGTTCTTCACCAATACTATCCAAACTCAAGGTGCCAAAGGGTAATATACTTACTGGCAGATACTTATATTGATTAAAGAAGGATAACGCGCTTCCCTTATCAGGTAGTGGAAGTGTATTTGGTAATAAACCTATATGCGTAAATCCGTTTTTCGAAATGCTGGATAAATCATCTAAAAGTTTACCCTTTGACTCGTAGCCTGGTTCGCTAAGAGCTATCTCAGCATCAATCCAACCGCTACTTACCATTTGCCCCGAAAGATTAATTACTTCTTCAGCGTTAACATCTAGGTCGCTACCAATTTCAGTAATAACCTCTCCTTGTATTTTAATATCTACGATTTGATTGTTTAAGGGATGTCCTGTTTCGACTAGGGTAACACCTTTTAATAAATAATCCTTCATGGAGATGATTTAGTACAAATTTAGGAAATAAATCAGCCTTAGTATTTGGCTGATTTCGAACCTACAGCGCTTTCTTTTATAAAAGCTTTTAAATCGTCATTCGCAGACTTCAAATCTGCTGCTCTTAAATACATCATATGTCCAGATTCGTAACCTTTAAAACTAAAGCGATCACTAAATTGTCCACTGGGATCAATTTGCCACAAGGTATATTTTGCATTGAAATAGGTAGTGGCACCGTCATAATATCCTGATTGACAAAGCACTTTTAAGTATGGGTTTTCAGCCATTGCAATCCCTAAGTCCTCTCTCGTATTTACACGATCGTCTTCCCAAGGTCTTACCGGGCCGAACATATTGTACTTCACATCGGTTCTGAACCCTAGAACTTCATTGTAATAATAATTTACTGCTGGTGTAAAACTATGAAGCCATGAAGTAAGTTCTGAATTGTAGTCAGGTCTCATCCCAACTTTTTCTTTGTCGATTCCTTTATATCGACTATCTAATCGCCCAACGGTAAAGCCCTCCTCTTTGAGCAAATTTTTCCAAAAATAGGAGGTCGGTATACTCAGATTTAGTCCTGCAACTTCAGATACGCTTAGTCCAGAAAATTGAGCTAAGTCTTCCGTGATTTTTTGACGTTCGCTTCCCTTTAAAGACCCACCTTTAGCAAGTGCAGGAATTAAGGTGTTCAAGGTGAAGTCTTCAGATTTCTTCAAGGCTTCTGTTAACTCCAATTCATTTAAACCGCCTTGTAATTTATTGTGATAATGTGCAGCAGCCGTGTAGTAGGGGACATTTAAAGCTTCTGACACCGGGCCCCCAACACGTAGCACCTGATAGTCTGCAGGGCTAACCATGATTACGCCATTTAGATACATCCATTGTGACTCTTGAAGGGTTCGGGCTAAGCCCATTACACGGGTTCCGCCATAACTTTCACCAATGATATATTTTGGCGCACGCCATTTGTTATGTCTTGTTACGAAGGTATTCAACCACTCTGCTAGATAGGTGATATCAGCATCAATACCGAAGAATTTTGAACGATCAACTTGTTTTGGATCTAGAGGGATAGTTCTTGAGTAACCCGTATTTACAGGATTAATAAAAACAATATCTGCATCCGTTAGAACCGTATTAGGATTATCTTTTACTCCATAGGGTTGTACTGGAAAACCTTCGTCATCAATCGTTAGTACTTTAGGACCTGTGTAAGCGAGATGCATCCAAACCGATCCAGACCCAGGACCTCCATTGAAACTCATGATTAGTGGTCTTGTTTCTTTGGTTTCTTGCTTCTCGGCCTTCTTCTGGTAATAAGTGTATTGCAAATACGCGATTTCACTGCCATCGGTATCCCATACCGGTTGGGTGCCTACTTCTACGGTATATTCTAACCAAGAATTGCCGATTCGAATTCGATCTTCTTTAACCATCAGTGTATCTGAAGGAAGACTGCGTTGGCCGATTAATCCCATAGAACTAAGGATAAAACCAAAGACAAAGAGTTTTTTCATTGTATTAATGATTTAATTGAATTAAAGTACTAAAACTGTTCAAAGGCACCAATTCCAAAAAGAGCAAAATCGTATTTAATAGGATCAATGGGGTTAAATACCCTTAGATTTGTATCCAATTCCTCTAATGCCTTTGCGTCATTCTGTTTCCTTTTAAGTAATCCTAATTTTTTTGCGATTCGAGCGGTATGAACATCCAAAGGGCAAGATAATTGAGCGGTATCGATTTTGTTCCAAATTCCAAAATCAACTCCTTTTAGATTAGGTCTAACCATCCATCGTAAATAAAGATGTATTCGTTTCGCAGCTGAACCCTTAGAAGGGTCTGCAAGATGCTTTTCGAAGCGGCTCTCATGAGGAACCCTCAAAATAAAATTCCTAAAATTGGATATTCCCGAATTCAAGAAGGGGGTATCGGTCTGAAATAAAGACTCTAAGCTATTATTGGTATTGTAATAATCTTTAAGCCGGATAAGTAAAAAGGCTAAATCACGATCATTAAAGGTTCTATGAACAAATCCTTTGGTTAAACGTTCAATTTCATCAGAGGTATGTTCTAAGAGAAAATGATGGGGTTGACCTTCAAGAATTTCAAAGATTTTCTCGGCATTGTTAATAATCGACTTTCGATTACCCCAAGCAATCAGTGCGGTCAGTAAACCGAGTATTTCTTTATCTTGTTTACTATCAGCTCTATGAACCACTCCCAAAGGATCAGTTTCTAAAAATTCAGGTGATTCATATTGCGCAGCTTTTTCATCGAGATACTGCTTTAATTCTCTTTTAGATAATCTGGCCATTTTCAAGATTTATCATACGATCAGCTTTAGCCGCCAAATTTTTATCATGAGTAACCATTAAAAAGGCCGTACCTGTTAACTCACGAAGTTCCGAAAACATATCGAAAAGTTGACTTGCATTTATTGAATCCAAGTTGCCACTAGGTTCATCGGCGAAGACAATAGAAGGTTGATTAATCAGTGATCTAGCCACAGCAATTCTTTGCCTTTCTCCGCCAGAAAGCGTTGCAGGCTTCTGATCTTTCTGTTCTAAAACATTCAATTTTTGTAATAAACTTTGAGCACGTTCTTCTAATATCTTGTTGTCTTGACCAGCAATTTTTCCGGGTAGCAATACGTTTTCAAAAGCGCTAAACTCGTCAAGCAACCCATGAAATTGAAATACAAAGCCCATGTGCTTGTTTCGATACATCGATTTGGTCTTTTCAGAACAGCTTAAAAGATCACTCTCTAATAGAGTCAGGCTTGAATCAGATCGATAGTCAGGAGGTTCTAAACCACTTAAGATATTTAGAAGGGTAGTTTTACCCGCTCCTGAAGCACCTGTAATTGCAATAATTTCAGCTTTCTTGACAACAATCGAAACACCGTTTAAAACAGGTTTGTTATCGTAATGCTTAAATAGATTTTGACCTTTTAAAATCATTAGTGTGATGTAACTTCACGCAAAATAAAGATTATGAAAGAGAAAATTTACTTTGCTAGCGGATGTTTTTGGTGTACAGAGGCAGTATTTCAAAGAATACATGGGGTGGTGAATGTAAAGCCAGGTTATATTGATGGGCTTTTTAGAAACCCGGCATATCGGGAGGTATGTACCGGAAGATCAGGTCATGCAGAATGCGTTGAAATTGAATATGACACAGCTGCAATCAGTGTTGCTGAACTACTAGAGATTAATTTTGCTACTCACGACCCGACTCAGCTTAATGCTCAGGGTAATGATAAAGGAACTCAATATAGAAGTGGTATTTATTGCACCACCGATGAGCAGAAAAGTGAAGCCTTAAAGTTTATTGAACTTCTTGAAATGGAGAAAGTTTTTAATAAACCTATAGTAACTGAAATTAAAATGGCAACAGAATTTTTTGACGCCGAATTAGAGCACCATAATTACTACAGTATACACCTGGAGCAACCTTATTGTCAGTGGGTGATCAATCCAAAGATTGAAAAAATAGAAAAATACTTTGGTGATAAATTGCGTTAATCTTTCAAAATTTTCAAACGTTTGAGCATTTTCATTTCAAAGGCCCAGAAAAATTTGAATTGACCGAAGATCCATCCGAATAATACAAGTAGAACTTGATATAAGGGAAAGATTAATATAATTCGTAAAGGCCAGTAAAGGATCGGGTTAGTTTCTGAGTAAATTCCAAAAAAATGAACCACAGGAGCAGCTATTTTTGAGGCTGTACTGCCGGTTATTGCAAATACAATAAAAATGATTACCAATTGTGAATTGGAGGTTATTTGCCACTTTTCTTTGAGTCGATTCATGAGAGAAGATTTTCTATGCATTATCCGTATGTTCTATGATATCGGTTAATACTTTGACACTTTCTAAAGAAAGAGCATTATACATGGATGCTCTATATCCGCCAACGAGTCGGTGACCTTTAATTCCCACGATATTTTCTTCCTTACATTTTAGATCGAAGGCCTCTGCTACAACCGAATTCTCTATGGTGAAAGTAACATTCATTTCTGATCGACTCTCCTTATCAGCAAAACCTTTGAAGTGGACACTTTTGTCAAGAGTGTCATAAAGCAATGCTGCCTTTTTTGAATTGTTCTCTGAAACGATTGAGATTGTTTTCTCTTCAAGCCATTTAAGATTTAAAAGGCTAGTATAAATCGAAAAAACAGTAGGAGTGTTGAACATAGAATCGGCGTCAATATGCTTTCTATAATCCAACATTGACAATTGGTTTCTGCTTACGATCTGCTCGAGAAATTGATTTTTGATTACCACGATTGTCGTACCAGCAGGTCCAATATTTTTTTGAGCTCCGGCATAGATTAAATCAAAACCGCTATAGTCTCTGCGCGTTGAAAATATATCAGAGCTCATATCGATGATGGTTGGGCTACCTAGGGTGCCAAATTCTTTAAACTGTGTTCCGTAAATCGTATTATTACTTGTGAGATGAATATAATCGTAACCCTCAGTTGGCAAAGAATCTAATCCCATTTTGTTAGGAACTGATTTGTAGTCAACAGTTTCTCCATCGAAAAGTAGGGTGACCCCCCCGATCTTTTGTGCTTCAGCGATCGCTTTTTTGCTCCATACTCCGGTATTTATGTAGCCTGCACTCTGACCCAAAAAATTATAGGGAGCCATAGCAAATTGAAGGGATGCACCCCCATGCATAAATAGTGCTGTATGAGTTTTACTTGAAAGCCCCATTAACTTTAATAGGAGATCTAGAGCTTCTTCTATAACATCAACAAAGGCCTTAGATCGGTGGCTTGTTTCTAATATCGAAAGCCCTGATCCATTAAAATTTTTTACGGCCTCTGCAGCCTCCTCAAAGACTGTGGTCGGCAAAATACAAGGACCTGCACCGAAGTTGTGTGATTTGATCATTGGTTAGGACAATAAGAATTGCAAGGTATCAATTTGGTCTGCAAAATCCCATAATTGAGGTTGCTGTGTTTGACCAAAATTCACCTCATTTAATAAAGAACTTTCAGATGCGACAACGCATTGTATTTGGTCTCTATGTTCTTGAATATAGCTGTTCACTTCAGTTAGATTTTCATAAAAATTGTAATAAAGAACTCCTAATGGAGACTTGAGCATAGGATTATTCTGAAGAAGAATAAATTCGAAGTCGATAAACGGGTTTCCGTTCATCAGCGCTATCGCTTTGTGGTAGTCATAGTTGTTTGCATATTTATGATGATTGATGATCGTTGCATAGGCTTTAAATGCATTTTTTAGACGATCAAAGTCAAAGGAGCGAGGCACCCAAAGTTGAGTTACGTTTCGGCACCCCAATCCGAAATATTGAAAAACATCTCTCGCCAAATTTTCTAATTCACTGTCTGTAGTTTCTTGCTTTAAAATTGCAAGAGAGCTTCTGTTTTTTCTAATAATATTTGGGAATTTAGAGAAGTAATGATCAAAATAGCGAGCACTATTATTACTTCCTGTAGCGATAACATGGGTGAATCCCTGAACTTTTGCCTCACTAATTTCAAAGTATTCCAAAGCTACTGGGTTGATCTTTCCTAATTGCTCAATGAGGTATTTCATCATATGAGCGTCTTTTGAAGAGACCTTAACCACTGATTTTGCACCAGACAAAAAGGAACAAACAACATCATGCATACCAACAAGCGGTATATTTCCGGCTAGAATAAGCAGCACGACCTTATCTTTCTTTTTCTCAAAAAGCTGAGTGTCATAACCCCCTATAAATTGATTTAGGTGGTTAATTTCTAAAAGAGTAGCCCAAGAAGATAAACTTTGAATTGTACTCTCAATAGTAAACCATGGATTACTCTGATTTACCTTGTTTAATAGGTTTTCAAAAGCTTCATTATACGGCGAGTTATTCAACTCGACTTTTATAATCTCCCCGAGATTTGCTAAGACTTGGATTCTTTGATTTAATGATAGAACCTTCATTTGTTTACTATCTAGAGTGTAGCTAATTTTGCACAAAAGTAATACATCATATCATGGCAATCATTATCACTAACGAATGCATTAATTGTGGGGCTTGTGAACCGGAGTGTCCGAATACTGCAATTTATGAAGGCGCAGATTCGTGGAGGTATAGTGATGGAACTAAGCTAACTGGAAAAGTTTCGTTGAATAATGGTGATACTATTGATGCAGATTTAGCCCAGGAAGCGATAAGTGATGAATTTTATTATATCGTTCCAGACAAGTGTACCGAATGCATGGGTTTTCATGAAGAGCCTCAATGTGCTGCTGTATGCCCTGTTGATTGTTGTGTTCCCGATTCCAATGTTGTAGAGACTGAAGAGGTGCTTCTTGCCAAGCAAAGACTGATGCACCCCGATTAATATCCCTAACCCCTAATTTTATGAAAGCAGGTATTGTAGGTTTGCCCAACGTGGGAAAATCGACCCTTTTTAATTGTCTATCTAATGCAAAGGCACAAAGCGCGAATTTTCCCTTTTGTACCATCGAACCTAACGTTGGGGTTGTAAACGTTCCAGACCCGCGTCTTGAGGTTTTGGAGTCGCTAGTTGACCCTGAAAGAGTAGTTCCTGCTACGGTTGAGATTGTAGATATAGCTGGCCTTGTCAAAGGAGCCTCTAAAGGGGAAGGACTAGGAAATCAGTTTCTAGGAAACATTCGAGAAACGGACGCTATTATTCATGTTCTGAGATGCTTCGAAGATCCTAATATTGTTCATGTTGATGGTAGTGTTGATCCTATTAGAGATAAAGAAACAATTGATATCGAATTACAACTTAAAGATTTAGAAAGCGTTGAAAAACGCTTAGAAAAAGTAAGTCGAGCTGCTAAAACAGGGAATAAAGAAGCCCAAAAGGAGAAAGAAATTCTTGACCAATTGAAAAGCTGTTTAGAATCAGGCAATTCTATCCGAACCCTGGTCTTCGATAATAAGGATCAGCAAATTTTTGTTAGCACACTTCAGTTAATTACCGATAAGCCAGTGCTTTATGTCTGTAACGTTGATGAATCGGCTGCAGCTACAGGTAATGCAATGGTTGAACGTGTTAAAGAAGCAGTTGCATCAGAAAATGCAGAGGTAATTGTTTTAGCGGTAGGTACTGAGGCTGATATAACAGAATTAGAATCTTATGAAGAACGACAAATGTTCTTAGAAGACATGGGATTATCTGAACCTGGTTCTGCAAAACTTATTCGCAGTGCCTACAAACTCTTGAATTTAGAAACTTACTTCACCGCTGGGGTGAAAGAAGTGCGAGCCTGGACCATTAAGGTGGGAAGTACGGCACCAGTCGCCGCAGGTGTAATTCATACTGACTTTGAAAAAGGATTTATCCGCGCAGAGGTGATCGCCTTCGAGGACTACAAATACTACGGAAGTGAATCAAAGGTAAAAGAGGCCGGAAAAGTTCGCGTAGAAGGAAAAGAATATATTGTTAAGGATGGTGATGTTATGCACTTCCGTTTTAATGTGTAAAACTTCCTCAGTTTTTGTTAATTACTTATAGGGCTCAAGGGCGTTAATTGATAGGTCATCCCCTTATCTTGTACTTCCCTTAATTGATCTATGTCAAATACCCAATATACCGAAGAAAATATACGATCGCTCGACTGGAGAGAACATATCCGGTTGCGCCCTGGTATGTACATCGGAAAGTTAGGAGACGGATCTAGCGCAGATGATGGAATTTACATTCTGCTAAAAGAAATTTTAGATAACAGTATCGATGAATTTGTCATGGGTGCTGGTAAAACCATCGAAATTGCTATCAAAGACCAAAGAGTTGTTGTTAGAGATTACGGCAGAGGAATCCCTCTTGGAAAGCTCGTAGACGTCGTTTCAAAGATGAATACCGGAGGAAAGTATGATACGCGTGCTTTCAAAAAATCTGTAGGTCTTAACGGAGTAGGTACCAAAGCAGTTAATGCACTTTCTGCCTTTTTTAAGGTGAGTTCTTTTAGAGACAATAAAGAGCGTCATGCAGAGTTTGAAAGAGGGGTATTATCTAATGACAATGAATCAGATTCTAAACAACGCAAGGGTACCCGAACCGAATATGTTCCTGACGCAGACATTTTCAAGAATTTCAGATACCGTGATGAATATGTTGAACGGATGCTTAAAAACTATGTGTATCTCAATCCGGGATTAACCATAGTTTTTAATGGAGAGAAGTTTTATTCTGAAAATGGACTAAAGGATTTGCTCGAAGACCAAAATCCATCAGAGGATTTTCTTTATCCAATCATCCACCTCAAAGGAGATGACATTGAGGTAGCCATTACTCATTCTAAAACCCAATATAACGAAGAATACCACTCTTTTGTTAATGGTCAGCATACTACCCAAGGAGGTACGCATCAAGCCGCATTTAGAGAGGCCATCGTTAAAACTTTAAGAGATTTTTACGGTAAAAATTACGATGCCTCAGATATTAGAAAGTCGATCATTTCTGCCATTGCCATAAAGGTAATGGAGCCTGTTTTTGAGAGTCAAACCAAAACAAAACTGGGATCTACTGATATGGGAGGTGATTTACCTACAGTTAGAACCTATGTGAATGATTTTATTAGCCATCATTTAGACAACTACCTACATAAAAACCCTGAAGTTGCTAATCAAATTCAGCGCAAAATTCTTCAAGCTGAAAAAGAGCGAAAGGAATTATCTGGGATTAGAAAACTTGCAAAAGAACGCGCGAAAAAGGCCAGTCTTCACAATAAGAAATTAAGAGATTGTCGAGTACATCTCACCGATTTGAAAAACGACAGACGTCTTGAATCTACTTTATTTATTACCGAGGGAGACTCTGCTTCAGGATCTATCACCAAATCTCGTGACGTAAACACTCAAGCTGTTTTTAGTTTAAGAGGAAAACCCTTGAACTCTTACGGGATGAGTAAAAAAATCGTTTATGAGAACGAAGAATTTAATCTGTTACAAGCAGCCTTAAATATTGAAGATTCAATGGAGGATTTGCGATACAACAATATCGTAATCGCTACTGATGCGGATGTAGACGGAATGCATATACGACTACTTTTAATTACGTTCTTTTTACAGTTTTTTCCTGAATTGATCAAGGAGAATCACCTCTATATACTCCAAACACCACTTTTCAGAGTACGAAATAAGAAAAAGACGATTTATTGCTATAGTGAAACAGAGCGAAAAGAAGCTATGGCTGAATTAGGTGCTAAGCCTGAAATTACACGATTTAAAGGTTTAGGTGAAATTTCACCCGAAGAGTTCAAGCATTTTATCGGTGAGTCGATTCGTCTAGAGCCGATACTTCTTGATAAAGCGATGAGCATTGATCAATTACTCAATTTTTATATGGGTAAGAATACTCCTGATCGTCAAGAGTTTGTAATTAATAATCTTAAAGTTGAACTAGATTTAGTTGATGAGCGAGCTACCACCTAATGAGTTAAATCAAGGTTCTCAACCGAACGAACGGATGGTTACCGTTTCAGGGATGTATCAAGACTGGTTTCTTGATTATGCTTCCTATGTGATACTAGAGCGCGCAGTTCCCGCTATCGAAGATGGCTTTAAGCCTGTTCAACGCCGAATTCTTCATGCCCTAAAAGAGCTTGACGATGGGAGATACAATAAGGTTGCAAATGTCGTTGGCCATACGATGCAATACCACCCCCATGGTGATGCAAGTATCTCAGATGCTATGGTTCAAATCGGACAAAAAGAATTACTGATTGACACCCAAGGAAACTGGGGTAACATATTAACGGGTGATGGTGCCGCAGCCTCTAGGTATATAGAGGCTAGACTTACAAAATTTGCATTAGACGTTGTTTATAGCCCAAAGATTACCGATTGGCAAAGTTCTTATGATGGAAGAAAGAAAGAACCTGTTCATTTGCCAGTTAAGTTTCCGATGCTACTTGCTCAAGGGGCCGAGGGTATTGCAGTGGGATTATCTACTAAAATTCTTCCACACAATTTCATTGAACTTATTGACGCCAGTATTGCGTATTTGAATCACCGAAGTTTTTCGTTGGTGCCCGATTTTCCGACCGGAGGTATAGTTGATGCTACGCAGTACAACGATGGTTTACGAGGAGGGAGAGTCAGAGTGAGGGCACGAATTGAAATTCAGGATAAGTCAACGCTTGTTATCCAGCAAATACCCTACGGAACCAACACTTCTTCTCTTATAGACTCCATTTTAAAGGCTAATGAAAAGGGGAAGATTAAAATCAAAAAAGTAGAAGATAATACTGCAGAAAATGTAGAAATCTTAATACACCTACCCACTGGGATCTCCCCAGACAAAACCATTGACGCACTCTATGCTTTTACTTCTTGTGAAGTATCTATTGCTCCATTGGCCTGTGTAATCGAAGATCACAAACCTGCCTTTATTGACGTAAAAACAATATTAAAGCGCTCTACCGATCATACGGTGGAATTATTAAGGTCTGAACTTGAAATTCAATTAAAAGAGTTACAAGAACAATGGCATTTCTCTTCACTAGAACGTATTTTTATTGAGAATCGAATCTATCGCGAAATTGAAGAAGAAGAAACTTGGGAAGGTGTAATTTCTGCCATTGATAGAGGGCTTCAGCCCCATATTACCCATCTTAAAAGAGCCGTTACCGAAGAGGATATTGTAAGACTTACTGAAATTCGAATCAAGCGTATTTCTAAGTTTGATATTGATAAAGCAGCAACTTATATAGAATCATTAGAGGATCAAATTGCTGAAGTCGAAAACCACCTAGCTCACATTGTCGATTTTACTATTAATTACTTTAAATCGCTGAAAAAGAAATATGGTGAAGGAAAAGAACGCAAATCAGAGTTAAGAGTTTTTGATACAATCGAAGCCACAAAAGTTGTCATCCGAAACCTTAAACTTTATGTCAATAGAGAGGAAGGCTTTGTAGGTACAGGGCTTCGCAAAGATGAATATGTAGCTGACTGTAGTGATATTGATGATTTTATCGTCTTTTTTGCCGATGGATCAATGCAGGTGAGCAAGGTTGATTCTAAAGTCTTTGTAGGAAAGGAAATTATACACGTTGGCATCTTCAAGAAAAATGATTCGCGAATGGTGTATAACCTGGTTTATAAGCTTCCTAAAAACGGTGCTTCATTTATAAAAAGGTTTGCAGTGACCTCTGTGACCAGAGATCGAAAATATTCATTAACCTCAAATACTGAGGATTGTCAGGTCTTATATTTTACTGCTAACCCGAATGGAGAAGCCGAAACGATAACAGTCTTCCTAAGACCTACAGGAAGTATTAAAAAGTTGAAATGGGATATCGATTTTGCAGATATCCTGATTAAAGGGAGGGGGTCAAAGGGTAACTTGGTTTCGAAACATCCCGTTAAAAAAATTGAATTCAAGGATTCTGGTAAATCAACTCTAAAGCCCCGTGAATTATGGTATGATTCGATCACTAGAAGATTGAATTCTGAGGATCGAGGTGAGTATTTAGGTGCCTTTAAGGGGGACGATCTCTTACTTATAGTTACCTCAGATGGAATGGTAAAAACCGTTACTCCTGATTTAGCGCTCCACATGCCTGATAACTTGTTACGATTAGAAAAATGGATACCCACAAAACCTTTATCAGTACTATACTACGAGGGAGAAAGAGAACGATATTTTTTAAAGCGATTCTTAATCGAGCAGGAGTTGAAAGAGGAGCTAGTTATCAGCGAAACTAAAGGGTCAGAGTTAATTGCATTTTTGACCGATTTTCGTCCAATCCTTCGGTTGGAGTTTGTCAAGCCAAGAGGAAAAGATCCTTTACCAGATTTAACCCTCAATGTGGAGGATTTTATTAGCGTTAAGGGGATCAAGGCTCTAGGCAATCAAGTTACCACAGATAAGATCAAGCAAGTACATACTGAAGACCCTTTACCTTTGGAAGAAGCAGAGGTTGATGAGGATGAAATCGATGAGTCAAACAATGAAAGCTCAAATGATGATAAAGATGCGCAGAATAACGGGGGAGAACTAACTCTTTTTTAAAGATCGTAATTTTTTAGCATAACCTCTCATTTTGATAGGCTCAGATAAAAATCCATATTCAAAGCGGTAACCATCCACGTCGGTTTCAAGAATTTTAATATGAATAGCCTCCTTTTCCTGATTATTTTTTGGGTTTTTATTTCTAAGGATCATCTCACAATCATTAATCCATCTTACAGAGGAAGTATCAATCTGATTTTGAAATCGGTCGATCTCGTAGTCTTCATGTCGCTCAAAAATGGATATTAATGTGTCTGAATCTGTAATTGCTACGAATTCAAACACTCCCGTTTTAAAATCTGAGCAATTTCTTTCAGGTGCTCTGAAACAGGAACTAAAAAAAATAAGGACTACCAATAAAGATAAAAGTGATTTCAAGACTACGAATTTGATTCAAATACAAATATACTATTACCTTGCGTGAGATGTTTGAAGAACGTTATTTTCCAAGTAGTCGCCTGAAAGATTGGTTGACGGCCCATGACATTGAAACCGAAATTATAGGTAGCTCAGAGCTCGGAAAACCCATTCATGCGATACGTTTAGGAGAAGGCCCTGTTAAGATTCTTATGTGGTCACAGATGCATGGTAATGAATCAACTACAACTAGAGGATTATTAATCTGGCTTGAAAAAAATCTTCAATCTTCTCATTACCATAAAGAGCTAAGTTTACTTATTATCCCACAACTAAACCCTGACGGTGCCGATAGGTATACGCGAGCCAATGGAAAGGGAATAGATCTTAACCGTGATGCACTTAATCAATCACAAAGTGAAATGAAGGTTCTCATGCGACTTGTTGAAGAATTTCGACCTCATTACAATCTGAATTTACACGATCAAAGAACAAGGTTTACGGTTGGTGATACCAATAAAGAAGCCGCTTTATCTTTTCTATCAGCCGCAGCCGATGATTCTCGTAAGATAACTCCTACAAGAATTGTAGCTATGCATCTGATTAATTATATGGTATCGTCATTACCTGACAATTTCAAGATGTATATAGGAAGATATGACGATGGATTCAACCCGAATTGCACTGGAGACTACTTTCATGCTAAAGGCATACCAACGGTGCTTTTTGAAGCCGGTCAATTAGGTAAGGATTATACAAGAACAGAAGTTACGTGGATTATTGCCCAATGCTTGTCGAATCTTTTAGAGTTTTTATCTAAACCAATACCTGATCAATCAGACGATGCAATCTTTAAGGAATATTGTGAAATTTTAGAAAACAAAACGAATGGTTACGACGAGCTAGTCATTACAGAGAACCATCAATTCTATGTTAGATATATAGAGGTGTTGGTTAATAATCAAATAGATACGGTCTTCGAATTTAACTCTTACGATAAGGTGGATTCAAGTCTTTTAAATCTTAGGCAAACTTTAGACTATCAAAAGGCAACATACGAAGAACAGAAATTAATTCGTTTGAGATTGAGACAATACCTTGAAAATGAATAATTCTTATTAATTTTTATTAAAATTGAATTATTTGTAAGATTTTCTTCATTTCTGTAGTATTTTTGCCAAAAATTCAAGAAAATGGCAAAAGTTAAATTAGACGAGATTGATCACCAGATACTGGATATGTTAATCGAGAATACTCGTATTCCTTATACTGACATCGCTAAAAAACTATTAATTTCAGCCGGAACGGTTCACGTTCGTGTTAAAAAAATGGAAGATGCTGATCTTATTAAAGGGTCGTCTTTGACTTTAGATTATGATAAGCTAGGCTATTCGTTTATCGCTTACGTTGGAATTTTTCTAGAAAAGACGCACATGACCAAGTTTGTTCTTGAGCGTTTGGCTGATATTCCTTACGTTACTGTGGCGCATATTACCACCGGTAAGTTTAATATTTTCTGCAAAATCAGAGCTAAGGACACCACTCACGCAAAAAACATCATCTTTAAGATTGATGATATCGATGGTGTGAGTAGAACTGAAACGATGATTGCCATGGAGGAGTCCATTAATGATAAAAAGCGACTCATGCATACGATCTTTAGAGAGTTATAAAATTATCCCTTTATAGTAGGAAAAGGCTTCGAGTATACCTTCGGCCTCTAGCGGTACATCATAGACTGCTTTCCCTATTTGTTTTAATCCAACAAAACGAACACTACCGTGTTCGTTTTTTTTGTCTTGTTTGGTAAGTTCGATGATATCTTGGTAATCAGCAGGGTCGATTATTGGTAAGTCGTAAAAACTTTTAATAGGGTTAGTGATAGCTACCAACTCGTTATTAGAAAGGCCTAATTCTCTGTGCGATAGGTATGCTTCTAGAATCATGCCGACAGCAATAGCTTCACCGTGCAATAAAGAGGCTGAGGTTTCGAGGTAAAAACTCTCTATAGCATGACCTAGAGTATGCCCAAAATTTAAAATTTTTCGTAGACCTTTTTCAGTTGGATCTTGAGCGACCACAGCTTGCTTAATGGAGACAGAATCACTAATAAGTGATGTCAAATCATTAAAATTAGAAATTACCTCATCGAAATGCTTAGAATCGTAAATAAGGCCGTGTTTTATCATTTCTGCAGCTCCGCTACGAATTTGATTACTAGGTAAACTCTTTAGAAAAATAGAGTGAACCCAAGTAAATTCGGGAGCTGAGAAAACACCGATTTGGTTTTTAAAACTTCCAAAATCTACCCCTGTTTTTCCTCCTGTTGAAGCATCAACCATGGCAAGTAGGGTAGTGGGTATATTTATAAATTTGATTCCTCGTTTATAGCAACTCGCAGCAAAACCTCCTAAATCAGTTAGAACACCGCCACCCAGATTGATAAGGAGCGCCTTTCTATCTGCATTGACTTTTGTTAATTGCGCCCAGACAATATTGCAGGTTTCAATAGTTTTATAGGATTCTCCTGTTGGGATAAGGATAAGGGTAAATTCTCGAAGATCTACCAATTCATTTAAAACAGGCAGACACAACTCAGCAGTGATCTGATCACATAACACAAAGGCTTTTGAAATACCTGAATCTTTCACCAGTTCTTCAAAAGGTTGGACACCTGAATGATTAAAATATACTTGGTGGGTTTTCATAGGGGTTAAATATACTATGGTATGATTAGAATAAGGACTCTTTGAAATATCTTTACTAAAAAAAGAGCATGAATTCAGATTTAAGGTTTGATAATACCGAGATTGCCTTTTCTCAAAAGTCTTCATCCGAATTACGTAAAGCGTATTTAATGTTTAACGTTATGAGCAATCCAAGATGGGTGTCTCTAGGCTCTAACTTGGCTCTTTTCGGTTTAAAAGCTCGGCTACCATTTATTCCACAAATTATCAAGTCAACGGTTTTTAGACAGTTTTGTGGGGGAATTAATCGCTCAGATTGTTCAGATTTGGTTTCTAATTTGAATCAAAATGGTGTGAAGGCTATTCTAGATTATTCTGTAGAAGGTCAAGAATCTGAAGAACAATACGACAAGAAAACTGCTTCGATTATTGATTCACTCCAAACGGTAAATAAAAATGAAGGAGAAGCCTTTGGCGTTTTTAAACCAACAGCAATAGGGGCCTATTCGGTATTCGAAAATGCTTTAAAAAAGGACAGTAACCAAGAAATAAACGATGCGTTTGAACGTATTCGTAAGCGATATGTTTCGATATTTGATGAAGCTGCTAGGTTAAATGTAAGAGTCCTTATTGATGCTGAAGAAACCTGGATGCAGGATTCTGCTGATCTTTTAGCCCTAGAAATGATGGAAAGATTTAATTCTAATGATATCATTGTATACAATACCTTTCAAATGTATCGCCATGACCGACTAGAGGTCTTAAATTCATGGATAATAACAGGAAGAAATAAAGGGTTTAAAGTTGGAGCTAAGCTCGTCAGGGGAGCTTACATGGAAAAAGAGCGAGAGAGAGCTCTAAAACATGGGTACAACTCACCCATATGTAAGGACAAAAAAGCAACGGATGATAATTTTGACAACGCAATTCGAGTAGTATTTGAAAATATTGATTGCTGTGGCTTGGTAGTTGGTTCTCATAATGAAGCAAGTACTTTGCTTACGACTGCACTTATGAAAGAAAAAGGTATTGAACCAGGAGATCCAAGAATTTCTTTTGCTCAACTATTCGGCATGAGTGATCAGATTACCTATAATCTTGCCGCTCAATCGTATAATGCCATAAAACTAATCCCATACGGTCCAATTAGAGACGTGTTACCTTATCTTATAAGAAGAGCAGAAGAAAATACTTCAGTTGCTGGTCAAACAGGTAGAGAATTGATACTTATAACTAAGGAATTAAAGAGAAGAAGGATACTGAACTAGCGTTATTCAATCAGTCGAACTCCTTCAGGGCAACGAGCGATTCTGTGTTCAATACCTGCGCTTTCAAAAAGGAATTCTTTACAAGGTTCTTTTCGTGGTTCACTCCTTTTGAAATCGATTGAAGCGTTTTCAAGGAGTTTTGCGATCTTTAAACTATCCTGCCCTTTTATTACTTCTGCGGTTCTAAGATCTTTAATAACTCTACAATTCGGTAGATAACAAAATTCAACTCCTTTGCCATCGGTTTTTTTATCAACGATAAACCACAAGAAAATAGAACCAATTCCTAATCCTATAAGATACCAGAATAATCGCTTGAGGAAAGCCATATTAAAATGTTAGTAAAGATAGGTTTCGAAAGGGTAGAGGGAACCAATCAGCTACAAAGTTACTAGTTAAATATCCATTATAGGTATAAACCCCTGATTGTAATTCTTGAGAATTTTTAAATCCTGAGGGAACCCCTCCGTGTGCAGTCAATTTGAGAAGGTAAGAAACTACTAGTGCATTGAGCGCGATAGAGGAGGTTTTAGGATATCTTGATGGAATATTTGGAACTCCATAATGAATTACGTCATAAACAACTCGAACAGGATCATCATGAGTCGTAAGCTCTGAGGTTTCGATACATCCTCCACTATCAATACTAACGTCGACAATTATCGATCCCGCTTTCATCTGTGAAACCATTGATTCTAGCACAACAATTGGGGCTCTTTTCTCTCCTGTTAAAGTTCCTATAACTACATCTGCAGTTTTAAGATGTTTCGATATTCCTTCTTGGGAAAGGGTTGAGGTGTGCAAATTAGGTCCAATACTGTTACGAGCACTACGCAATTTTGATAAATCATTATCATAAAGTGTAACATCTGATCCTAACCCTAATGCTGTCCGAGCAGCTTCTATTCCTGTAGTTTGTGCTCCGATAACAACAGTTTGAATTGGCGGAACACCAGTAATACTTCCGAAAAGTAATCCTTTACCTTTATTGGAAGCAGAAAGTAATTCAGAGGCGATATGTATTGCACTTTGCCCTGCAATCTCGCCTAAACTTTCAACAAATGGGAGATGATCAAAACCTTCTCTAATAAACTCTAAACCAATAGCCGTGATTTTCTTTTCAAGCAGCTTTTCGAAGTAGGCTTTATCTTTAGTTTTAATCTGAAGTGCGGATAAAAGGGTACAACCTACCGGAATTTTTTCAATTTCTTCTATGGTAAATGGATCAATTTTGACAATAAAAGGTGAACCAAATACTCTTTTGTCGTCAGCTGTAACTTCAGCACCCGCCTCAGAGTAAGACCGATTGTCATATCCTGCATGTAGTCCTAAATTCTTCTCGATGATAATTTCATGACCTAATTGACAGAGCTGTTTAACTCCTTCTGGTGTAATTGCAACTCTTCTTTCTTGAAGAGTTGAGGCTTTTGCAAAGCTTACTATTAGGCGCTCCTCAGAATGATTAACCCAAAGCCTTTCTTCTTGAGGTAAAAGCTCAGCTCTTGAAAATGGAGATTTACTCATAGTGGGAAAAATACAAAATCATGAACGATAAATACTCAATTTGCGCCGATTCTGTGAGGTGATTTCAATCGCTATCTTCATTGCTTTAGGGTTAAATAGGGAAGTCATGCGCTCTGACCATTCGATAAAGATTAAACTATTCGATTCTAAATATTCATCAAAACCAATATCATAGAGCTCTTCTTCGTTTTCAACTCGATAAAGATCGGCATGATAAATAGGTTTATGGTCAGACAATTCATAAGTATTTACCAGGGAAAAGGTGGGGCTGCTAATCACATCTTTTACACCTAAGATTCGTAAAATGGTCTTTATTAGTGTAGTTTTTCCTGCACCCATTTCTCCCTCTAGATACACTTCACCTTTAGAAGGTAATCGATTTACAATCTCCAAAGCGTATTGGTCGATATCTTCTAATGCATACTCAAGTACAAAGTCGGGATGTGCTTTCTTGCCTACTGACATATTTATGGTCATCTTTGTGACTCTTTAAGTATCAAAGATAGTGTTGTCTAGCCATAAATTAAAGGTGTTTAATGACCCGATATACGGTTCTGTGGCCATTCCTTCACCACTTATTCTTCAAGTAATCTCTCATCCTTTTTTTCAAAGGTTAAGAAGAATTTCACAAATGGGTCTTTCCTATTTGGTATATCCAGGCGCCCATCATACTCGTTTTCAGCATGCTTTGGGAGCAATGAATTTAATGCAAAAAGCTATTGATACCTTGACTCTTAAAGGAGTAAGCATTTCGCCAGAAGAAAGACAAGGACTATTATTAGCGATTTTACTTCACGATATAGGCCACGGTCCATTTTCTCATGCATTAGAAGAGAAATTAATATCAAAACATCATGAAACCCTTTCTTTGGGATTTATGGAACTTTTAAACGAAGAATTCGATGGTCAACTTGATCAAGCAATCGCCATCTTTAAAGGTAAATCGGATAGACCTTTTTTAAATCATCTAGTTTCTAGTCAGTTTGATATGGACCGCCTTGATTATCTCAAACGTGATAGTTTCTTTGCCGGTGTTACTGAAGGAAATATTAATTCAGAACGTTTGATTAGCACCATAAATGTGGTTGAAGATTCCCTCGTTATAGAAGAAAAGGGGATTTACTCGGTTGAGAAGTTTCTAATGGCGCGCCGTTTTATGTACTGGCAAGTTTACCTTCACAAGACTAGTATCGTCGCTGAAATTATGCTTGGAAAAATTATTGAAAGGGCCAAAGAATTAATTCACCGCGGGCAACTTATTGAGGGTCCTCCGAATCTGATGTATTTCTTGAATCAACAATTTTCAAGGAATAGCGATAAAGAAATTACGCTTCATCAATTTGCTGCGATCGATGATATCGATATTATGGCATGTATTAAAAGATGGTCAAATCACAGCGATACTATCCTAGCTCGTCTTTGCAGCGGAATTCTTAATAGAGATCTACTTGAGGTTAGATTTAGAGAAGAACGTGCAGGTCAAAAGGAATTAGAAGTATTACAGACTGAGGTTGCAAAGGAATATAATGTGAGCATAAGTGATGCGCACTATCTCGTTTATGACGGTACCCTTTGGAATTTGGCTTATAACCCTAACAAACAACCGATTCGAATTCTTTTTAGAGGAGGTGAGGTGATGGATTTTATGCAGGCTAGTCGCTATGCGGGAGCCGGTGCATTTAGTGTAAAACACGAGAAGAACTATATCTGCTCACCTAAACTACAACTACCATAAATCCTTACCTTTGCGCGGAATGAACTTTAATGTACAACAAATTGCTGATTGGATTGGAGCCGAGATAATTGGTGACCCCAATCAAATTATTGATCACTTTTCGGCAATCGAGGAGGGAAGCGATAAGGGAATTTCTTTTTTGGCTAATCCCAAATATGAAAACTTTCTTTACAGTACTGAAGCTTCCGCTGTTATTGTATCTAAAGAGATAGAACTTAAAGAATCGATTCAAACTACCTTGCTAAAGGTAGAAGATCCTTACCATGCTTTTGCTCAGTTATTGAGAGCTTATGAGCAAGCAATAAAGCCAGAATACCATGGTGTTGATAGCTCGTCGAATATTCATGAAAGTGCAACTGTCGACGCATCTGTTTATGTAGGTGCCTTAGCTGTTATTGAAATGGGAGCTAAGATTGGTTCGGGTACAGAAATTCACGCGCAATCATTTGTGGGTCGCAATGTTACCATCGGTGAACGTTGTGAAATATATCCCGGTGTAAGGATTTATTCGGACACGGTAATTGGTGATGATGTTGTTATTCACGCCAACTCTGTAATCGGCGCACCTGGATTCGGATTCTCTCCCAATGAAAACGGAGGTTTTGATAAAATTCCTCAATTAGGTAAGGTGATTATCGAAGATGGGGTAGACATTGGTTCTTCTTGTACTATTGATCGAGCAACCTTTGGGGAAACTCGTGTTTCAAAGGGTGTAAAACTCGATAATCAAGTGCATCTGGCACACAATGTTTTTGTTGGTCAAAATACCGTAATCGCCGCTCAAACCGGAGTAGCGGGATCTACGAAGATTGGCAGTCAAGTTATGATTGGAGGTCAAGCAGGTATCGTTGGTCATATTGAAATTGGAGACGGAGCAAAGATTCAAGCTCAAAGTGGTGTTACCCGCAAAGTCAAAAGCAACGAGAAGATTCAAGGTACTCCAGCAATGGACTATAATACCTTCAGCAAATCATACATACATTTTAAAAACCTAGTTTCTCTTGAAGCTAGAGTCAAAGAATTAGAACAAGTAAGCAATAAACTATCAGAGAAGTGAAACAAACTACTTTAGAGAGAGCGATAAGTATATCTGGTATAGGCCTACATACAGGTCAAGAAGTAACTTTAACTTTTCAGCCCGCTGAACCAGATACAGGATTCGTTTTTAAAAGAGTCGATCTTGAAGGAAGTCCAGAGGTACCTGCCTCTGCAAAGTGGGTGAATAAAACTCAAAGAAGCACCGTTTTAGATTTTAACGGCGTAGAAGTTCAAACTTCAGAGCACGTTCTTGCTGCTTTAACTGGGTTAGATTACGATAATGCGATCATAGAAATTAACGCTAGCGAACCACCTATTTTAGATGGATCTGCTAAGTACTTCATAGAAGCCCTTGAAAAGGCGGGTAAGGTAGAACAAGAAGCACTTCGTGAAGTTTATGTCGTTTCTGAACCGATTCATTATAAAGACGTCGAATCGGGATCTGAAATTATCATTTTGCCTTCTGAGAATTACGAGGTACAGGTAATGGTTGATTTTGGTACTAAGATTCTTGGGACACAAAATGCTTCACTTTATTCAATTGAGGAGTTCAAGGAAGAAATTGCTGATGCCCGTACATTCAGCTTTTTACATGAAATCGAGAAGTTGCTAGATCAAGGCCTAATTAGAGGCGGAGATCTAAACAATGCCATTGTATATGTTGATAAAGATCTTTCGGATGAAACTTTAAGTAAACTGAAAGCAGCCTTTGATAAAGAAGATGTTCAAGTTACTCCAAACGGTATTCTCAATAACTTAGAATTAAAGTATCCCAATGAAGCAGCAAGGCACAAACTACTTGATGTAATCGGGGATCTAGCTCTTATTGGAAGTAAAATACAGGGTAGAGTAATTGCTTGTAAGCCCGGTCATTTAGTAAATACTGAATTTGCAAAGGTGATGCAAAAGAAAATCAAGGACGAAAAGCGTAAGCGAGTGCCAAAAATTGATATCTATACGGAACCCGTAATGGATACAGTGCAGATCATGGATATGTTGCCGCATCGTCCTCCGTTTCTATTAGTAGATAAGATTTTAGAACTAACTGACTCTAGGGTCGTAGGATTGAAAAACGTTTCTATGAATGAAGCTTATTTTGTGGGGCATTTTCCAGGTGCCCCTGTAATGCCTGGAGTACTTCAAATCGAGGCCATGGCTCAAACGGGAGGAGTTTTAGTGCTGAATACTGTACCAGATCCTGAAAACTATCTGACCTTTTTTATGAAAATGGATAATGTGAGATTTAAGCATCAGGTAAATCCCGGGGATACCTTACTATTTGATTGTGAGTTAATTACTCCGATTCGACGTGGCATCTGTCACATGCGCGCATTAGCATTTGTTGGAGATAAACTCGTTTCTGAGGCTGAATTAATGGCCCAAATTGTAAAAACTAAATAAGTATAAATGAATCAACCTCTAGCCTACGTACATCCTGGGGCGAAAATTGCTAAAAACGTTACCATCGAGCCTTTCGCAATGATTCATAATAATGTGGTAATTGGTGAAGGAACTTGGATTGGCTCCAACGTGACCATTATGGAGGGCGCAAGAATTGGTAAAAACTGTTTCATTTATCCCGGTTCAGTGATCTCAGCTCCGCCACAAGACTTAAAGTACTCAGGTGAGGATACCACTACTGTCATTGGCGATTACACCACTATAAGAGAGTGCGTTACCATAAATAGAGGGACAACGGATCGTTGGAAGACCACTATTGGATCTAACTGCTTAATTATGGCTTATTGTCATATTGCACATGATTGTAATGTATCCGATGGGTGTATTTTTAGTAATAACTCCACACTCGCTGGTCATGTAAATGTAGGTCCAAACGTTGTTATGGCAGGAATGGTTGCCGTACATCAATTTGTATCAATAGGTCATCATTCGTTTGTTACGGGTGGTGCCTTGGTTAGAAAGGATGTTCCACCATTTGTTAAAGCAGCTAGAGAACCTCTATCTTATGTTGGTGTCAATTCTGTAGGCCTGAGAAGAAGAGGCTTTGCACCCGATAAGATTAAGGAGATTCAACAGATTTATCGAATTTTATATCAAAAGAATTATAATAATACTCAAGCCTTACAGATCATTGAAGCTGAAATGGAAGCAACCCACGAACGAGATGAAATACTCGAATTCATTAGAGCTTCTAAACGAGGTATCATGAAAGGCTATTTTAACAACTCATAATTTATGGCATCAACCTCAGACATCCGCAAAGGTCTTTGTATTCGTTTTAATAACGATATCTACAAAATCATTGAATTTTTACATGTTAAACCCGGGAAAGGTCCCGCATTCGTAAGGACCAAACTTAAAAGTGTAACGACAGGAAAAGTTCTAGACAACACTTTTTCTGCCGGACATAAATTAGATGATGTTCGCGTAGAGACTCGTAGTTTCCAATTTCTTTATAGTGAAGGCTCAACCTATCATTTTATGAATACCGAGGATTACGATCAAATCACACTACAAGAAGAAGCTTTAGAAGCTCACGATTTACTCAAAGAAGGAGAGGTGGTAACTATTTTATTCAATACTGAAGATAGTTCACCATTATCAATAGATATGCCTGCAAGTGTTGTTTTAGAGGTTACTCATTCTGAACCTGGTGTTAAGGGTAACACCGCCACAAATGCTACTAAACCGGCTACAGTTGAAACTGGAGCGAAAATTAACGTCCCTTTATTTATCAATGAAGGAGATAAGGTAAAAATTGATACTGAAAAGAAATCATACATCGAAAGAGTTAAAGAATAAACAAAATCATAGGCAAATCATTCGATTACCATTTTTTAAATTTGCAATCAAAATAAAGATATGAGTGTATTAGTAAATAATGATTCTCGCATCATTGTTCAAGGTTTTACGGGTACCGAAGGTACATTTCACGCTGAACAAATGATTGAATACGGAACTAATGTGGTAGGAGGAGTCACTCCAGGCAAAGGAGGGCAAACCCACCTTGATCGCCCGGTTTTTAATACGGTAAGAGAGGCTGTGGAAAAGGCAGGAGCTAATACCTCTATCATCTTTGTTCCACCAGCATTTGCAGCAGACGCCATTATGGAGTCGGCAAACGCAGGTATTAAAGTAATCATTGCAATTACAGAAGGTATTCCTGTTGCTGATATGGTTAAAGTATATGATTATATCAAGCAATACGATTGTCGATTAATTGGTCCTAACTGTCCAGGTGTAATTACTCCAGAAGAGGCTAAGGTTGGTATTATGCCTGGTTTTGTGTTCAAAAAGGGAAGAGTAGGTATTGTTTCTAAGTCAGGAACATTAACGTATGAAGCTTCAGATCAGGTTGTTCGCCAAGGATTAGGTGTTTCTACTGCTATCGGCATTGGAGGTGATCCTATTATTGGCACCACAACAAAAGAAGCACTTCAGTTACTTATTGAAGATGAAGATACAGATTGTGTTGTGATGATCGGTGAAATCGGTGGTCAGTTAGAATCTGATGCCGCTAATTGGTATAAAAGCAGTGGTAGTAAAAAGCCAGTAGTTGGATTTATTGCTGGTGAAACTGCTCCAGCTGGTAGAACCATGGGACACGCCGGTGCTATTGTTGGAGGTAGTGATGATACGGCACAAGCTAAGAAGCAAATCATGGCATCTTGCGGTATTAATGTGGTAGATTCGCCAGCGATGATTGGTGCAAAGGTAAAAGAAGTTTTAGCTTAATTCGAAAGGCATGTTATTAAACGGAAAAACGGTTTTAATCACCGGTGCTAGTAGAGGTATTGGTAGTGGAATTGCGCGAGTATTCGCTCAAAATGGAGCTAATGTAGCTTTTACTTACAGTTCAAGTGAAGCACCTGCACTAGCACTACAAGATGAACTTTCAAAGCTTGGTGTTACTGTTAAGGCATATAAAAGCGATGCTTCTAGCTTTGAGGCCTGTGAAAAATTAGCAACAGAAGTTATGTCTGATTTCGAATCCTTAGACGCCTTGATCAACAACGCTGGAATCACCAAAGACAATCTTCTAATGCGGATGTCAGAGGAAGATTTCGACAAAGTGATAGAAGTAAATCTAAAGTCTGTTTTCAATATGACGAAAGCTTTTCAAAGAGTCTTTTTGAAGCAACGAAACGGTTCAATCATTAATATCAGTTCTATTGTCGGTGTTAAGGGTAATGCGGGCCAAGCAAATTATGCAGCTTCGAAAGCAGGTATGATCGGATTCACAAAAAGTATTGCTTTAGAACTGGGATCAAGAAATATTAGAGCAAATGCTATTGCTCCAGGTTTTATTGAAACTGAAATGACTGACAAACTCGATGAAGTTGTAGTTGAACAATGGCGCTCGGGTATTCCACTGAAGCGTGGAGGGACTACAGAAGACGTAGCAAATGCATGTTTATTCTTTGCCTCGGATCTTTCTTCTTATATTACAGGCCAAGTCCTCCTGGTAGATGGAGGAATGTTAACTTAATTTAAATAGATATGGAGCGTTTACCCAAATTTTTACTTCCTGGTGTAGTAGGTTTTTTCCTACTTATCATTTTAATTTCTAAATCAGCGATAACCATCGGCCCAGGTAGAGCAGGAGTTTTATATAAAACTTTTGGTGGTGGTGTTGTAACAGACACAGCACCTATGGGAGAAGGGTTTCATATTGTAGCTCCTTGGAATCGAGTATTTGTATACGAAGTTAGACAACAAGAACTCTTCGAGAAAATGAAGGTTTTATCTTCAAATGGTCTTGAGATTCAAATCGATGCTTCAGCTTGGTACCAACCTGATTATTCACAACTAGGTAAACTGCACCAAGAAAAAAGTGAGCAGTACGTGAATCGTATCTTACTCCCAGCCATAAGATCAGCAGCAAGATCGGTAGTAGGTAGGTATACGCCTGAACAATTATACTCCTCAAAAAGAGATGCTATTCAGGCCGAAATCTTTGAGGAAACAAAAATGTTTGTTGAAGACCAATATATTCAACTTAATGAAATTCTGGTTAGAGACGTTACCCTTCCTCCAACCATTCGAGAAGCCATTGAACGCAAGTTGAAGCAAGAACAATCAGCTCTAGAATATGAGTTCAGGTTAGTTACCGCTGATAAAGAAGCACAAAGACAAATCATTGAAGCACAAGGTAAGGCAGATGCGAATCGAATTTTAAGTGCTTCATTAACCGATAAAATTCTCCAAGATAAAGGTGTTGAAGCTACACTTAAGCTTGCTGAATCGCCTAATGCGAAGGTGATAGTAATTGGTTCAGGAGACAGCGGCTTACCAATTATTCTTGGCAATAATTAGTACTAAATAAAAATCAACCTTATTTTTGCAACTGAAATGAATAAAACAACACATCGCCATCATCCTTATCACTACGCTCACGCGAGATAGGTTTGGTATGTTAATACTTTATACGATCCGTTTGAGCCTTGTGTTTAAGCGGATTTTTTATTTTAATCAATCATGGAACGACTAAAAATTGCAATTCAAAAGAGTGGAAGACTTCACGACGATTCGATCAAATTGTTAAAGGAAGCTGGGATTTCTATTAATAATGGCAAGGATCAACTAAAGGCACCGGCCACCAACTTTCCGTTAGAAGTATACTATTTACGCAATGGAGATATTCCCAAGTATCTGCAAGACGGCGTGGTAGATTTGGCAATAATTGGTGAGAATTTACTCTTTGAAAAGGGTAATAATATTGAGACTGCTGAAAGATTGAAATTTTCGAAATGTCGTGTATGCATCGCAGTACCAAAGGGGGTGGAATATAAAGGTCTTCAGGATTTAGAACATAAGAGAATCGCCACTTCATATCCTAACACTTTGCGTTCATTTCTAGATAAAAATGGAATCAAAGCAGATATACATGTTATTAATGGGAGTGTCGAGATCGCACCAAACATCGGTTTGTCCGAGGCTATTTGTGATATCGTAAGTAGCGGGAGTACTCTTTTCAAGAATAATCTTAAAGAGGTGGAAACTTTATTGAAAAGCGAAGCTTTGCTTGCAGTTTCTCCTAAGCTTGAGCAATCCAATGATACTTTTCAGGAGCTCCTTTTTAGATTAAGAGGCGTATTACGAGCTAGAGAACATAAATATGTACTAATGAATGTTCCTGAAGCCAATTTACCCGAGGTCTTATCACTGCTGCCAGGAATGAAAAGCCCTACTGTTTTACCACTCGCAGAATCTGGGTGGGTTTCAGTACACACTGTAATTGAAGAAAAACGATTCTGGCCAATGATCGAACAGCTTAAAAATGCAGGAGCAGAAGGTATCTTGGTAAGTTCTATTGAAAAGATGTTCTTATAAAAATGCAAACCTATAATTACCCTAAAAAAGAACAGTGGGCAGAAATAACCAAACGTCCCACAGCCTCTTATGAGGATTTATATCCCCTTATCAGTGAGGTTTTCGGTAATGTAAAGAGTACTGGTGATGAAGCTTTATTCACCTACACTGAAAACTTTGACAAGGTTAAATTAAACACCCTGACTATAAGCAATGAAGAGCTTATTGAGGCTGAAAATTTAGTAGATCCAACGCTTAAACTTGCCATACAAAAAGCAAAACAGAATATTGAGGCTTTTCATCAGGCACAAAAGACAAAACCTGTACGTGTTGAAACCATGCCTGGGGTAGTTTGTGAGCAACGAAAGATAGCTATTGAAAAGGTTGGAATTTATATTCCTGGTGGCTCTGCTCCTTTATTTTCTACGGTTCTTATGTTGGCTATTCCCGCTAAGATCGCAGGTTGTGAATCAATTACATTATGCACCCCTCCAAATAAATCAGGTAAAGTAGACCCTACCATTCTCTATACTGCATCTCTTTGCGGTGTAGATAATTTATTTAAAGTAGGTGGAGCACAAGCCATTGCTGCATTAACTAATGGTACCCAATCTATACCAGCAGTTAATAAGATTTTTGGTCCTGGGAATCAGTTTGTAACGGTAGCGAAACAATTCGCTACTCAGCAAGGAGTTGCGATAGATATGCCAGCAGGACCCAGTGAATTACTTGTATTTGCGGATGAAACTTGTGTCCCAGAATTTGTAGCTGCAGACCTTTTAAGTCAAGCAGAACACGGACCCGATAGTCAAGTATTATTAGTAACATCAGATTCATCAAAACTTAAAAAAATAGAAGAAGAGATACAGGCTCAACTTGCAAATCTTCCAAGGAAAGAAATTGCGACTCGGGCACTGGAAAACAGTAGATTAATTCTTTTTGAGGATCGTGTAAATGCTGCTGAATTTATTAATTCTTACGCTCCAGAGCATTACATTATTGCCAGTGAAAAGCCAGATGATATGGTTTCTCTAGTGAGAAACGCTGGGTCTGTTTTTATAGGAAATTATACCCCCGAAAGTGCTGGTGATTATGCATCAGGAACGAACCATACGCTACCAACTAATGGATTTGCAAGACAGTATAGTGGAGTTAATCTAGACAGTTATACAAAAGCTATAACATTTCAAAAGGTTAGCCCTAAAGGTATGAAAGGTCTTGGACCTATCGTAGAACAAATGGCAAGTGCAGAAAAATTGAAAGCCCATGAAAATGCCGTCTCTCTTCGACTTAAGCACCTTTCGAATCTGGAGAGAGAAGATATTGAAGGGTACGATATAGATACGAATATAAGAGAACATTTACGGGAGTCTGAGGTTTACTCGTCAGCTAGAAGTGAATTCTCAGATACTACTGTATCCAAAATTTGGTTGGATGCGAATGAAAATCCTTTTGATGGTAAAGCAACAAGATACCCTGATCCCTATCAATTGGCTCTAAAATCTCGTATAGCAGAGATATGGGAAATTACAGAAGACACAATCTTTATTGGGAATGGAAGCGATGAAGTATTGGACTTAATCATGCAATTAGTTGTTGAACCGAATCAGCATAATGTACTTACTTTCAAACCATCGTATGGAATGTATAGTGTATTGGCGGATAAGAACAATACGGAACTTATAAGTATACCGCTTAATGAGCAATTTGAATTAGATTGGGATTCATTTGAAAGCAATATTAGTGGAAGAACCCAATTAGTGTTCCTTTGCAATCCTAATAACCCTACAGGAGCGTTGCTTGATTCTAATAGACTTCAAAGATTTATAAAGGGAACAAATGCATTAGTAGTGGTTGATGAAGCCTACATCGATTTTGCAAGAACTGAAAGCTTAATAGCTACTGTCAACGAATATCCGAATCTTATTGTCGTACGTACTTTATCGAAGGCTTACGGGTTGGCAGGAGCAAGACTTGGTGTTGCAGTTGGCAATCCAAAAATTATTGGTTGGCTTAATCGTATTAAGCCCCCGTATAATATAAGTACTCCAAACATCGAATTGGCTCTAGAACGTCTGGCAGATTATTCGTCAATTCAAAAAGAAATTAAAACTTTAAAGGATCAGAGAGCCTTTCTAGTGGAAGAATTGAACAAGTGTAGTTGGATCACTAGGGTGTATGAGTCTCAGGCAAATTTTATATTAATTAAAGTGGATGATGCATCAAAAAGGTATCAGGATTTTTTGGATGCTGGTGTTGTTGTCAGAAATAGAAGTTCACAATATGGATGTAAAAATATGCTCCGTATCACTGTAGGTAATCCCGAGGAAAATATGCGTGTTATAAAATTATTGAATACATGAAGAAATACTTGTTTGTAGATCGGGATGGTACGATCATAAAGGAGCCAGCAGATTATCAAATCGACCACGTCGATAAGCTAGTGTTTTTTCCGAATGTCATAAGCTCCTTAAAACTGGCCCATAAGGTGTTGGGATATCAACTAGTTCTAATAACTAATCAAGATGGACTAGGTACCGAATCTTTTCCTTCAGAAGATTTTTGGCCCGTTCAAAATTTGATGATCCGTACCCTTGAATCAGAAGGAATCAGCTTTGAAAAAATAGCTATAGATCCTAGTTTTCCTTCAGAGAACTCTCCGAATAGAAAGCCGAGAACCGGAATGCTTACCGATCTCATTTCTCAAGGTTTTGATCTCGAAAATAGTTTTGTCATTGGTGATCGATATACCGATGTAGAACTAGGGAAAAACTTAGGCATCAAGTCATTACTATTTAATGCGAGTCAATCAGGAACTGATGAATTGAATGAATCTCCTCAAGAACTAGACAGATACATTGCCCTTAATTGTAACGATTGGGATTCAATTACCGATTTTTTGAAGAAAATAGACCGTAAGATCTCTCATCAGCGAAAAACTAAAGAGACTAATATTGATATCACCCTTAATCTAGATGGTAGTGGCGAATCTGAAATTCATACGGGACTAGGTTTTTTCGACCATATGTTAGAACAAATTGCACGCCATGGTCAGCTTGATTTATTCCTAAAGTGTAAAGGGGATTTGCACATCGATGAACACCATACTATAGAGGACACCGGGATTGCTCTAGGAGAGGCTTTTGCTAAAGCACTCGGCAATAAATTAGGAGTAGAACGATATGGTTATTGTCTCCCTATGGATGACGCTCTAGCCCAAGCGGCTATTGATTTTGGAGGAAGAGCCTGGTTAATGTGGGATGCTAAATTTAAAAGAGAGAAAATAGGGGATATGCCCACAGAAATGTTCTTTCACTTCTTTAAATCGTTTGCCGACGGTGCCAAAGCTAATTTAAACCTTAAGGCGAGCGGTTTTAACGAACACCATAAGATCGAAGGTCTTTTTAAAGCTTTTGCAAAAGCGATTAAAATGGCCAAGAAAAGAGACACAGAGCATTTAATTCTTCCGAGTACAAAAGGTAGTTTATGAAGCAGGTAGCAATCATCGATTACGGCGCAGGAAACGTTCAGAGTGTGCAATTTGCCTTTGAACGTCTTGGAATCAAAACCGTTGTAACTTCAGATTCATCTCAAATTCAGAGTGCTTCGCATGTTATTTTTCCTGGAGTAGGACATGCAAAGGCTGCTAAATCACATCTTATCGAAACTGGTTTAATCGATTTTATAAAAACCCTAAATCAACCCGTCTTAGGTATCTGTCTAGGAATGCAACTTCTTTGTAACCAAACAGAGGAAGGACCAACAAAAGGTCTTCAAGTTTTTAACACTAACGTTGTGAAATTTGATGTTAATCTTAAAGTTCCTGCAGTGGGGTGGGCGCCAGTAAAATCAATGAATCATCCATTATTTGAGAGTCTTGATAATGAACAATTTTATTTTGTACATTCCTATTATGCACAGTTAAACGAACAAACTATAGGGCTTGCCGATTATCAGATTTCGTACAGCGCTGCACTCGCCAATAGAAATTTTTTAGGTGTGCAATTTCATCCTGAAAGAAGTGGCGAAGCAGGAGAGCAATTACTTACTAACTTTCTAAAGCTAACATGAGTTTTTCAGTAATACCAGCCATTGATTTGATCGAGGGTAAATGTGTAAGACTAACTCAAGGTGATTACACAACCAAAAAGATCTATTCCGAAGATCCTCTAGAAATAGCAAAATCCTTTGAAGCACACGGAATAGTGAAACTCCATTTAGTCGATTTAGATGGTGCTAAAGCCGGAAGAATTATTAATTATAAGGTGATCGAAAGAATTGCCTCAAAAACGAATTTATCTATCGATTTTGGAGGTGGTTTAAAATCAGATGAAGACCTTAAAATTGCCTTTGATTCGGGGTCAAAACAAATCACAGGAGGTAGCATAGCGGTTAAAAATCCGTCACAATTCGTTTCTTGGTTAGAAGTATATGGTAATGAAAGAATTATTCTTGGTGCTGATGCGAAAGATCGTAAAATAGCCATCTCGGGGTGGTTAGAAGAGTCAGATCTTATGATTAATACCTTTATCGGAGATTACCTTAATAAGGGCATTAAACATGTAATTAGCACAGATATAGCTGTAGATGGGATGTTAACAGGACCTTCTGTAAAGTTGTATAGTGAATTAATTAATGAATTCGGAAGCAATTTAAACCTAATTGCAAGTGGTGGTATCAAGGATTTATCAGATTTAGAACAATTAAAAGAAATAGGGTGTTCGGGTGCCATATTGGGTAAGGCTATTTATGAAAACCGAATTACGCTTAAGGAACTCGAAAACTTCATTCTCAATGATCAGTAAACGAATCATACCCTGTTTAGATATCAAAGATGGTAGAACGGTAAAAGGAGTGAATTTTGTAGATCTGAAAGATGCCGGAGACCCAGTTGCCCTTGCCTCGTCTTATAGCAAACGTGGAGCTGATGAGTTAGTGTTTTTAGATATTTCAGCAACCGAGGAAGGTCGAGGTGCTTTTGAGCCGCTGATCTATGAAGTTGCTAAAACACTCTCTATTCCTTTCACTGTGGGAGGGGGGATAAATTCAACAGATAAGGTTAGTAGCTTGCTTCAAAAGGGGGTAGATAAGGTTGCTATTAATAGTTCAGCTGTTAAACGTCCAGAACTCGTATCAGAAATAGCTAATAAATTTGGTTCTCAATGTCTTGTTGTTGCTATTGATGCAAAATGCATTAATGGCACTTGGAGAGTTCATACCGTCGGTGGCAAACAATCTGAGGCACTTGAATTATTCTCATGGGCTGAAGAGGTTACCAAAAGGGGTGCTGGCGAGCTCTTGTTTACTTCAATGGATCATGATGGAACTAAAACAGGTTTCGCTATTGAGGCCTTAGCCGAATTGTCCTCTAGAGTAAACATTCCGATCATAGCATCTGGCGGTGCAGGGACTACAGAGCACTTTTCAGAAGTGTTTTTGAAATCAAATGTAGATGCCGCATTAGCAGCGAGTGTTTTTCATTTTTCTGAAATTAAAATAGCTGATTTAAAAGATTATTTACGATCAAAAAAAATACTTGTACGATGAATAACGAACCTGATTTTACTAAAACTGTAGATGGATTACTACCCGCTATAATTCAAGACGATCAAACTGGAAAAGTCTTGATGCAGGGTTACATGAATAAAGAATCGTTTCAGAAAACCCTAGACGAAAAGGTTGTTTGGTTCTATTCGAGGTCGAAGCAAAGACTATGGAAAAAAGGGGAAACAAGTGGAAACGAATTACAGGTGTGTTCAGTCAAATTAGATTGTGATTTAGATAGTATTTTGATCAAGGTTAACCCACTAGGCCCAGTATGTCATACAGGCACCGATACTTGTTTCAATGAGGTAAATACTATTAGCTATGATTGGATTAAGCATCTAGAGTCAATCATTGACCAGCGTAAAGAAAATGGAGACTCTAAAAGCTACATAGCTTCTCTTTTTGAAAAGGGTATTAATAAGATCGCTCAAAAGGTTGGTGAAGAAGCTGTTGAAGTAGTGATTGAAGCCAAAGATGATAATGAAGAATTGTTTTTAAACGAATCTGCAGATCTTTTGTTTCACTATTTAATTCTCTTAAAGGCTAAAGGTTATCAACTCAGTGACGTACTTGAAATCTTAAAATCAAGAGAAAAATAGGCCCGGTAAATTTGTACCTTTATAGGGCTATGAATTTAGATTTAGGTTATCGAATTACCCTAAACTCCCCAGAAGAAAAGTCTCCTTTTCAGAGACTCTATGATATATTTCAGGAGTTAGTCACTCATACCTCTGGTGATGTAGAGGAAGCCATTGATTGGTTAAGAGAACTAGATAAAGAGTATGAACTCACCACTGAGGAGTACACTATTGACGACTTTATAGATGACTTACTCGAAAAGGGAGTGGTGCGCCAAGAGTTTGAAGATGATCCAATAGATGGGAATACTACTTCAGAAACTTCTAAAAAGCTAAAAGCAACAGCTAAACTTGAACGAGAACTTCGAAAAAGAGCACTAAATCAGATTTTTGGAAAACTTAAGAAGGGGCAAAAGGGAAATCATAACACAAAATCTACAGGTGCCTCTGATGAACGAACTGGATCGACAAGGCCATACCGATACGGAGATTCGGTACATCAGATTGACATGAATCAGTCGCTTAAGAATGCCATGCTTCGTTCAGGTATCGATAATTATACGTTAGATCACGATGATCTGGAAGTCTACGAATCAGAAAATAAGTCTCAAATGAGCACAGTTCTTATGATTGATATCAGTCATAGTATGATTCTATATGGGGAAGATCGAATTACACCAGCGAAGAAAGTTGCAATGGCTCTTTCAGAGATGATTACTACCCGCTTTCCAAAAGATAATCTCGAAATTATCGTATTCGGAAATGACGCCTGGCCTATATCCATTGGCGAACTACCGTATCTCAAAGTAGGGCCCTATCATACCAACACTGTAGCCGGATTAGATTTAGCGCTACAATTATTAAAACGTAAGAAAAACACCAATCAACAAATTTTTATGATTACCGATGGAAAGCCGAGTTGTATTAGGCTGAAAGACGGGTCGTATTATAAAAATAGTGTTGGTTTAGATGAAATGATTGTAGAAGAGTGCTATCAAAGAGCGCGTTTTCTAGCAAAAAGTAAAATACCTGTAACCACCTTTATGATTGCTCAGGACACCTATTTGATGCATTTTATTCAAGAGTTTACAAGATTAAACGGAGGTAAAGCGTTTTACACGGGTCTAGATGATTTAGGCTCAATGATTTTTGAGGATTATACGGCAAATAGAAAAAGAAGATTATGAATGTTAGCGAATTAAAAACACTAGGTGATTTAAAGAAGATCAACTATCAATCAAAAAGCGTTAAAAGAGAGATGAGAGAAAATCTCATACGTCTTACGCGAAGTGGGAAAGAACTTTTTGAAGGGATTAAAGGATACGAGCACAGCGTAATTCCACAGCTGAAGCAAGCAATTCTCGCAGAACATAACATTAATTTTCTTGGGTTACGTGGTCAAGCAAAAACAAGAATGGCTCGGCAAATGATTGAATTACTCGATGAGTATATTCCTTTTGTATCAGACTCAGAAATAAATGACGACCCTTTTCGACCTATATCCGATTTTGCTAAAAATAGGATTAATGAATTAGGTGACCAGACACCGATCGATTGGCTACATCGGTCAGAGCGGTTCTTTGAAAAATTAGCTACCCCTGATGTGAGTGTTGCCGATCTAATCGGTGATGTAGACCCTATTAAGGCAGCCAACCTAAAATTAGCCTTGTCTGATCCAGAGGTTATTCATTATGGCATGGTTCCAAGGGCCAATCGATGTCTATTCGTAATTAATGAATTACCAGATCTTCAGGCAAGAATTCAGGTTTCGTTATTTTCTATCCTACAAGAGGGGGAGGTACAGATTCGCGGATTCAAACTAAAACTTCCATTAGATGTAACGTTTGTATTTACTGCGAATCCTGAAGATTATACCAATAGAGGAAGTATCGTTACTCCACTTAAGGATCGAATCGGGTCTCAAATCGTTACCCACTATCCTAAAGACATGGAAACCGCTAAGGCAATAACCGCTCAAGAAGCAAAATGGAATTCGACAATCAATATTTCTATTCCGGAGCCTGCAAGAGATATTATTGAATCGATTGGATTTCAAGCCAGAAAGAGTGAATATGTGGATGCTAAAAGTGGGGTTTCAGCTCGGTTAAGTATTTCTGCATTTGAACATATGATGAGTCATGCCGAATTACGTTTAATCGAAAATGGGGAGCAGGCGGGAACGATACGTGTCTCTGATATACTAGCCGTTGTGCCAGCAATAACGGGAAAGGTTGAATTAGTATATGAGGGAGAAAATGAAGGTCCTGTATTTGTGGCTGAACATCTTATAGAACATGCAATCAAGCAGATCTTTGAAGATTATTTTCCAAAAATCGAAAAGCTAGAAAAGAAAGGAGTTGAAACACCTTACGATAATCTTTACACTTGGTTTTATGAAAATGATGCTTTAGAACTTCACGATAATGCAGATGAAACCTACTATCATCAGTGCCTTGATCAAATCAAACCTTTAGAAGAGCTCCTCAATAAACATGCACCTGAGGTCGAAGGCAATTTGAAATACTTTTTTAAAGAATTAGTGATTTTCGGATTGGTAGCCAGTCAAAAACTAACTAAAGGAAGGGTCGAGAATACAACGACGATTAATGACTTGTATAGCAGCTATTTCTCTTGATTATGAATCAAATTCCTAAGAGTCTTTATTTGTTTTTAGACGAGTTAAAGAATAATAATAACAGAGAGTGGTTCGCTGAAAACAAGAATCGTTACAACCAATTAAAAAATAGTTCTTCGCTAGTTTTTGACGATATACAAAATGGGTTAGGAGCCACTGATCAACTTGAAAACCACAAAATTTTCAGAGTTTACAGAGATGTTCGATTCTCGAAAAACAAATTACCCTTTAAGACTCATTTATCAACGTCTATTCATCGTGAGGGTAAACAGTTACGTGGCGGATACTATATTCACTTAGAGCCAAACAATAATTTTATCGCATGTGGATTTTGGAATCCTAACAAGGAAGATCTTTTTAGAATTCGAAAAGAATTAGAATTAGAATACGAAGAGTTTTCTAATCTTCTCAATGAAAAGGATTTGAAAAATCAATGGGGAGAGCTCTTTGGAGAGCAGCTAAAATCATGTCCAAAAGGTTTTGACAAAGAACATCAGGCTATTCAATGGTTACGGTTCAAGCAATTCATTCTAATAAAGAATTTTACAAATGAAGAATGTATAAAGGAGGATTTTTCAAAAAAGGTCATCGACAGCTTCATCTCTGCTAGACCCTTTCTAGATTTTATGACTCTCACCTTAACTACAGATCTCAATGGAGAACCTATAATTTAAGCGGCATCAATTCGATCGAAAAGTAATAATTGATCTTTCAAACGAACGATAAGTAAATTCATCATCCGTTTGTTCAAAGCAGAGGAATTCATCGTATAGGTTTGGTACTCCTCAACAGTAAACATCCCAATGATAATTCCTTTTAGCGAGTTTCGAAACTTAATATCCTTTTGAATCGCATGCTCAATATAACGTTGTTTCTTCTCTAAACTAAGCTCATAGAAGACGTTCTTGTGTTTCTTAATATAGTTTTTAAAGACGCTTATAAAAAGGTCGTTTTGAAGTTTTAGTATGGGTCGGAGAATCGCATTTTGAAAATATTCTTCAGATCCCATCTGATCATTTATTTTTGAGGTGGGTATGTCTGGGCGTTGCTGTAACAATTTTTCACTTCTAGTAGACATGCTAAATTTTTTTAATCAATGAAAGACTGAATAAGATCACTTTTCGCTGATTTTCTGAGTTTACGAATCGCTTTTTCTCTAATCTGTCGTACACGCTCTCTAGTTAGATCAAAGGTATTTCCAATTTCATCCAGAGTCATCGTAGAACTCTGTCCGATACCGTAATAAAGTTTCACTACATCCGCTTCTCGCTCACTTAGGGTTTCTAAAACGCGACCTATTTCTTCTCTTATAGATTCTTTAACCAATTCTGAATCAGGCATTGGGGTCTCTGACGCTGAAATCACATCGTATAAATTTGAATCTTCTCCTTCGGCAAATGGAGCATCCATAGAAATATGTTTTCCGGCATTTTTCAAAGATTGTTTCACTTCTGAAACCGAAAGACCTAGCTCTTCTGCTATCTCTTCAGCAGATGGAGGACGTTCATGAGCCTGTTCTAAATAGGAAAAAGTTTTATTGATTTTATTAATAGATCCAATCTTATTAAGGGGTAAGCGAACTACTCTCGATTGTTCAGCCAGAGCCTGTAGAATACTTTGGCGAATCCACCAAACTGCATAAGAGATGAATTTAAATCCGCGGGTTTCATCGAAACGATGAGCTGCTTTAACTAGTCCAAAGTTTCCTTCATTAATTAGATCAGGAAGTGTTAAGCCCTGATTTTGATATTGTTTGGCTACCGAAACAACAAATCGAAGATTAGCATTTACCAATTTTTCCAAAGCTCTTTGATCGCTTCTTTTAATTTTCTGTGCTAATTCAACCTCTTCCTCGGCTGTGATCAAGTCAATTTTACTGATATCTTGAAGGTATTTATCAAGGGATTTAGATTCCCTATTAGTTACCTGCTTAGCGATTTTTAGTTGTCTCATGGGTTTGTTTTTACATTATCTATGATACAAATCATTTATAGTCACCACAATAGCTCGAAATAGGGGTTATCAAGAAGTTATCACCAAAGATTCTGTAACGTAAGATTTGGCAGAAGGTAGAGATTTGGGCTATTTTTGCACTTTAGTCAAAATTACTTCTCCATTGCCACGCTCCAAAGACCTTTATAACTACCAACAGAATGATCTAAAACGCATCTTTAATTCTATTGAGTCTTTGGATGAGGGTGCAAACATTCTTTATCAACTACCAACAGGTGGAGGTAAAACGGTCATTTTCAGTGAGATTGCACGTAGGTATATCGAAACCTATCGCAAGAAAGTTGTTGTGCTTACGCACCGTATAGAACTTAGTGCACAAACTTCAAAAATGCTAGCTGATTTTGGAGTTAAAAACAAGGTAATTAACTCTTCGGTTAAAGAAATTCCTGCGAAAGATGACCATACCTGTTATGTAGCTATGGTGGAAACCTTGAATAACCGATTAAACGATGAGAAAATCGTTTTAGAAAACGTTGGTTTAGTCATTATTGATGAGGCGCATTACAATTCCTTTAGAAAGCTATTTAAATACTTTGAGAAAGCTTATGTTCTTGGAGTTACTGCTACTCCCCTAAGTTCTAATATCAAGCTTCCTATGAAGGATTATTATAAAAAATTAATCATAGGGGAGTCTATTAAATCATTAATTGACAAAGGGTTTTTAGCCAAGGCAGAAATTCATCGTTTTGATTTAAGTCTACAAAGTTTAAAGCTTGGAGCTAATGGCGACTATACCGTAAAAAGTAGTGATGCTTTCTACACCAATCAAAGTATGATTGGAAAGCTCTTGAATGCCTATATGGAGCTTTCTAAAGGTAAAAAGACACTAATTTTCAATAATGGAATTTTTGCCTCTTACTCCGTTTTTGAAGCATTTAGTAAACTTGATTTACCGATTCGACATCTAGATAACAAAAGCTCAGCAACAGAGCGCGCTGAAATCTTAGATTGGTTTAAACATACACCAGGAGCGATATTAACTTCTGTAAGTATACTCACAACAGGATTTGATGAGCCAAGTGTCGAAACTGTTATCCTTAATAGGGCGACAAGATCGTTAACGCTTTATTTTCAAATGATTGGTCGAGGGTCTAGAATATTGCCCGACAAATCTTCTTTTAAAGTAATCGATTTAGGAAATAATACCCTGCGTTTCGGACAATGGGACGAACCTATTGATTGGCAAGAGATTTTTCATTTCCCTGATTTCTATTTGGAGAGTATTAAAAGTGATGAAGATATCGAAAGAGACTTTGAATACGTTATGCCCGATGCTATACGTGAAAGGTTTAAGAATACTTTAGATCCTACTTTTAATATTAGGGAGCGCTACAAAGAGGTCTTTACTGCAGGGGGTAGAAGTAAGCAAGTATTAGAAGAAAGTATCGTTCAGCACACTCAAATGTGCGTTGAAAATAGTGAAACGGTAATAGAAGCACGTCAGTTAGCGAAATTACTTGAAGAGGATATACAGTATCGCGTTCAGCAGTACACTTATTGCATAATGAACAATACAAAGAATTATAAAGAATGGCTTGAAGAGGACTATATTCGAAAACTTAGAGCCAATATTGCTCGACAATTCGCAACGCTCTCCTCGTGAAACGAAAACTGCTAATAATTGCACACTTATGGCCAGAGTCAAATACCACTGCTGCTGGCCAGCATTTATTAGCCTTGATTCAGTCGTTTAAAAATGCGAAATACCAAGTACATTTTGGATGTACCACAGATAAGACTCCATTAGGGGATCCATTTATTGAAGACGCTATTATAGTTCACAAAATCGCCTTGAATTGCAATTCATTCGATGAACTAATTTTAGATCTTCGGCCTGAGGTTGTTCTTTTTGATCGATTTATTTCAGAGGAACAATTCGGATGGAGAGTTTATAAGAACCTACCCCAATGCTACACCCTATTAAACACAGAAGATCTGCACAGTCTTCGGCTTTCAAGATCGAATGGTAAAGAGGAGGAATGGGAAACTACCGACGCTTTTAAACGAGAAATTGCCAGTTTTTATCGTGTTGATAAAGTTTTGATCATTTCGCGTGAAGAGATTAATAAATTAACTGCTTTACTACCATCAATAGGCTCAAAGCTCATCTACACCCCACTTATTGTTCATCGCAGAGAAATAGCTACTACCAACAATCGAAAACCTTGGAGCTTTGTTTTTTTTGGTTCCGGTAAGCATCCTGGCAATAAGGCAACCTTAAAACGTATCATTGAGATGTGGCCGAATATTTTAAAAGTGCAGCCCGAAAGTTCATTGATATTATTTGGTGCTTATTACCCAGAATCATTAATGAATAAGGCCAAAAAATTAAAACAGGTTTCTTTTCTAGGGTGGGTAGAAGACCTTGATACAATTCTTGTTAATTATCAATTTTTACTATCACCAACCCCGTTTGGAGCTGGATTAAAAGGCAAAGTACTTCAGTCTATAAATAATGGGGTGATCTGCCTTTGTACTTCTGTAGCAAGTGAAGGAATCGATATGGAAAGTCGATCACTATTTATGCATTTAAATAGTGAGAGGGAGTATTTAAATACCATAGAAAGCATAATTAATAACAGTGAAATCTTAGAAAGAGAGCAATCAATTCAATCTGAACTACTCGATCATTTTTCTGAATTTTCAAATGATTCATGGATTGCCAATTTAACCGTTGAGAATAATTTGAAAGCTTTAGAAATCTTAAAACAAGTGATACGTCATTCAACCATTAATTCAACTGAAAATCTAGGTAAATACCTTACCTTGAAGACAAATAAAAATTAAAACATACAGGCTTTATGTCACAATTCGAAACGGTAAAAGAATACGAAGACATTACCTTTAAAAGAATGGGTAATATCGCTAGAATTGCCTTTAATCGTCCAGAAGTTAGAAATGCATTCAGACCAAAAACCACTTCTGAATTGTACGATGCCTTTTATACGGTTTCTGAGGATCCAACGATCGGTGTTGTTCTACTAACGGGTGAAGGGCCTTCTCCTAAGGATGGAATTTATTCCTTTTGTAGCGGGGGAGATCAGAAGGCTAGGGGAGAACGAGGTTATGTTGGTGACAATGGTATTCATCGACTAAACATTTTAGAGGTTCAACGTTTAATCCGATTTATGCCTAAGGTAGTTATTGCAGTGGTTCCCGGATGGGCAGTTGGAGGTGGTCATAGTCTTCATGTAGTATGTGATCTAACTATTGCTAGTAAGGAACATGCAATATTTAAACAAACTGATGCGGATGTAAGTTCATTCGACGCGGGTTATGGTTCAGCCTATCTGGCAAAAATGGTCGGACAAAAGAAGGCTAGGGAAATCTTTTTCCTTGGTAGAAATTACTCTGCTGATGAAGCCTTTGAAATGGGAATGGTAAATTGTGTCGTAGAGCATTCAAAGCTAGAAGAGACGGCTTTAGAATGGGCGAATGAAATACTCGCAAAGTCTCCCACAGCAATTAAAATGCTAAAATTCGCTATGAATCTTACCGATGACGGCATGGTTGGTCAGCAGATTTTTGCAGGCGAAGCTACTAGACTTGCATATATGACAGACGAGGCCAAAGAAGGTAGAAATGCTTTTCTAGAAAAACGCAATCCTAACTTTAATAAAGACCAATGGATTTCATAAAATTAGTTACACTTAGCCTTGTTTTTACAACCTACTCTTACGGGCAACAGTTAAGCTCGTTTACAGAAGAATTATTCAACGAATATTCTAAATATGAGGTAGAGGGCTTTTCAGAAATGAAAGTGAAACCAGATTTTTTGCAGAAACAAATAGATTTGATTACCGGTAAAGCCCCGGGACTTTTCGAAATTCAGTTGTTAGGCCATTCTGTTGAGGACAGGCCTATAAGAATGGTGAGTGTTGGGAATGGAGACGTTGATGTTCTAATGTGGTCACAGATGCACGGAAATGAGTCTACAGCGACTAGATCTATCGTTGATTTACTTTCATTTATCGCAGAAAACTCAAAACAGAAGTCGGTAAATAGCCTATTACAAGATCTTCGAATTCATTTTATTCCAATGTTGAATCCCGATGGTGCAAGCCGTTGGACTCGTGAAAACGCTATCGGTATCGACCTTAATCGTGATGCACTACGCTTAATCGCGCCAGAATCACAGCTATTAAAACGAGTAAGGGACAGTCTGAGTGCAGATTATGGTTTTAATCTTCACGATCAGAGTAAATATTATAATGTCGAGCGTTTAAACAATGAAGCAAGCATTTCATTTTTAGCAACTGCTTTCGATTATGAGAAAAGTAGAAGTGCAGGGAGAGATGAGGCCATGCAATTAATCTCATATTTGTACAAGATTAATCAACATTACATTCCAAATCATACTGGTCGGTACAATGATGACTTTGAACCTCGTGCCTTTGGAGATAATATTCAAAAATGGGGAACGAAACTCATTTTAATCGAAACTGGTGGCTTCAAAAATGATCCAGAAAAGCAATTGGGGCGAAAACTTAATTTTGTTTTAATAGGATCTGCACTAGAAGCCATCCAAAAAGGACTTCACAAAGCAATTTCAGTAGAACAATACAGTCAGATTCCACGCAATGATCGAAACTTGTTTGATTTAAAGATTGAGAAAGTCCAAAAAATGGTAAATAGCTCCTATTACACCGTCGATCTTGGTTATTTTTTAGAAGAATCAAGCAACGATTCTTATAAGGGTAAAGTAATTTATCAAGTAACCTTAGAGGATCAGGGCGATTTAAGTACCTATACAGGTTATAAGAACTTCAATGCGGAAGGATTAAAGATTTTATTCCCTAAGGTTTTTAATGGGCGAGTCAAAAACAGTGCTCATGAGAAATCATTATTACAAGACGGTTTTCTATATTTTACAAAAGCTCCTTCAAGGAAGTATTTCCCTACCACAATGTTTCAATATAATGATGGGGTAGAGCAGGAGTTGTCTCTTGAAAACACCTATTTATTAGTCAATAAATTAAATCAACCTAAATATCTGTTTTATAAGGGTCAAATAATTGATTTAAAGTAATTTGTGATAAAAAACATAAACTATAACTTTATATTAAATTAAAATTTTAGATAACAAATATTAAAATGAACATTACCAGGCTTTTAGCTTTTTTATCAATCTATTTAATTTGGGGTTCCACCTATTTACTAAATAAGATTGCAGTAGGTCAGTTAGAGCCTTTCATGTTGGCCGGTGTTCGATTTCTTTCAGCGTCTTTTTTAATGTTTTTAATAGTTAAAGTCTCCAGCAAGAGTTTAAAGGTGACTTTGGTTCAATTAAAGAATGCAGCAATAGCTGGTTTTCTGTTTTTAGCTATTGGTAATGGAGTGGTTGTTTGGGCTTTATCCTATGTAGATAGTGGTTTAGCCGCTCTTACAATTGCTTCTCAGCCTTTAATTGTATTGTTGTTGCTCTGGATTATTGAAAATAAACGCATCAAATTGTTTTCCTGGGTTGGTGTTTTTGTTGGACTACTAGGAATGTATTTGCTGATTAGTCAGAATCAAATTACGTCATCTCCAGAATCCTTGAAAGGAATAATAATGATCATAGGCTGCGTGATTACTTGGGGATATGCTAGCATTTTTGTTGGTAAGGCAGAATTACCAAAAAATTACTTGGTCAATTCTGCATATCAGATGTTCTTTGGAAGCCTTTGGCTAATATTAATGAGTATGATTAAGCAAGAGCATTGGATAAGTCCTGATGAATGGGAAATAAACGTAAAATGGTCTATGTTAGGATTAATTATTTTTGGAAGTATTGTAGCATTTACGTCTTTCAATTATCTCTTAAGAACGGTGAGTCCTGAAAAGGTTGCAACTTCAACATATATCAATCCGATTGTGGCTATGGTTTTAGGATATTTGGTATTGAAAGAAACGATAAGCACTCAAAGCGTGGTAGCAGCGGTAGTTTTATTAACCGGTGTTTACTTTATAAATATGAAAAGAGATCCTAGAGTGTATCTTAGAGCTCGTGCGATGAAGCGTTTAAAATAAATGTCCCATAATTTATATTATGTAAAATAGAATATGAAATCAGCTATCCCATCCGTAAACTTAAACCATTACATCAAAGGTTCTCGCAACGAACAACTATCCTTCATTGATGCTGTAGGTTCAGCATTTTCTGAGATTGGCTTCGTCGCTTTAAAGGGCCACTTTTTAGATGATATCCTTACCAAGCATCTTTATACATCAGTTAAGGATTTCTTCGCGCTTCCAGAAGCTATTAAGCTTCAGTACGAGATTGAAGGAATGGCAGGACAACGCGGATACACCTCGTTCGGAAGAGAAACTGCAAAAGGAAGTAAAACTGCTGATTTAAAGGAGTTCTGGCACTTTGGTCAATATCATGACCCTGACGGTATTTACCCTCCTAATTGTAGCGTTTCAGAGTTAGATTCATTTAATAATTACGGGGAACTAGCATTTAAAGCTCTCGAAAATACAGGCCTTCACTTGCTTCGTGCAATTGCTGAACATCTTGATTTACCTGCTAATTATTTCGATCAATGGGTAATTGGAGGTAATTCAATTCTACGACCTATTCACTATCCACCTGTAAAGCCTGAGGATAGAAAAGCAATTAGAGCGGCTGCGCATGGCGATATTAACCTAATCACCCTGCTCATGGGAGCACACGGTAAAGGATTACAAGTACAACGTCTTGATGGAATATACGTTGATGCGATCGCTGAGCCGGATGAATTAATGATTAATGTTGGTGACATGCTTTCTCGTTTAACCAACAATCGTTTAAAATCAACCATTCATCGCGTGGTTAATCCAGATGAGCATATCGTCAATGAGTCAAGATATTCTATTCCTTTTTTCATGCATCCAAAGAGAGAAATGCCACTTAATTGTTTAGAATCTTGCGCAAGTGACCATTCACCTAAGCAATTCAAAGACTGCACTGCTGGTGAGTATCTCGATGAGCGCTTAAGAGAATTAGGTTTATTAAAATAAACGCACAATGGATTTAGCTGATGCATTAAGAAATGCTTTTCCAGATCACGAACCAGAAGAAACTGTAGCGTCGAACGAAGAAAAATCTTTTGACTTTTATGTGCACACCACTCCTACGCTACAATGTTGCTATGAAAAGCGCAAGGGAAAGGCTACAACAGTGATTAAATCATATGAAGGAACCCCTGCAGATTTCAAAAAGTTAGCGAGTGCCATAAAAAAAAGATTCAATATCGGAGGGGGTATTAAATCTGATGACATTGTTATTCAAGGAGATTACAGAGAGGTAATCATGGAGTTTTTAAAAGAGTGTGGGTTCACGGTTAAACGTGTTGGCGGGTAGTCCCCAATTGATCACACGATTCTTTTTCTTCTTTAAATAATCGTTTGCTTTTTCAAAGTGCTTATTCCCAAACCATAACCCCCTATTTGCGCTTAAAGGTGAAGGATGTCCACTTTTAAGAACAAGGTGTTTTTCTATATCTATCCGTTTTTCTAGAGCGATCGCTGCTGATCCCCAAAGCATGAAAACCACATTTTCTTTTCTTTGGTTAATGTAATCGATACAGTGAAGGGTAAAACTTTGCCAGCCTAATTTTGCATGGCCATTAGGCTTACCCTCTTGCACGGTTAAAGTTCGATTTAAAAGTAGAACTCCTTGTTCAGCCCATGGCACTAAACTAGGATTAACTTGGTTCGGATGATTTTCACTTTCAATCAATATGTTTTTAAGAGAAGCCGGTGGTTTGGTACCATTTTTTACCGAAAACGAAAGACCTTCTGCGCGATCTGGTTGTGGATAAGGGTCTTGCCCAACAATTACGACTGCTAAGTTCTGTAGTGAACATAGCTCAAAAGCTCTTAAAACTTGTTCTTTTGGAGGAAAAATGGAGCTTTTGTCATAAGCATTCATCAAATCTTTTTCGAGTAATTGAAAGTAATCTTTTTCGAATTCAGAGATGATGAAAGTATTCCAATCGTTATTCGGTAAGTCAAACATCAATTAAAGATAAGTATTCATCCTATCTTTGTGATAAGCTATGAACTCATTATTTAAGAAAGCATTACAAGACCTTGAATTTGATAAAATTTGTTATCAAATTTCTGTACGATGTAATACCGATAAAGGAAAAGAAGTTGCCTATACTATTGAGGTTTCTAGTGATTTTGAAATCATTGAAGAGTCTCTCAATAAAACCTCCGAATATCTCAGTTCCTTTGATAACGATAATGTTATACCCAATCATGGCTTTGATGCAATTGATGGTGAGCTCCGTTTACTCGGTATCGAAAATACCGCTATCGAACCCACTGGATTCAAAAAGATTTCGAGTATTGTTGACCAAGTTAGGGGACATCAGAAATTCTTTAAAAAATTTAAAGAATACTACCCCACCCTAAACACTCAAACCGAACCTTTAGAGGATCTTTCTTTTTTGAAAAAAGAAATTGAAGGTATCGTGGATCGATTCGGTGAAATCAAAAACACCGCCTCCCCTGCCCTGGCTGATCTACGAAGACAAATGGCTGAGGTTCGATCAAAAATAAATCAAAGTTTTGGAGCTGCGCTATCCTCTGCTTTATCTAATGACTACCTAGATGATATTAAAGAATCTTTTATAGATAACCGACGTGTATTGGCTGTTAAAGCGATGTATCGTAAGAAAGTTAAGGGTACACTCATGGGATCTTCGAAAACAGGATCGATCGTATATATCGTACCTGAATCTACTCAACGTTATGTTAGAGAACTCGCCGATTTAGAATATGAAGAAACCGAAGAAGTTAGAAGAATTCTTATCGTTTTAACAGATACAATTAGACCTTTTAAGCCAGATCTAATAAAGTTTCAAGACTATCTAGTAGGTATCGATTTAGTTGCTGCAAAAGCCAAGTTTGCCCGAGATGTCAATGGTATAAAACCACAATTAAACACCAATCGTAGTTTAAATTTAAGGGATGCCTTTCATCCCCTCTTATATCTTCAAAATAAACAGGAAAAAAAGGAAACCTTTCCTCAAAGTATTCAACTACATCCTGAAAATAGAATCATCGTAATCTCTGGGCCAAATGCTGGAGGAAAAAGTATTACACTAAAAACAGTCGGCTTATTGCAACTAATGATACAGGCTGGAATCCTCATTCCTGTGCACCGAAATAGTACTGTTTGCATCTTCGATCGTTTTCTAACGGATATTGGTGATAATCAATCCATTGAAAATCATTTAAGCACCTACAGTTATCGACTGAAGAATATGAATCAATTTTTGAAAAAATGTAATGATTCAACTTTATTCCTTATCGATGAATTCGGTACCGGTTCTGATCCAGAGCTAGGCGGAGCACTTGCTGAAACGTTTTTAGAAACCTTTTATGAGAAAGAATCATATGGAGTGATCACTACGCATTATTCAAACTTAAAACTGTTAGCAAATGAGCTTGAATGTGCCTCCAACGCGAATATGCTATTTGATAATCGAACCCTTGAGCCAATCTATCAATTGGTACTTGGCGAAGCGGGTAGTTCATTCACTTTTGAAGTAGCACAGAAAAACGGAATACCCTACAGTTTAATTAACCGAGCAAAAAAGAAAATTGAAAAAGGTAAGGTGCGTTTTGATGCCACAATTGCTAAACTTCAAAAAGAACGATCGAAAATCACTAAAACCGAGGATCGTTTGAACAAGGAGGCTCAAAAAGCTTTCCAAGAAAGTGAGAAACTAGAGCGTTTGAATAGTAAACTCGAAGAAAAACTTAAATCGTATCAAAAGCTTTACGAGTATCACAGTAAAATGATTCAACTAGGTGAAAGGGTTGATGAGTTATCAGAAAGATACTTTCAGGATCAGAAAAAAAGAAATTTGATATCCGGTTTTCTAAGATTGGTGGAAACTGAAAACAGTAAACGTAAAAAGAAGGCTGCACCTATCATTAAAAAAGAACGTGTCGAAAAAAAGGCTCTGACATCAGAAATCAAAGAAGCGGTCGAGACTGTTAAGATCAAGGAAGCTACTACTAAGAAAAATTCACCAAAAAAAATCTTGCCTAAACCAGTTGATTTAAAAGTTGGCGATCGTGTAAGGCTTGAGGATAGTCGCTCAACAGGTACTATCGACCAAATAGAAAAAGGAATAGTAACGGTGAATTACGGTATGTTTACTACCAAAGTAGCCCTTGAGAAATTAAATAAGGTTTAACCGTTGATGAGATTTCAAGAGAATCGTCACTACGTCTTTTTTGATAGTCATTGCCCCATGTGTTCGAATTGGGCAAGGAAAATTCTCCGATGGGATACTGAAGGCGTTTTTATTTTGGTTTCGGCGCATTCAACTATAGCAGCTTCATGGGCAATAGAACGCGGTTTAGGAATTGAACTTTTTCAGAATTCTATCGTCTATTTTCGGCCTACTACTTTATGGTACCAAGAAGCAAAGGCTTTAAAATTAATAGGTAAAAATCTAAAAGGATTACCACTCATCTTGGGTATTCTTTTATGGTTCGCTCCAGAATGGCTGATCAATATAATTTATCGGCTTATCGCATCAAATCGAAGAAAAGAAATAAAAGGATGCGAATTTACACTTAAAGATTCTTTTGATGGTCGACTTAAACTCTAATTTTCTAGATGCAAGCCTTTAGAATATGATCAACCTTGGTACCCAATCCTAAATTCTGTTTGAAGCTTAACGATTGATACTTTAGAGGTTTAATTATTGGTATATCATCGCCGATTTCTTGAATAAGATCAACATATGCGAGAGAGGTCTTACCCGCTAACAGCCAATCTAGTGGTAAATCGTTTCCGTAAGTTAATAATTGATATAAACCACTAAGGTAGAGTCGATCCTTAGTAAACCCTCCACCCCTATATAGCCTAGTCACCATTTTAAATGCTGTATCTCTATCTAATCCATAGGTTGTCAGGAGTAAATCAAAACTCGAAGAAAAAGAATAATCTTTAACCACTCGATCAGCAAGAATTACTCTAAGTGCCAAC
>Ga0209555_10000036_pt1 | contig 102423 bp, 80 predicted proteins | sample SaaInl85LU_5_DNA_FD_184643 | JGI IMG/M metagenome (GOLD analysis project Ga0209555, IMG submission 184643) | Marine microbial communities from expanding oxygen minimum zones in the Saanich Inlet - ESP_85LU_5_DNA (SPAdes) (version 2) | ecosystem: Environmental > Aquatic > Marine > Intertidal...
TCCATTGCCCAATATTCCTCACTGCTGCCTCCCGTAGGAGTCTGGTCCGTGTCTCAGTACCAGTGTGGGGGATCTCCCTCTCAGGACCCCTACCTATCGAAGTCATGGTAAGCCGTTACCTTACCATCTAACTAATAGGACGCATAGCCATCTTTTACCAATAAATCTTTAATTAAAACTCGATGCCGAATCTCAATACTATGAGGCATTAATCTTCATTTCTAAAGGCTATTCCTCAGTAAAAGGTAGGTTCTATACGCGTTACGCACCCGTGCGCCGGTCGTCATCTGTAGCAAGCTACAATGTTACCCCTCGACTTGCATGTGTTAAGCCTGCCGCTAGCGTTCATCCTGAGCCAGGATCAAACTCTTCATTGTATATTTTTAATAATATGAATGAATAAGTTTCAAAAGAATTTGTCTATAATTAAATAAACATGGTTATTCTACTCTTTGTTTACGCTGTCAATTTCAATATTTTCAATGAACTTATTAAGATTGTCTCAATCGCTTTTATACAATCAATATAATTCCTAATCTTGATGAAATGATAGAATCGAACTATCTAACTTTTTCTCTAAAACTAAAACTTAGTTCCTTAAATCGTTATTCCAAAATCTCTAATGATCGTTGTGCTGTTTTTGTTAGCGGGTGCAAATCTAAAACTTATTTTTAATCTGACAATAAAAAAATGAATTATTTTTATTTATTTTTTTAAACCCTAAAAAACTGAACTTTGTGCCCCGAAAAATTCGGACTGCAAAGATACAAGCTTTTATTTATCTACCTAATCTTTTTTGAAAAAATTTAATTTATTTTTAAACCTAAATTCTAATCAAATAAAACTAAAAACAACCTATCAATGAACGTGACTAACAAACTACTATTTCCGTTAGCGGGTGCAAATATACAACCCCTTTTCAATCTCGCAACTATTATTTCAATTTCTTTTTTGTTTATTTTTAATCAACCTCTTAAATCTCTGAAAACTCGAAGCTTATAACTCGAAAAAAAATCAGTTTATTTTTACAAGCAAGCGCGAAAACTGAAAACAACCCAGCTACACAATAAAATGGGTAAGGTTACAAACTTCGAAATTCCTGAAAAGCCCCTCTTTTCTTTATCGAAACCTTCTTTTTTTATCCCAATACCTGAGTTAAGGATTGAAACGGCATCCTTTTTTTTTGTAATTATAACCTACTAAATGGAAATACATTCCTAAAACAAACTATAAATATTATCTGATAACTTGCAAAAACCAAAAAAAAAGATACAGTGGAAAGCCTGACGCAACCTTTTTTGGGGGCGGAACTCTAAAAAAAATACTACATTATAATAAGTACATATATATATTGTAGGAATTATTGTTTTCTAATATCTTTGTGCTTCTAAAATTAGATTGATTTAAATGATTAAAATTACTTTACCAGACGGAACTATTAAAGAGTTTGAGAAAAATTGCACACCAATGGAGGTTGCAAAGAGTATTAGTGAGGGCTTTGCTAGAAATGTAATTTCGGCAAATTTTAATGGTACAACCATAGAAACTGCTACTCCACTTACAACCGATGGTTCTTTAATTTTATATACATTTAATGATGAAGGCGGTAAGAAAGCTTTCTGGCATTCATCTGCCCACGTATTGGCTGAAGCTATTTTAAGTTTTTACCCAAACGCTAAGTTAACTATTGGGCCTGCTATTGAAAATGGTTTCTATTATGATGTAGATTTAGGTGAAGGTGTTATTTCTGATAAAGATTTTGCAGCTATTGAAAAGAAATTTTTAGAAATAGCTAGAGGAAAACACGAGTTTTCTATTAGAGCCGTTGCTAAAGCAGATGCTTTGTCTTTATATAAAGAACAAAACAACGAATATAAAGTTGAGTTGATTGAAAACTTGACCGATGGTGATATTACCTTTTGTGACCATAGCAATTTTACTGATTTATGTAGAGGAGGCCATATACCAAACACGGGAATTATTAAAGCAATAAAGGTGATGAGTGTTGCCGGTGCTTATTGGCGTGGTGATGAAAAAAACAATCAACTAACACGTGTGTATGGTATTAGTTTTCCGAAACAGAAAATGCTTACAGAGTATTTAGAGTTGTTGGAAGAGGCTAAAAAGAGAGATCATAGAAAATTAGGGAAAGAGTTAGAATTGTTTACTTTTTCTCAGAAAGTTGGTGCTGGTTTGCCTTTATGGTTGCCAAAAGGAGCTGCGCTTCGTGCACGTCTTGAAGATTTTTTGAAAGCTGCACAGAAAAAAGCAGGATATGAAATGGTGATGACACCACATATTGGGCAAAAGGAACTATATGTTACTTCTGGACATTATGAAAAATATGGTGCAGATAGTTTTCAGGCCATAAAAACACCTAAAATGGATGAGGAGTTTTTATTAAAGCCGATGAACTGCCCACATCACTGTGAAGTTTATAATTTTAAACCATACTCATATAAAGACTTACCAAAACGTTTCGCAGAATTTGGAACAGTATATAGGTACGAACAAAGTGGAGAACTTCATGGATTGACTCGTGTAAGAGGTTTTACCCAAGATGATGCGCATATATTTTGTACACCAGAACAATTAGACCAAGAATTTAAAGAAGTGATAGACTTAGTGCTATATGTTTTTGGTTCTTTAGGTTTTGAAGACTTTACTGCACAGGTCTCTATACGAGATATGGAAAACCTAGATAAATATATAGGAGATGCTGAAACTTGGGAGATTGCAGAACAAGCTATTATAAATGCAGCTACAGATAAAGGCATAGATTTTATTATTGAAGAAGGTGAAGCAGCATTTTATGGCCCTAAATTAGACTTTATGGTTAAAGATGCTTTAGGCAGAAGCTGGCAGTTAGGTACCATACAAGTAGATTATAACTTACCTAAACGTTTCGATTTAACTTATACTGGTTCAGATAACCAAGCACACAGACCAGTAATGATTCATAGAGCACCATTTGGTTCTATGGAACGATTTATTGCGGTATTGTTAGAACATACCGGAGGGAACTTCCCTCTTTGGCTTACTCCAGATCAAGTTATCTTATTGCCAATCAGTGATAAATATCAAAAATATAGCGAAAAAGTTTTAGAATCGTTAGAAAATTCCGAAATTCGCGCCCTCGTAGACAGTCGAAGTGAAAAAACTGGACGTAAAATACGAGATGCAGAAGTTAGCAAAGTACCATTTATGGTGATTGTTGGCGAAAAAGAAGAACAAGACGGCACCGTTTCTGTAAGAAAACATGGAGAAGGAGATCTTGGTACTTTTACAATTGAAGAATTTATTTCTTTAATTAAAACAGAAGAAAGTAAAACATTGAAGAAATTTTAATTAATTTTGACAAATAATAGATAGGTCGCTGAAAAACAGCGAAACATTAATTTTTAAATTTACACGTCATAGCAATTCGTAGAAGCAGGTCGAGAAGACCGTTAAGAGTAATCAAAGAAGATCAGCATAGGATTAATGAAAAAATAAAATATGTTGACGAAGTTCGTCTTGTGGGCGAAAATATAGAAGTTGGTGTATATCCTTTAGAAAAAGCTAAAGAATTGGCCAAAGAGCAGGAATTGGATTTGGTAGAAATTTCACCAAAAGCAAAACCACCTGTTTGTAAAATTATTGATTACAAGAAGTTCTTGTATGAACAAAAGAAAAGAGAAAAATCTTTAAAATCGAAAGCTACCAAAGTAACGATTAAAGAGATACGTTTCGGACCTCAAACAGATGAGCACGATTACGAATTTAAAAAGAAGCATGCTGTAAAGTTTTTACAAGAAGGAGCTAAATTAAAAGCTTTTGTATTCTTTAAAGGACGTTCTATCATCTTTAAAGAACAAGGACAAATTTTATTATTAAAATTAGCTCAAGAACTTGAAGAGTATGGTAAAGTAGAACAATTACCAAAATTAGAGGGTAAACGTATGATTATGTTTATTGCCCCTAAAAAAGTAAAGTAATAAAAGTTTTAAGGTTTAAAAGTTCTTAAGGTTTACAAGTCTAGTTTATACACTACTTTAAAACACATTATAAACTTTTATACTTTTTAACTCACAATAATAAGCAAGATAAAAACGAAGGAGAGATGCCTAAAATGAAAACAAAATCTAGCGCCAAAAAACGATTTAAAGTTACTGGTACTGGAAAAATCAAAAGAAAGCACGCGTTTAAAAGTCACATCTTAACAAAGAAGTCTAAAAAACGTAAATTAAAGTTAACTCATGATGGTTTAGTACATAAGTCTGATGAGTCTAACATTAAACAACAATTAAACTTAAAGTAAGTTTAACAAGGGAATTTAATTATTAACCATGGAGTTAGGCAAAATAAAAAGTATTCTTAAACGAATCGCCTACTACAAAAAACATTGAAATTATGCCAAGATCAGTAAATTCAGTAGCCTCAAGAAAAAGAAGAAAAAAAATCTTGAAGGCAGCAAAAGGTTACTTCGGACGTAGAAAAAACGTTTACACAGTAGCAAAAAATGCGGTTGAAAAAGGTATGCTTTATGCATATAGAGACCGTAAAAATAACAAAAGAAACTTTCGTTCTTTATGGATTGTACGTATTAACGCTGCAGCTCGTTTACACGGAATGTCTTATTCTCAGTTTATGGGGAAAGTAAAAACCAACAATATCGAATTAAACCGTAAGGTTTTAGCAGATTTAGCGGTTAACAACCCAGAAGCTTTTAAGGCAGTTGTAGAGAAAATAAAATAATTAACAATACTTGCTTATTTCAAAAACCCAAACTTTTTAGTTTGGGTTTTTTTTATTAATTTACAAGTCATAAAAAATAAATGATGAGAGCTCCTTTACTTACTTTACTACTTTTATTAACCACTGCTACTTTTTTCTCACAAGAAACTTTAAAACCTGTAAATACTATAGAAAATCAGTTTGATGAAATTTACAAAAAATCTTCTAGTTACCAGACTTATAAAGTAATCAGTAAAGATAAATTTAACAAATTAAAGGCAAATATTTTAGATAGTTTAGAACGATTAGAGGCTACTATCGTTAAAAAAGAACTTTTATTAGCTACAGCTAATAATACTGAAACAGCACTTAAGGACGATTTAAGTGAAACAAAGAAAGCCTTAGAAACTGCTATTAAAAAAGAAAATACAATTTCGTTTTTTGGAATACCCCTTAGCAAACTAGCCTATAATTTTTTAATGTGGATACTTGTTATTATCTTAATTGCGGGCATGAGCTACTTTGTGTTTAAATACCTTAGAAGTAATATTTTAACAAAAAAGGCTCAAAATGATTTGTCTGCTGTTAATGAAGAATATGAAGAAAGTAGAAAAAAAGGTTTAGAAAGAGAGCAAAAACTGAGAAGGCAACTTCAAGATGAGATTATGAAACATCAAAAATAAAGTAAAAACTTAAAGCCCAAAAATATTTTTTTGGGCTTTATTTTTGAACAAAGAAAATCAATAAGAAAAGGAATTCATAATTAAAGACCTCAATTATTTTAATTATATACATAATCTTTAATCATTTTTAGATATTACTAATTAAATAGCAATTTGAAAAAAGTACTGTTCAACTTCAAAAATATTTTGTAAATTGAGATACTAATCAATTCATTTTATTCTTTTGAAAGTATTACATATAAGTGCAGAATGTTTTCCTATTGCAAAAGTTGGAGGTTTGGCAGACGTTGTTGGCGCTTTGCCAAAATACCAAAACAACTTAAAAACTACGAGTAGTGTTGTAATGCCATTTTACAACAACAAGTTTACGAAGCAACATACCTTTACTGAGATTTATAAAAACACCATTGCTCTTGGGCATCAATATTTTCAATTTAACATACTTAAATTGGTTGACAGTTCGTTGGGGTTTGAATTGTATTGTGTAGATATTAAAGAACTCCTATTTACAGAAAAGGTATATACAAATGACGATACAGATCGTTTTTTAGCCTTTCAAATTGCAGTACTAGATTGGATACTAAGTGGTCATGAATACCCAGATGTTTTACATGTGCATGAATACCATACAGGCTTAATTCCTTTTATGGTTTCTAGGTGCTACAAATACAAACCTTTAAGCAATATACCTACTGTTTTAACCATACACAATGCACAATACCAAGGTTGGTTTTCTCATGATAAAGTAAATTTACTACCTCCATTTAATTTTAAAGATGTTGGTTTGTTAGACTGGGACAATACAGTGAACCCACTTGCAGCTGCCATAAAATGTGCCTGGAGAGTAACTACTGTTTCGCCATCATACATGATAGAGTTAAAACAAAATGCAAACGGTCTAGAAAATTTACTACTTCATGAAAGTGCAAAATGTGTAGGAATTCTTAATGGTATTGATACCGCAGTTTGGAATCCGGAAACCGATAAAAGACTCTTGAAAAACTACAGTTCTACAACCGTAATTTCTGGTAAAAAAGAACATAAAAAATGGCTTTGTAACAAATTTAATTTAGATATAAAAAAACCACTTTACACCTTTATTGGCAGGTTGGTTGGTGAAAAGGGAGCAGATTTATTCGCCGAAATTTTTAAAGAAGCACTTTCACATAAAGACATCTCTATCCTTCTATTAGGATCTGGAAACCCAGATTCAGAAAAAGAAATAACCTCTATTAAAGACCCTAACTTTAACACCTATATTGGTTACAATGAAGATTTAGCGCATAAAATATATGCAGGTTCAGATTTTCTGTTGATGCCATCTCGTGTAGAACCGTGTGGATTAAACCAAATGTATGCACTTCGCTACGGAACCGTACCCATTGTAAACGCTATTGGAGGGTTAAAAGACACCGTAATTGATATTGATAACAATGGTTTTGGTTTGTTACATAATGGAGTAACCACAGCTAATGTAAACAGAGCAATAAGAAGAGCTTCAGAATTTTATTCGGAAACTAAAAAATTTAGAAGCAATTTAAAAACCATAATGGCAATTGATAATTCTTGGAATAATTCTGGCAAAACATACGTTAACTTATATAAATCTTTAAAAAAATAATTATGATAAATGACAAAGTACTTGGTATTATTTTAGGTGGCGGACAAGGTTCTAGATTGTATCCTTTAACCGCAGATAGATCTAAACCTGCGGTGCCTATTGCCGGTAAATATCGATTGGTAGACATTCCTATTTCTAATTGTATCAATTCTGATATTAAAAGAATGTATGTGTTAACGCAATTTAACTCTGCCTCTTTAAATAAACATATCAAAAACACGTATCATTTTAGTTTTTTTAGTGCTGCTTTTGTAGATGTTTTGGCTGCAGAACAAACCATGAAAAGCGACAAATGGTTTCAAGGAACAGCCGATGCTGTAAGGCAAAGCATGCATCATTTTTTACAACATGATTTTGAATATGCACTTATATTATCTGGAGATCAGTTGTACAATATGGATTTTAATGACATGATTTCGAAGCATGAACAAAGTGGTGCAAAAATTTCGATAGCCACCTATCCTGTGAATGCAAAAGATGCTACCTCTTTTGGTATTTTAAAAACTGATGAAAACAATACCATTACTTCTTTTATAGAAAAACCTAAAAAAGAATTATTACCAGACTGGACATCCAATGTGAGCCAAGAAATGAAAAATGCTGACAGAAATTACCTTGCCTCTATGGGAATTTACATTTTTAATAGAGATTTATTGGTAGAGTTGATGAGTAATCCTGAAACAATAGATTTTGGTAAAGAAATTATACCACAAGCTATTGGCAAACATAAAACCATGAGCTACCCATATGAAGGTTATTGGACAGACATTGGTAACATAGATTCTTTCTTTGAAGCAAATATAGGACTGACAGATGAACTGCCTAAATTTAATTTATATGATGAAAACCGTGTGTATACTAGAGCCCGTATTTTACCAACCTCTAAAATTACAAATACTACTTTAAATAAAACCATTATTGCAGATGGTTGTATTATTAATGCCGAAAAAATTGAAAAATCTGTGATTGGTATTCGTTCTAGAATTGGTAAAAATAGTGTGGTTACCAACACCTATATGATGGGTAATGATTTTTACGAATCTTTAGAAGACATTCAAAATAAAAAGATAGAAAACCTAGTTGGTATTGGAGACAATTGTACTATAAACAACTGCATCATCGATAAAAATTGTAGAATTGGTGATGGCACTGTCATTAACGGTGGAATGCATTTAAAAAATGTAGAAACAGATACATACCAAGTAAAAGAAGGTATTGTTATTATTAAAAAAGGTGCTACTATTCCAAAAGGAACTCGTATTTAAAACACATCAATCTAAACAAAAAATATGTCTAAAGTTATAGCACACAGTCTCTTTTCAGATTTTGATATCAGTCTTTTTAAGGCTGGTAAACATTATAAATTATTCGAAAAATTTGGTGCTCATATAATAACCAAAGATGGCATACTGGGTACATATTTTGCTGTTTGGGCTCCTAACGCACAAAAAGTAGCTGTTATAGGAGATTTTAATTATTGGAATACAACACAACACTTGTTAAATGTAAGATGGGATTCTAGCGGTATTTGGGAAGGTTTTATTCCTTTTGTGAATAAAGGAAACCTATATAAATACAAAATTACAAGCAGTACAGGTAGCGAAGAAAAAGCAGACCCGTATGCAAGAAGGGCTGAGCATCCGCCAAAAACGGCCTCTGTTGTTTGGGAAGACAACTATGGTTGGAAAGACAAAAATTGGATGAAAAACAGAAAAAAGTACAACTCTTTAGAGGCGCCTTTTTCTGTGTATGAAGTTCATTTAGGCTCTTGGAAAAAACAATTAGAAGAAAATAGGTTTTTAAGTTATGTAGAATTGGCAGACGATCTAGTAACCTATGTAAAAGAAATGAATTTTACGCATGTAGAGTTTATGCCAATTATGGAATACCCGTATGACCCAAGTTGGGGCTATCAATTAACCGGTTATTTTGCACCTACAGCTCGTTTTGGTTATCCTGATGAGTTTAAATTTTTAGTGGATAAATTTCATGAAAATAACATCGGAGTTCTCTTAGATTGGGTACCTTCTCATTTTCCTTCTGATGCTCATGGATTAGGGAATTTTGATGGTTCTTGCCTTTATGAACATCCAGATCCAAGAAAAGGATACCATCAAGATTGGAAAAGCTTAATCTTTAATTATGGAAGAAATGAGGTGAAATCTTTTTTAATAAGCAATGCCATCTTTTGGCTGCAAGAATACCATGCAGACGGCCTAAGAGTTGATGCTGTGGCATCGATGTTGTTTTTAGATTATTCTAGAAAAGATGGCGAATGGGAACCAAATCAATTTGGTGGAAGAGAAAATTTAGAAGCCATCTCATTTTTAAAAGAAATGAACGAGGCGGTTTACAAAAACTTTCCTGATGTGCAAACCATTGCAGAAGAATCTACATCTTTCCCAATGGTGTCTAGCCCAGTATTTCTTGGAGGGTTAGGTTTTGGCATGAAATGGATGATGGGTTGGATGCACGATACTTTAGACTACTTTGCCAAAGAACCAATTTACAGAAAACACCATCAAAATGAGTTAACCTTTAGTTTAAACTATGCGTTTACAGAAAATTTTATGCTTCCTCTTTCTCATGATGAAGTAGTGTATGGTAAAAAATCAATTGTAGAGAAAATGCCTGGTGATGAGTGGCAAAAATTTGCAAACCTTAGATTGCTATATTGCTTTATGTTTACACACCCGGGTGCAAAGTTATTGTTTCAAGGAGATGAATTTGGGCAAACGAGCGAATGGAACTTTAACAGTAGTTTAGACTGGCATTTACTTGAGTATGATGTGCACAAAGGCGCTCAAAATATTGTAAAAGAGTTAAATAAATTATACAAAAAAGAGCCTGCTTTGCATGAAAAACAATTTTCTTCGGATGGTTTTGAATGGATAGATCATGGAGATCATGAAAATTCTGTCATTAGCTTTCTTAGAAAAGGCAAAACAGCAACAGAAAATATTATTATTGTTCTAAACCTTACGCCAATACCAAGAGAAAATTATAGAATTGGTTTGCCTAAAAATGGTACTTTAAAAGAAATTTTTAATAGCGATGAAATACAATACAACGGAACAGACAATTTTAAAAACACGACTGTTGTCTCTGAAACAACAGATTGGAATCTAAGAGAACATTCGGTAGTATTAAAACTTCCACCTTTGGGTATGATTGCTTTAAAATACAGTTAAACTAGGTTTAATGTCGGTATTAAATTCGTAATAAAGAAAGTTTTTTTTTAATACTCCGTAATAAAAATGGGCATTTTTAGAAGTATAAAAAATAGTACTGCTTTTTTAATAAATATCTTACTATTGCACTAGTTTCTAAATAAATAAAGAATAATTTCGTTTAAAGTTAGACGAATACGTTATCGTAAAAAAAAGTGATTTCAGAATAGTAACCTACAAACTTTTACGATTTTTACACCTCTTAAATAAACAGTTTATATATGATTGTTAATACAGAATTAGAACAAAAAGGAAATCTTTTTCCTTCAAAAATAAAAAGCTACAAAAAAGATGTAGACACCTTATATTTTACAACCGAAAACAATGTAATACTTCAACTTACCGTTGTTAGAGATAGTGTTATTCGTTTTAGGTATTGTACTACAGGTAAATTTGAAAAAGACTTTTCGTATGGTGTAACAATACACGCTAGCAGAGGCTATAATTTTTTAAATATCTCTGAAAACGACACTCATTATACCATTACAACTTCAAAATTAATTTGCAAAGTAGAAAAAAGTAGTTTGCAAGTTAAAATTTATGATGCCATAGATAACAAGTTAATCAATGAAGATGAAATTGGTTTTCATTGGGAAGAAAGTTATGAATTTGGTGGAGACATTGTAAAAATGAGTAAAACTTGCCAAAAGGCAGAAAGTTTTTATGGCTTAGGAGACAAACCTGTTGATGTTAATTTAAAAGGAAAACGCTTCGAAAACTGGGCTACAGACTCTTATGCTTTTGGTAAAAACACAGACCCTATTTACAAAGCAATTCCGTTTTACACAGCATTGCAAGACAATAAGGCGTATGGTATTTTCTTTGACAACACCTTTAAAACTCATTTCGATTTTGCAAACGAACGAAGAAATGTAACCAGTTTCTGGGCGCAAGGTGGCGAAATGAATTACTATTTTATCTACGGTCCTAAAATGGAAGATGTAGTTGCCAACTATACAGATTTAACAGGAAAACCACATGCGTTACCGCCATTATGGGCTTTAGGATTTCATCAATGTAAATGGAGTTACTACCCAGAAGCAAATGTAAAAGCGGTTACAAATACATTTAGAGACTTAAAAATACCTTGCGATGCTATTTATTTAGACATCGATTATATGGATGGTTTTAGATGTTTTACTTGGGATAAAAATCATTTTCCGGATCCTAAAAGAATGGTAAAAGAGCTAGAAGATAATGGTTTTAAGACAGTCGTTATTATAGACCCGGGAATTAAAATTGATTTAGAATACAGTGTTTTTAAAGAAGCATTAGACAAAGACTATTTCTGTAAACGAGCAGACGGCCCCTATATGAAAGGAAAGGTATGGCCAGGAGAATGTTATTTTCCTGATTACACAAAACCTGAAGTTAGAGAATGGTGGTCTGGCTTATTTAAAGAATTAATAGAAGAAATTGGAGTAAAAGGTGTTTGGAATGACATGAATGAACCTGCTGTAATGGATGTACCAAACAAATCTTTTCCGGATGATGTGAGACACGATTATGATGGCAACCCATGTTCTCATAGAAAAGCACATAACATTTATGGTACTCAAATGGCACGTGCAACCTACCATGGTTTAAAAAAATATGCCTACCCAAAAAGACCTTTTGTAATTACAAGATCTGCCTATTCTGGGGCGCAAAGATATACGTCTACTTGGATGGGAGACAACGTTGCAACTTGGGAACATTTGGCAATTGCCAACAACCAAGCACAAAGAATGGCCATGTCTGGATTTTCTTTTGCAGGTTCTGATATTGGTGGATTTGCAGAACAACCACAAGGTGAATTATTTGCTAGATGGATTCAGTTAGGCGTTTTTCATGCGTTTTGTAGAGTTCATTCTTCCGGAGATCACGGAGACCAAGAGCCTTGGGTTTTTGGAGATGAAATTACAGATATTGTAAGAAAGTTTGTAGAATTAAGATACCAACTACTTCCTTATTTATACACTGCATTCTGGGAATACATTACAGACGGCACACCTATTTTAAAATCTTTGGTTTTGTATGACCAAGAAGATCATCAAACACATTATAGAAGTGATGAGTTTGTGTATGGAAATAAAATTTTAGTATGTCCTATTCAAGAACCAAACGCAAAAGGAAGAAGAATGTACATTCCTAGAGGTAAATGGTATAACTTTTGGACTAACGAGCAGATAGAAGGTGGTAAAGAAGTTTGGGTAGATGCAGATATTGATAGCATGCCAATTTTTATCAAAGAAGGAGCTGTCATTCCAAAATACCCTGTACAACAATATGTTGGTGAAAAAGATTTTGATAAAATTACGTTAGATGTTTATTACAAAGATGGTAAAGAAATCTCTAAATTATATGATGATGCACATGATGGGTATGATTATAAAAAAGGAAGATTTAGCTTGCGAAGCTTTAAAACTACGGGTAAAAACAACGAATTTATTTTGCAACAACACAAACGTGGAGATTTTAATGCGGCTTACACTAAATTTAAAATTGTGTTTTATAATTTACCTTTTCAAGTAACTTCTGTACAATTAGATAATGTAGAAATAGCCATAGATTCTTTTAATAAAGAGACTAGAACAATTACTTTAGACAAAGAATTTACAGAATTGCATTTATTTGGAGAATAAATGTCACTAAAACTAGCGCATAAAAAAAACCTCAGAAAATTCTGAGGTTTTATTTTTTAAAAGAAATTTTAAATACCGTCTCCTAAAGTTTTTAATTTCTCTGTATTTTCTGCTAGCATCAATTCGTCAATAATTTTCTGAATATCACCATTCATAATATTTGGTAAATCATATAAAGACAAACCAATTCTGTGATCTGTAACTCTACCCTGTGCATAATTATACGTTCTAATTTTTGCACTTCTATCTCCAGAAGAAACCATAGAACCTCTTTTTAAAGCATCTTCTGCTTGTTTTTTAGCCAACTCCATATCGTACAAACGAGAACGCAATACTTTAAATGCTTTTTCTTTATTCTTGTGTTGAGATTTTTGATCTTGACATTGCGCTACCAAACCAGTAGGAATGTGTGTTAAACGAACAGCAGAATAGGTTGTGTTTACAGACTGACCACCAGGACCTGAAGAACAGAAAAAATCGATTCTTACATCTTTTGGATTAATTTCTACATCAAATTCTTCTGCCTCTGGAAACACCATACAAGTAGCTGCTGATGTATGCACACGTCCTTGCGTTTCTGTTTGTGGCACTCTTTGTACACGATGCACACCTGCTTCAAATTTTAAAATTCCATATACATCTGCACCTGTAACTTCAAACTGAATTTCTTTAAATCCGCCATTGGTTCCTTCAGAGTAATCTACCGTAGACACTTTCCAACCTTTGCTTTCACAATATTTAGAATACATTCTAAACAAATCTCCTGCAAAAATACTTGCTTCATCTCCACCAGTTCCTGCACGCAATTCTACCACCGCGTTTTTAGAATCTTCTGGGTCTTTAGGAATTAATAAAAACTTTATTTCGTCTTCTAATTGCGGAATTCTAGTATTGGCTTCTTCTAACTGCATTTTTGCCATTTCTGTCATCTCTGCATCAGAACCATCTGCAATTATTTCTTTAGCTTCTTCTATATTTTCTGTAAGTTGCTGGTATTCATCACCTTTTTTTACAACATCACCCAAATCTTTATATTCCTTCATTAATTGCGCATAACGCTTCTGATCCATGATAATTTCTGGTTGAATAATCAAATCAGAAACCTCATCATAACGTTGCTTAACAATTCTTATTTTTTCTATCATCTTCTAGACTTTTCTTGGAATGCGAATTTACAATTTTATTCGGAAAATTTCATATTTCGTTTTAGTATCTTAAAATACATCAATACAAAAATAGCAAACTTAAAAACACTTATAAATTTGGTACTACTTTTGATATAGTAGTATCAAACTATTAAAAACCAACAGTTATGAAAAAAATCACATGGATTGCCTTATTATTTTTTACCGCTTTTTCTTTTGCACAAAACAAAACATTTTTAGATGTTTCTTATATGGAAATGAGTGCAAGCGCAGATTCTTTAGTTTCACCTGACCGAATATACCTATCTATTTTTATCAACGAATTAGATGAAAAAAACAAAATTTCTGTAGAAGAATTAGAAGCCAAAATGATGACTGAACTAAAAGCATTGCAAATAGACACCAAAAAACAACTAACCTTATCTGATTTAGGCAGTAATTTTAAAAAGTACTTTCTAAAGAAAAAAGATGTCATAAAAAATAAAAGGTACAGTTTACAGCTCTTTGATACTCAAACTGCAGGTAAAGTTATTGTTGCTTTAGAAGAAGTAGGCATCTCTAATGTACACATCGAAAAAACCGAATATTCTAAAATTGAGACCTTACAATTAGCACTTAGAACGAAAGCCATGCAGCGTGCTAAAATACAAGCCGAGGCTTTATTAAAACCTTTGAATCAAAAAATAAAAGGAGCAATACATATTACAGAAAATAACTCGAGCGGATATTTATATAGCAGAAATGCTGATGTGCATGAAGTTGTGGTAATGAGTAAAAGTTTAAAAGATGAATACCAAGCACCAGAAATTGAATTTAAACCAATTAATGTAAAAGCATTTGTGTTTGTAAAATTTGCCATAGAATAAACAGACACTATTAACTCTAGACATTCAACTTGTGTAAATTAGGGTGAAATACAAGTGCCGAAAATGATAAATAATTCTTATATCTGCGCTATTCATACTAAAGAACTAACAATTGCTAAACAGAATACAGCCTTCTTTTTAGATAAAAACATTAAAACAAATACCGAAATTGATACGTATCTTATAGGATTTGAAAATACCAAGTTAACAAAAGAGGAAGAAGCTGTTTTTGTACAATTTAAACAGCATCTATTGCAACTAAAAAAAGCTAAAACCATTTACCTTAATACTTCATTTACGAATGAAGAAGCTATACAAAACGGAATACATAAACTTAAAGAGGACCTAAATAATCTGGCTAAAATTCAATTAATAGAAGGAGAAAGACAAATGTCTATAAGTAAAAAAGCCATTGATAAAATAGACTTATTTACTAGCATAGAAATTTACATTCTTATTGTATTGGCTATCATAATTCAGGGTATTATCTTATATACACCCAAAAAAGAAAATGTTTAAAAGATGGGTTCCCTTTTTGATTTCTCAAAAACAACCTCTATGAATCTAATATTCAAAAGTTCCAAACTCGCTTTTAATAGTGAGTTTTTTGTTGTTCTGATGAACATCAGCTTCTAAAGCCTTTACACTACCTACAATTTTAGCAGCTACATTGAAAGACTTTGAGATTGCAATAATATCTGCTGCAATTTCTGGAGAAACGTAAATCTCCATTCGATGTCCACAATTAAACACCTGGTACATTTCTTTCCAATCTGTTTTAGACTGTTCTTGTATCACTTTGAATAAAGGCGGAACCTCAAACATATTATCTTTTACAATATGTAAATTATCTACAAAATGTAATATTTTGGTTTGCGCACCACCAGAACAATGAATCATTCCATGCACGTTATCTGCGGTATATTTCGATAGAATTTCTTTAATAATTGGTGCGTATGTTCTTGTTGGTGACAAAACTAATTTACCCGCATCAATCGGAGAATTCGCTACCTTGTCGGTTAATTTTGTATTTCCAGAGTACACCAATTCTTCAGGAACTGCAGCATCAAAACTTTCTGGATATTTTTCTGCTAAATACTTATGAAAAACATCGTGTCTTGCAGATGTTAATCCGTTAGAGCCCATTCCACCATTATATTCAGATTCGTAAGTTGCTTGTCCAAAAGACTCTAAACCAACAATTACATCACCAGCTTTTATATTTGCGTTGTCTATAACATCGCTACGTTTCATTCTTGCAGTTACCGTAGAATCTACAATAATAGTTCTTACCAAATCACCAACATCTGCAGTTTCACCTCCGGTAGAATGAATGGTAACTCCGAAACCTTTTAGATCTTCTATTAACTCTTCTGTTCCGTTAATAATTGCTGATAAAACTTCGCCAGGAATTTTAGATTTGTTTCTACCAATGGTAGAAGACAACATAATGTTATCTGTTGCACCTACACATAATAGATCATCAATATTCATAATTAATGCATCTTGTGCAATGCCTTTCCAAACAGAAATATCGCCAGTTTCTTTCCAATACATATATGCCAAAGAAGATTTTGTACCAGCGCCATCTGCATGCATTATCAAACAATAATCATCATCATTTGTTAAATAATCGGGTACAATTTTACAGAATGCTTTAGGAAATAACCCTTTGTCTATATTCTTAATGGCATTGTGTACATCTTCTTTTGATGCAGAAACGCCTCTTTGTGCGTATCGTTTTGAAACTTCTGAGCTCATGTTGTTGTGTTGAATTGCAAATTTAATCTTTTGCTTAAAAAAAACGATGAATTTTGACTTGAATATTTTAGAATTAAAAAAAAGTAGCATTACACTTCTAAAAATGGAATAAAAAAAGTAACGTTATGATATATGAAATATATTGCTATATTTGGTTTAATAATTAACTCTTAACCCTTAAAAATGAACAAACTTACTTTACTTACTTTACTTACTTTTACTAGTTTTACGATTTCTTCTCAAGTATCAGCAAAAAAATATGTCGATTTTATTCCGATTCCACCTGTACAAATAAAAAATTTGGTACTAAGCACTTCTGCAGATAATAAGATTGTTAATTTGTCTACCACTCAAATGTCTTTAGACAAGCAGGCTGTTTTAAACTTTGTACCTAATGAATCTATGGAAACTACAATTCAAAAATTTAATAATGATGGGAATATCGAATATTACTATTCAGGTAGATCTGTAAACAAAGGAAGTTACCGGTTAATTATAGATTACAACAAATATATTATTCATAATATAGAAAAAACAGGGCAAGAAGATTGCCAGGGATACGCTAAAATAGGAATAGGGTTAAGAATTATTGCCAATATTAAAGCCCTTAAAAACAACATAGACATTAGTAGTTTAGTCGCTATCGGTAATGCTGCAAAAGACGGTAATATTTCTGGTACTGTTGGCTATCAAGTTATTGGAATAGAGTCTAAAGAAATTACGGCAATTTTACCTATAAATTCTGAAATTACTTCTTCTATCAATCAAATATTTTTACAAGCAATAGGTGTCGTAAAAGGTAAAATTTATGATAAAAAAACAAGGCTTCACCCACAAATTATTGCTTTAAAGCATACAGGATGTGAAATTAACGTTGTTCTTAAAAACTTAATGGCACAATATACTGTTAACGAATAATTATGTAAATAAGAAAGACTTTTTCATTATATCAAAAGCACCTGTTTAAAAAAAACAGGTGCTTTATTTTTTACTTTATAAATAATAACTCTCTATATTTTGTTAACGGCCACAAATTGTCATCTACCATGGTTTCTAATTGATCGCAATGCTCTCTAATTTGATCAAAAAATAGCTGTATTTTTTTACTATAAGTTTCTGCAGACTTAAATAATACTTGCGAATTAGCTTTTAATTTCTCTGCCTCCATTTTAACTACCAATGCATTAATTTGAGTAATATGGTTCGAGATATTCATAATTAATTCTATCTGTTCTTTGGCTATATTTTTATAATCATCACCAAAAATTTCTTTTAAATTCTTTGTGTTTTCTAGTAATGTATTTTGATAAATAACAGCTGTAGGCACTACATGATTTCTTGCAATGTCTGCAATTACCCCAGCTTCTATTTGCATTTTTTTAGCATAAGTAGCCAAATCTACTTCATACCTAGCAGTAACCTCTATACTATTCATAACTTCCATTTCTTCAAAAAGAGCAACCACTTCTTTAGAAACCTTAACTTTTAATGCATCTGGAGTTGTTGTATTATTACTTAAGCCTCTTTTTTTAGCCTCCTTTTTCCAACTTTCGCCATAACCATCACCATCAAAACGAATATTTTTAGATTCCTTAATATATTCTCTTAGAATATTAAAAACAGCTTCGTCTTTTTTCAAGCCTTTTTCATCAATTAAAAAATCAACCTCTATTTTAAATTCTTTTAATTGTTTAGCTACAATGGTGTTTAAGACCGTCATTGGTATTGCACAATTGGCACTTGCACCTACTGCTCTAAACTCGAATTTATTACCTGTAAAAGCAAACGGAGAAGTTCTGTTTCTATCAGTATTATCTAATAAAATTTCAGGTATTTTTCCAATAATATTTAACTTTAAATCGGTTTTTTCTTCGGGTGATAATTTTCCTTTAGTTACATTTTCTAACTCGTCTAAAACAGCTGATAATTGACTACCTACAAAAACCGACATGATTGCGGGTGGTGCTTCATTTTTACCTAATCTACGTTCATTACTTGCAGATGATATTGAGGATCTTAACAACTCTTCATAAGTGTTAACTGCCTTAATTGTATTTATAAAGAAGGTTAAAAATTGTAAGTTTTTCATTGGTGTTTTACCCGGACTTAATAAATTAGTGCCAGAGTCTGAAGATAAAGACCAGTTGTTGTGCTTACCAGAACCATTTATACCTGCAAATGGTTTTTCATCAAAAAGAACTTTAAATTGATGTCTGCGAGATACTTTTTGCATCACATCCATTAATAAAGAATTATGATCTACTGCTAAATTAGCTTCTTCAAAAATTGGTGCTACCTCAAACTGATTAGGCGCCACTTCATTATGCCTTGTTTTAACAGGAATCCCTAAAAGCATACATTCTTGCTCTAAGTCTTGCATAAAACTCATTGCTCTGGCAGGTATAGTGCCAAAATAATGATCATCTAACTGTTGCCCTTTTGCTGGCGAGTGCCCTAAAAGGGTTTTACCTGTTAACTGTAAATCTGGTCTAGAAAGTGCCAAAGCATCATCAATTAAAAAAAACTCTTGCTCCCAACCTAAGGTTGCAATCACCTTATTTGCGTTTTTGTCAAAATACTTACAAACAGCAGTTGCATGTGTATCTATAGCTTGTAAAGCTCTTAACAAAGGTGTTTTATTATCTAAAGCTTCGCCAGTATAAGACACAAAAATAGTTGGTATACACAAGGTTGTCTCGTAAATAAATGCCGGTGAACTTGGGTCCCAAGCAGTATAACCTCTAGCTTCAAAAGTGTTTCTAATTCCGCCATTCGGAAAACTAGATGCACCTGGCTCTTGCTGAACCAACTGCTCTCCATCAAATTTTTCCATTGCCAAACTACCATTTATAGACTCAAAAAATGCATCGTGTTTTTCTGCTGTTGCACCTGTAAGTGGCTGAAACCAATGCGTATAATGAGTTGCACCTTTAGACATTGCCCAATCTTTCATGCTTACAGCTACTTGATCTGCAATTTTTCTATCTATTTTAGTTCCGTGCTCAATTGCATTCATCACACTCTCATATGCAGCTCTTGTAAGATACTGTTGCATAGCATATTTATTAAATACATTTTGACCAAAAAGTGTAGATCTTTTTTCTTTTTGAACTACATTTTTAGGACTTCTGTGAAGAGTTTCTTGTAATGCGCTAAATCTTATCCTTGACATATTACTAAAATTTTATACTTTTTTTAAATTTAAAACAAATATACCCTTTAGATATTAGGGATAAAATTATTTTTTAATCATTTTTAATATTTTACCCCTCATTTTTTTGATATAACACTATTTTTTTTGATTTTTGTAAGCGAATCCATTCAAATAAACAATTACTATGGCAAAAATTAAATTAGAATACATTTGGTTAGACGGATATTATCCTACTCAAAACTTAAGAAGTAAAACCAAAGTTGAAGAACACGAAAACTTTAAAGGTACAATTGAAGAATTAGGACTTTGGTCTTTTGATGGTTCTTCTACTAAACAAGCTTCAGGAGGCGCTTCTGACTGTATTTTAAAGCCAGTTGCTATTTATCCAGATCCTACAAGAAGAAACGGATGGTTAGTAATGACAGAGGTTATGAATGCTGACGGTACACCACACAAATCTAACGCACGTGCTACAATAGAAGATGATGATAACGATTTCTGGTTCGGTTTTGAACAAGAATATTTTATTATGGATACTTCTACAGGTTTACCATTAGGTTTTCCTAGAGGTGGTTACCCAGCACCACAAGGTATGTACTACTGTTCTGTAGGCGGTAAAAATACTCATGGTAGAGACTTTGTTGAAGAGCATGCAGATTTATGTATAGATGCTGGTTTAAACTTTGAAGGAATTAATCAAGAAGTTGCTTCTGGGCAATGGGAATACCAATTATTTGCAAAAGGTGCAAAAAAAGCTGGAGATGAAATTTGGGTGTCTAGATATTTATTAGATAGATTAACAGAAGGAAAAGGGATGTATATTGAGTACCACCCAAAACCATTAGGTAAGGATATGGATTGGAATGGTTCTGGTATGCACGCAAACTTTTCTAACTCTATTTTAAGAACTTGTGGTTCTAAAGAAAAATACGCAGAAATTTGTGAAGCTTTTAGACCATTTGTTAAAGAACATATTGAGGTTTATGGAGAGTTTAACGACCAACGTTTAACTGGTGATCACGAAACAGCATCAATCAATGATTTTTCTTGGGGCGTTTCTGATAGAGGAGCTTCAATTAGAATTCCAATTATTGCTGTAGAAAAAGGTTACAAAGGTTGGTTAGAAGACAGAAGACCTTCTTCAAACGGAGACCCATATAAAATTGCTGCAAGAATTATAAAAACAGTAAAACCAATAAAATAATTTATTTATTTTAAACTTATATTTTAAGCATCAACATTTATTGTTGATGCTTTTTTTATGCAGTTACTTTAAAAACCATATAAATAAAAAACACATATGCAATAAACAATAGCGCTCCTTTAAATCTTGTTAATACTAATTTTTTAGAAATAAATATTAGCGGCAATAAAACAATTGTAAAACCTAACATCCAAAAAATATCTCTTGATAAGATTTGAGTTTCTGTTACCGGAATTTCTTTAACAATAGCAGTAAGCCCCAATACAGAAGCAATATTAAAAATATTTGAGCCAATTAAATTTCCTAAAGAAATTGCTTTTTCTCCTTTTAAGGCTGCAATAACAGAAGCAGCCAACTCTGGCACACTTGTACCAATAGCAATCATTGTTATAGAGATAACACCTTCGCTAATTCCCATATTTAAGGCAATGTCTTTTGCACCGTCTACTAAAAAATTAGCTCCATAATAAAGAGAGGCTCCTCCTATAAGCAACCAAATAACTATTTTCAAGTATCCTACTGATGCCAAAGCATCATCAACCTCATCAGTTGCATCTTCTTGATCAGCATTTTTTCTTGCATTCTTTATCAAAACATATAAAAAAAAGAGCAAACCTATTAAAAGTAAGATTCCTTCTAATCGAGATAAAACAGCATCATTATTTAAAAAGTAATAAAAAACTACAGAAAACAACATCATTACTGGCCAATTCAATTTATAAAAATCTTTACTTACCGTAATCGGACCGATAAGAGCTGTAATACCTAGCACCAAACCGATATTTGCAATATTTGAACCTATAACATTATTAATTGCTATTGCCGGAGAACCTACTAAAGCTGCCTGTATACTAACTAGTAGCTCTGGTGCAGAAGTTGCAAAAGAAACCACTGTCATACCAATAACCATTTTAGAAATGTTTAATTTAAAAGACAATCCTATAGATGCTCTTACTAAAAACTCGCCTCCAAAAACCAATAAAGCTAGGCCAATACAAACATAAAAAATACTCATAGTTATCTATTTTTTGCGAAGATATGATTTTATATATCTAAATTATAAAAACACTACTTCTCAAAGTGCATTAAAAGTTGATTCATGTCTAGTTCGTAATTGTTTACTAGAGAAAATACCGATATTTTTAGTAAATTTGATAGTAAATCATCGACTAATGAAAAAAAAAGTTTTTAAAACTATTGCAGCAATTAATAAATTAATACTACCTTCTTACTCTAAAAGGAAGCTAGATATTACAAAAGCCTCTAAAACGCAACTTGCAATTATAGGTTGGCGAGCTTATGTTACACAAAACTCATTAGACTAAAAAAGAATGACTATGGAAGAAAATTACACTAAAGTATTTACAGGAACTTTAATTATTATTAGAGGACTAGAGCATCTTTTAAACGAACACAATATTGTGCCATTGATAAAAAACCACAATGAATCTGCCAGATTAAGTGGCTTTGGCGTTCCATCAAACTCTGTAGAGTTATTTTTATTAACAAGCGAACTTGAGAAAGCAAAGCCTATTATAGAAAGCTACAAAGAAAAAATTAATATTTAAAAAATGCATTAAGATTTTCTATTTCAAAAAAATGCTATTATATTTGCACCCGCAAAAAGGCCATGTGGCGCAACTGAATAGCGCACTTGATTACGGCTCAAGAGGTTCTAGGTTTGAATCCTAGCATGGTCACAAACAAAAAACGCATCTTAATTAAGATGCGTTTTTTTTATACTTTCTATTTAAGTTTTTATTACAACTGATAACGAAGCCTAAAACTTATAAATCTTGGCAATATAAAACGTTCATTTATATTAAACGATACTAAACTTTGATTAACAGAGGTTTCAGAACCTGTTGCTAATAAGTTATTACCAACCAATTCATATTCCCATTTAGCATCTTTATCTTTTCTATATGCTAATTTTGCATTCCATATTTTAAATGAACTCTGTTTAGCACCATCTTGTCTAACTTCATTAAAAGTAAAGTCTGATGTTACTGTTACTGAGTTCCAAATATAAGCATCAAAATCTACCGAAGGCGCATGTGTAACTGTCTTTAAATCTATCGGTCTTGCACTGTTACTTTGATCTCTAAAGAAAACATTGTAACGAAAAGTTACATTGGGTGCTTTTGTGAAATTGGTTCCTACTCGTGCATTAATTCCTTTACTTACACTCTCGTTTGTATTTTCATTAGAATTGATGAACTGATAGGTTTTACTATACGAAAAATTTGCTCCTAAAGAGGTACTAATTTTTTTAAACCTTTTACCCACATTACCAAAAGCAGTTAAGTTTTCATTATCGAAAGGAGAATTTAAGGTAGTACTGCTAGAGACCACAGAGCCTGGCTCGAAAATAGTATTTCTATTTACCTGATTTTGTGTTTTAGAGTAGTTAATTCTTGCAAAAGCATTGGTACCATTATAAAGGTTAAAACTACTATAGTTTAATCTTAAATTATGAGAAGTTGCATTTACCAGATTTGAATTACCAGCAAAAAAAGAATTATAACTATTAGCAACAATACCTCTTGCTATCTGGTTTACATCGGTAAAATTAACTTGTTGTTTGTAACTAAATCTTAAACTTTCACTTCTTTTAAATTGGGCAATAATTTCTAATTCTGGCAAAAACTCTTCAAACTTATCTCTAAAACTTTCTGAATCATATTGGGTGTTTTCGGCAATATAAGAGTGTACTGTAAATCCGGGTGTAAATGTAAAAATGCCTGCTTTTAATCGATATCTTAAACCTGCATAAAGGTCTGTAAAATTATATTCTGTATCGTTGGTGGTTAGTGCATTATCAATCCCTTGAATTGTAGGAGTAGGATCTAATTGAGAACCATTGTCTAAAATTTGAAAAAACCTTGAATCAAAATTTTGCTGACTTAAAATTGTACCTGCTACAAAGTTTAAATTACTCTTGTTATTTAAAATATAATAATAATCTAGCTTTGCATCTACTTGATTTGTTTTTACTCTTCTATCTTGCTCTAAAGTATAGTAAAGATTAGACCTATCTAACCCTAAACTTTCGGCTGCATCATCAAAACCATCTTCTAAAGCTTCTAAACTAGTATCGTCTGATGGATTATTATTGTTTGGATCATTCTCTAATGAAGCTACATAAAAAGGATCTTCATCTTGTAATAAATGCTGAACTTCTAAAGCAAAAATATGTTTTTCACCTGCAGTATAGAAATAGCTAAAGTTTTGGTTTATCTTAAAAGGTGTTGCTCTTTCTTGCTCATTAATATCACTCAAAACAAATGAGTTTACATCATCTGTTCTAAACTCATTAGAAAAACGCCCAATAACATCATAATTAAACTGATTGTTAAAATCCTTTTTATAAGCTGAACTAAACCTAAATAAACCGGTATTACTTATTTGAGTTGTTTTATTATCTACAAAATCGTCTGGAGTATTAGGGTCTACGTAATTGATAGAATTAATGTTCCTTTGTCCGTTACTATTGCTAGACCAAATTAAAAACCCACTTAAATCTAATTTCTTATTTGGTGAATAACTAAAATTAAGAGCCGTTAATTTTGTTTCTATTTTATTAGCATTTCTAGCTCCAGCACTTAAAAAACCAATACCAGCATCTGCAATATTTATATTGGTACCGTTTGGCGGACTTTGACTTTGAAAACTACCCCCAAAACTTCTTAAATCACTTCTGCTTAATACCACATCGCCAATATTATTTACATCACCAATAACATTAATTGTGTACTTTGGAGTGTAATAAAATAATTTTGGCTGAAAAAGATACAATCCCTTATCTGGTGATGTTCCAGCGCCAGCAGTAACATCACCGAACCAGAAATTCTTTTTTCCTTCTTTTAGTTTGATGTTTATTGCAACTCTATCTTGATTGTTTTGCACACCACTTAACTGGCTTACATTTGAGTAATTTCTTAAAACCTGAATTTTATCAACAGCATTCGATGGAATGTTTTTAGTTGCTAACTTACTATCTCCACTAAAAAACTCTTTACCATCTACCATTATTTTTTCAACAGCCTTACCTTCTACTTCTATTTGACCTTGATCATTAATTTCTACACCAGGCAACTTTTTTAAAACATCTTCTAGCTTTCTTTCAGAACCATTTTTAAAAGAATCTGCATTGTAAATAATAGTATCTCCTTTAACTGTAACAGGCATTTTAGAGACTATTTCAATACCATCTAACATCTTATTTTCTGTCATTGTAAAGGCAGCACTCATATTTTTAGTCCCAGTGTTTACAAAAGCACTAATATCATCATAACCAATATAACTTATCTTAATATTATATGTTGTATTAATATTTAAGCTAAGTTTAAAATTACCTTTTGCATCGGTAAAACCAAAAGAGCCAATTTTTTTTGCTACAGTATCTATTGCAATTACGTTTGCCATTTCTAAAGAAATACCTAAAGAATCTTTAACGACTCCTTTGTATTCAATTTGAGCAGAAAGTGGCGCAGAAATTAAAAAAAGAACGATTACTAATTTATCTTTCATAGTTTATTATTGATTTTTTATAAAATAAGGACTAAAAACGACCTCTGCCACCTCTATTTCCTCTATTCTGAAAACGCTCTTTTAACTCTGTTGTCTTTACTTTAATTATTTCATTATATTCTTCTCTAGAAACTTCTTTTCCTTTGTTAGGCTCTGTAATTTCTACAATATCTTCGGTGTTAATTGCTACCTCTGTACATAACATTGTTGTTCTACCAGCATTTAACTCTAAAATTAACCCCGGCAAACCATAATATTTGTCTGGTCCAGAACTTACTGGTATCTGTGGTGTATACCAAGCAGTAACGCTTAACATTTTCTTGGCAGGTTTTTCTTGTTTTACATCGGTAGAATCTTTTTTAGCTCTTGAACCTCTTCTAAATATACCTCCCCAATCTATATTTTTATCTTCAATAGTCATGGTTGCTTTGTAACAAGTATAATCACCAATTTTTTTTGTTTCGACACCCATTTCCCATTGTGGCTGCTCCATTGATTCAATAATTAAAAAACGTTTGCTAAATTGCTCTACGTCTTCTATCATTTTTTTATCTTTTGTATTCTTGTATATAGATCCTTGCCCATTACCTCTACCCCAACTTGGTCCAGAAGCACCGGGTGCTTCTAAAGCTACATTTTCTTTAAATGACGAGGCTGTTTTATTAAAGGTTAAAGTGTATGTTTTTTCGAGAAAATTTTTCATACGACTCATTATTTGCTTTTTTCTTTGCTCGCTCATTTTGTCTCCAAAACGATTCATATCCATCGTAGTTTTGGACATGTAGGTAGCTTTTCCTTGAAAATTTTTCTGGCTAAATACTGTAATTGTAGCTAATAGTAAAATAAATGTAAATATTGTTTTCATAAATATAGATGTCGATTTTTAGCGAAAGTAAGATTCACTTTTTTTATAAGACTTAAAAAAATCATAAAGGTTTAATAGAAAGTAAATAAAAAAATCTTCCTTTAGGTATCTCAACTCCAACTCTATTTTCACTTCTATGTTAAATTGATCAACACATTATAAACTTTTCTTTGAATTTTTAAATTAGACATTGAACATAACAAAAAGAGCTTAAGTTCAATAACATTATCTTAAAATGATATTACAATTCGTTTTCTAACTATAAAAATTTAGTACTTTAGCAGCTTATTTAACTTTATTACAATTAAAATATGCACGTCGCAATTGCAGGAAACATAGGCGCAGGTAAAACAACGCTAACCAAACTATTAGCAAAACATTATAAATGGAAACCTCATTTTGAGTCTGTTGATGAAAATCCGTATTTAGATGATTTTTACAACGAAATGGAACGCTGGTCTTTTAATTTACAAGTCTATTTTTTAAATAGTAGATTCCGACAAATTTTAGAGTTAAGAAAAACAGGAGAGAAAATTATTCAAGATAGAACCATTTATGAAGATGCTCATATTTTTGCTCCTAACTTACATGCTATGGGATTAATGACAAATAGAGACTACGATAATTATAGTTCTTTATTTAACTTAATGGAAAACCTAGTGACACCACCAGACTTATTAATCTACTTACGAGCAGATATTTCTACCTTGGTTAGACAAATTCATAAACGTGGTAGAGATTATGAAAACAGCATTAGTATAGACTACCTAAGTAGACTAAATGAAAGATACGAAGCATTTATATCTACCTATACAAAAGGAAAACTACTAATTATTAATGTTGATAATTTAGACTTTGTGGACAACCAAGAAGATTTAGGCTATATTGTAGACAGAATAGATGCTCAAATTAATGGGCTATTCTAATTAATAAAAAAACTAAAATTGAAAAGAGACCGAATATTGGTCTCTTTTTTTTGTGATAAATCACATTTTGATAGTTTGTCCCCCAACTCCCTATCAAACTCTTTTAACTTTAATTGTACTTTACTTTCTCTTTAATATAGTAATCGGTTAATGTATTCGGGTATTTTATCAGAAATAAATCTGCAATATCGTAGGTGCATTTAATCATCATAACATCATCTAAAATGCGCCCCTTAAGCTTTTTAGGTACTTCATAATCGGTGCCAATAGTCTTAAAAGGGTTTTTCATAGTAATTACATCTCATCATAAATTTTTACAACTTTTGCTTTTGCTCTTTTAATTCTCATTTTAACGGCACTTTCACCTACTTGCAATGCTTCCATAATTTCCTTGATACTCATATCATCTTGATACTTCATTAATAAAATCATTTTTTCTGCAGGCTCAATTAACGCTAAAACTTTTACTAATTTTTCTGACTTTAATTCAAATAAATTAGCATCATCAATTTCATCAAAAGCACTTTCTTCTTTTATTTGATCTGTAACAACTGTAACTCTTTCTCTTTTCTTGTGTGCATTTCTTTGTACATAATTTACACAGTAATTGTACGTAAATGAATACAACCAAGTAGAAAATTTAGAGTTCCCTTTAAAAGTTCTTAACTTCACAAATAACCTAATAAAAACATCATGTGTTAAATCTTCTGCTTCTTCTTTATTTTTAGAAAAACCATAACATTTATTATAAACAAGTCTCGAAAACCGATCATAGAGTTCTGCAAATAATTCTGCATTGTTTGTTTCTACAATTTTGAAGACTAAAGCTTCATCCGATACTTTTTTTACAAGTGTTTTCAATTTGGTTATTTTTATGACACAAAAAAACGAAAACAGTCACATGTTAAAATAAATAAAAGTTTAGTTGCCCATTTATAACGTTGAATGGTAAAAAATAAACTTTAAAAAAAAATACTATTTTTTGTAACATTTAAAAACAATACAACGTATACTATAATGTAGCATTTACACTAATGTTATTTTAATAGCACACAAACCAATGAGACAACTTAAAATTACCAAACAGGTTACCAATAGAGAAACCGCCTCTTTAGACAAATACTTACAAGAAATTGGAAAAGTAGACTTAATTACTGCCGATGAAGAAGTAGAATTGGCGCAATTAATTAAAGCTGGAGACCAAAGAGCTTTAGAAAAATTAACAAAAGCAAACTTAAGATTTGTTGTCTCTGTAGCTAAACAATATCAAAACCAAGGATTAACTTTACCAGATTTAATAAATGAAGGTAATTTAGGTTTGATAAAAGCCGCAAAACGTTTTGATGAAACTAGAGGTTTTAAATTTATTTCATATGCCGTTTGGTGGATTCGTCAATCGATTTTACAAGCTCTTGCAGAACAATCTAGAATTGTGCGTTTGCCATTAAATAAAATTGGTTCTATTAATAAAATTAATAAAATGTACGCTTTCTTAGAACAAGAAAACGAACGCCCACCAAGTGCAGAAGAAATAGCTAAAAAGCTAGACATGACTGTAAATGACGTAAAAGAATCTATGAAAAATTCTGGCCGTCATGTATCTATGGATGCTCCATTAATTGAAGGTGAAGACTCAAACTTATACGATGTATTAAACTCTGGCGAGTCTCCAAACCCAGACAGAAAATTATTACACGAATCTTTAAGAATAGAAATAGATAGAGCCTTAGAAACATTAACACCTAGAGAAGCAGATGTTGTAAAACTTTACTTTGGCTTAGGGGAACACCAACCAATGACCTTAGAAGAAATTGGAGAAACTTTCGATTTAACACGTGAACGTGTTCGTCAAATTAAAGAAAAAGCAATCAGAAGATTAAAACACACTTCTAGATCTAAAATATTAATGACATACCTAGGTTAATCATTATTAAAACAACTATTAAACTCTCAAAATTCATCGTTTTGAGAGTTTTTTTTTTGAAGTCATTTCCCGCTTTTCGTTATATCTTTTTATACCGCCTTTAAATAAAATCTTTAAAAAAGAATTTCAATATCATATTTAAATACAAATTGCCTGCTATAAGTTTAAGTATAAAAAGGATGCCACTTCAATCGGGGGTTAACCCATTTGTAAAATTAATTACCAGTTCAACAGTAATCTATTTAACGAATTAAGTACCTTTGTAAAAATATAACTACACAACAATATACAATGAACAATTTAATAGCACCTTCAGTTTTAGCAGCAGACTTTGCCAACCTACAAAGAGATATAGAAATGGTAAATAATAGTGAAGCAGACTGGTTTCATATAGATATTATGGATGGTGTTTTTGTGCCAAATATTTCTTTTGGTATGCCTGTCTTAAAAGCAATTACCAAGCACGCTAAAAAAACGATTGATGTACATTTAATGATTGTCAATCCAGATCAATACATAGAAACATTTGCAGCTTTAGGTGCAAACATATTAACCGTACATTATGAAGCATGTACACACTTACATAGAACAGTACAAGCTATAAAAACTTCTGGTATGCAAGCAGGTGTTGCCTTAAACCCACATACACCTATTGCTGTTTTAGAAGATATAATTACAGATTTAGATCTTGTTTGTATTATGAGTGTTAACCCAGGTTTTGGCGGTCAATCATTTATAGAAAATACGTATAAGAAAGTATCTCAACTAAAACAGCTAATAGAATTTACAAACAGTACTTGTAAAATTGAAATAGATGGTGGTGTTACAGACAAAAATGCAAACGCTCTTATAGAAGCCGGGGCAAACGTTTTAGTTGCTGGTAGTTATGTTTTTGGATCAGAAAATCCTACAGAAACTATTGCCAATTTAAAAAATAGTATTGCTTAATTAATAGCAAATAAAACCACTCAATAAATTGAGTGGAAAAAAATTTGTTATGAAAAGAAAATACTATAAATAGTATTCAATAAAAGTACTTTAGTTTCTCTCAAAAAATAAAATAATGTTGTGAAACCCTTGTTTTTTGTTGTAGCAATCCTTAAAAAATAAAAAGTGTATTCAGTTGTAGATATCGAAACCACAGGAAACGGTTATAAAGGCTCTAAAATAACAGAAATATCAATTTTTATATTTGATGGAAAAAAAATTGTAGAAGAATTTACTTCATTTGTTAATCCAGAGAAAAACATTCCTCTTTTTATAACCAACCTCACAGGCATTACCAATGCAATGGTAAAAAATGCTCCTAAGTTTTTTGAGATTGCAAGAAAAATAGAAGAACTAACCAAAGACTGTATTTTTGTAGCTCATAACGTTAATTTTGACTACAACATTATTTGTGAAGAATTTAAAAGTTTAGGCTTTAGTTTTAAAAGAAAAAAACTATGCACCGTTCGTTTGTCTAGAAAAATAATACCAGGTTTAAAATCGTATAGTTTAGGTGTTATTTGCGAAGCAGAAAATATCCCTATAAATGGGCGACACAGAGCTAAAGGAGATGCTGAAGCAACCACAGAGTTATTTAAAAGAATACTAGAAAGAGACACTAATTTTATTGTAAACTCATTTTTAAATCCAAAATCTAGACAAGCAACCTTACCACCATTATTAAAAAAAGAAACAGTAGACAACCTACCAGAAACTTTTGGGGTTTACTATTTTAAAAATGAAGCGAAAGAAATTATATACGTAGGCAAAGCCAACAATATTAAACAACGTGTTATTAGTCATTTTTATGATAAAAAGAAAAAAGAACAAAACATGTGTTTAGAAACTGCCGATATTTCTTTTACAAAAACAGGTAGCGAGCTGGTTGCTCTTTTACATGAATCATCAGAAATAAAAGAAAACGCACCTAAATTTAATAGAGCGCAAAGAAAAACAAAAGAAGCTATTGGGCTTTTTACCTACGAAGATCAAAAGGGAATCATTCACTTGGCCTACAACAACTTAAAACTGGTGCCGAATGCCTTATCTAAATACTACTCTATAATTACTTGTAAAAATCATTTAGAGGCGCTTTGTAAAGAGTTTGAATTATGTCCGAAATACTGTCAACTAGAAACAAATTTTTCGAGTTGTTTTAAATACCAACTTAAAGAATGTAAAGGCATTTGCTGCAATAAAGAATCGGTAGAAAACTACAATCTTAGAGTAAAAAAAGCCATACAATCATTGGGTTTAGGTGCCAAAAACTTAGTTATAAAAGAAACTGGTAGAACAAATAGCGAAATTAGCTTTGTACTAATTATAAACGAAGTATATATGGGCTTTGGGTATTTAGACAAAAAACAAGCAGCTGAATTAAACAATCCAGAAGACTATATGCTTTTTGTGCAACCTCAAAAAGACAACAAAGACGCACAACGAATAATCACTTCTTACCTAAAGAAAAAAGACCTTTTTAATACGATATAACATGCAGAAATCAGACTACAAAATACATATTATTGGTGCAGGAATTAGCGGATTAATCGCTGCAAAAGTTCTTGAAGATAATGGCTACAAACCAACCATTTTAGAGGCAAGTGATTCTGTTGGTGGACGAGTAAAATCTGATGTAATTAAGGGATATAACCTAGACCATGGATTTCAAGTATTGCTTACCGCATACCCAGCTGCTAAAAAATATTTAGACTATAACAAACTCGAATTACAAGAATTATTGCCAGGGGCAGTGATTTTTAAGAACTCTAAAACGCTAACAATAGGAGACCCTTTAAGGAAACTATCTTTATTAATACCGTCACTAACAAGTGGTATTGGCTCTATTGCTGACAAAATTAAAATCTTAAAATTAAACCGTATTTTAAAGCAAAAATCTTTAGAAGCAATCTTTGAATCTCCAGAAAAAACAACTTTAAAATATTTAAAAGATTTTAGCTTTTCAACTTCTATGATAAACACTTTCTTTATTCCTTTTTTTAGCGGAATATTTTTAGAAACAACCTTAGAAACTTCTAGTCGAATGTTCGAGTTTGTATATAAAATGTTTGGTGAAGGGTATGCAACTATCCCTAAAAACGGAATGCAAGCAATACCTAATCAACTAAAAGACAATTTAAAAAATACTACTTTTAATTTCAATTCTTCGGTATTAGAAGTAAAAGACACTGCTATTATTTTAAAAGATAACACCAGTATAGCAACAGATATTACCATCATTGCAACCCAAGCAAGCCATTTAGTTACTAACTTAAAAACAGAAGATAAAGCCTGGAAAACCTGCGATACTCTTTATTTTGAAACTTTGAACAGAACTATTAAAAAACCTTTAATAGGACTTGTAGCTAACTCAGATTCATTAATAAATAATATTTTTTACACCAACAGTATTGCTACATCAAACAGTAATCATAAAAATTTAGTATCGGTTACAATTGTTAAAAATCATCAATTATCAGAAGAAGAACTTATTGTAAGAATACAAAAAGAATTACAAGATTATTGTGGTATAAGAAACGCTACCTTCTTAAAAAGATATCAAATTAAAAATGCATTGCCTAATTTAACTGGCCTACAATATGAACTTACAAGTTCTGAAACTAAATTAAAAAGCACGATATTTTTAGCTGGAGATCAATTGCTAAATGGCTCTTTAAATGCTGCAATGATTGCAGGAGAGAGAGCTGCAATGGGAGTGATAGAAACCTTAAAAGACGATTCAATAAAATAATTTTAAAAAAATACAACTAAAAAACCGCCATAATAAATAAGTATCTTATAGCGGTTTTTTAATTAAAACTTGCTAATCAAACTTAAAGCAAATAATCCGTATTGATAAAGTTAGATGCTTTTTTATCTAACAACTCTTCTAAAATTGAATTGTTATAAGGTGTATCTTTAGCAGCAACAAAAGTTCTAATAGAAAATGTACGCAAGGCATCATGTACACTTAAAGTTGCTACAGCCGAATCTTTTCTACCTGTAAAAGGGTACACATCTGGTCCTCTTTGCGCAGCGCTATTCAAATTTACTCTACAAACTAAATTCACCAAAGTATCTATTAATGGTGCCAATGTTTTAACATTACTACCAAAAACACTTACTTGTTGCCCATAATTAGAGGCAGCCATATCATCTAACGGCTGTTGTATATTTTTAAAAGAAACTATTGGCGTAACAGGACCAAATTGCTCTTCTTTAAAGACTCTCATTTCTTTTGTAACAGGGTATAACAATGATGGAAAAATATAATTTTCTGAAGTTTTCCCTCCTTTTTTATTAATAATCTTAGCTCCTTTATCAATTGCATCATCTATTAATTCTTGAATATAAGCTGGCTTGTCTGGTTCTGGCAAAGGTGTTAAATCAACATTTTCTTCCCAAGGATTACCAAACCTTAAAGCATCTAATTTTTCTGCAAATCGTTTGTTAAACTCATCTACAATATCCTCATGAACATACATAATTTTTAAAGCAGTACAACGCTGCCCGTTAAAAGATGTTGCTCCAGAAATACATTCGTTTATAGCTAAATCTAAATCTGCATCTGGTAAAATTATTGCCGGATTTTTAGCTTCTAATCCAAAAACCAATCGCAGCCTGTTTTTATAAGGATGATTTGCTTGAATGGCATTCGCCGACTTACTATTACCTATCAATGCCAACACATCTACCAATCCTGTTTTCATAATCGGAGTTGCTAAAACCCTACCTCTACCGTAAATAATATTTACAACTCCTTCCGGAAAACTATTCTGAAAAGCTTCCATTAAAGGAGATAGTAATAAAACCCCATACTTTGCAGGTTTAAAAACGGTAGTATTACCCATTATTAAAGCAGGAATTAACAGAGCAAAAGTTTCGTTTAAGGGATAATTATAAGGCCCTAAACATAAAACAACCCCTAATGGACCTCTTCTAATATGTGCATGAACACCACTATGTTTTTCAAATTTAGCTGCATCTCTATCTACTTGCTTATACTCTTCAATGGTATCATAAATATAGTCGATTGTTCTATCAAACTCTTTTTCAGAATCTGGCAGTGCCTTACCAATTTCCCACATTAAAAGTTTTACCACTTCATCTCGTTTGGTTTTCATTTGCTCTGCAAACTCCTCCATACATTCAATTCTATCTGCAACACGCATGGTTGGCCACATCCCTTGCCCTTTATTATATGATTTATATGCAGCGTTTAATGCTTCTAAACCTTCTTTTTCTGTTAAATTTGGTACCGTACCCAATAAAGTTGGCTTATAAACTTCTGTTGATGAAATTGTAGATTTTACCTCAGTAAAATCTCCTTTCCATGCTTTTAATTCACCATTAACCAAATACGTTTTCTGGTGAACTAGTTCCGAAATTTTATATTTATTGGGAATTTCTTTAATGCTCGTTTTCATAAATTTTATGCAACAAAAAAGTTTACTTTTTTGCTATTTTTTTAATTATTATATTTCAAAACTAACCAATAATTAGCTTTCAACTATCCTTTACTGTCCTAAAATGTTAAGTTTTTATACTAAAAACTGAAATAAATCTGGTTTATCATTTAAATATTCTCCAAAGAAGTTTTTTTCTTTCATTCTTTGCAGTAAAGGAGCTAAATCTTTTGCAGATTTTAACTCTAAACCAACTACAGCTGCACCATTTTCTCTATTGGTTTTTTTGGTGTATTCAAAATGTGTAATATCATCATTAGCCCCTAAGATTTCTACAACAAATTCTTTTAAGGCACCAGCTCTCTGCGGAAACTTTACAATAAAATAATGCTTTAAATTGGCATACAACAAAGCTCGTTCTTTAATTTCTGCTGTTCTTGTAATATCATTATTACTACCACTAACAATACAAACTATATTTTTCCCTTTGATTTCATCACTGTAAAAATCTAATGCTGCAATGCTTAAAGCCCCTGCTGGTTCTACCACAATGGCATCTTTGTTGTACAAATCTAAAATTGTCTGACACACCTTACCTTCTGGAACCGTAATTACATCTGCTAAATATTGCTGGCAGATTTCGAAATTTAAATCTCCTACTCTTTTTACCGCTGCACCATCTACAAAAGGGTCTATATTTTTTAAAGCGGTATTTTTTTTATTTTTTATAGAAGTTAACATAGATGGTGCTCCTTCTGGTTCTACACCTATAATTTTTGTTTCAGGTGATAAATATTTAAAAACAGATGATAATCCAGACGACAATCCACCACCGCCAATGGCAACAAACACATAGTCTATTGGATGCTTGGTTTGCTCTAAAATTTCTAATCCAACGGTTGCCTGACCTTCAATTACTTTTTCATCATTAAAAGGATGAATAAATGTTTTCTTCTTAGCATCGCACTCTAACGTAGCGGCATTAAAAGCATCATCAAAAGTATCGCCTTCAATTACAATATCTATAAATGCTTCGCCAAACATTTTTACTTGATTGATCTTCTGATTTGGAGTTGGAGAAGGCATAAAAATTGCACCTTTTATCTGTAATAACTTACAAGACAACGCAACACCTTGGGCATGGTTACCTGCACTTGCACAAACAATACCTTGTTGTTTTTCATCTGAAGTTAAAGAAGACATTTTATTGTATGCACCTCTAATTTTATAGGAACGTACTACTTGTAAATCTTCTCTTTTAAAGAACACATTTGCACCAAATTCTTTAGAAAATGTAGTATTTTGATGTAATGATGTTTTATAAGCAACACCTTCTAATTTCTTAGCAGCTAATTGTACATTATCTAAACTAGGTATATAAATTTGTTTTGTTTGCATAGGTTAAAGGTAAAAAGAAAACCTGTTAAGTTTTTACATCTTAACAGGTTTTTAAAAAATTTTAAAATCTTTAAATTATGCAGATTTTATTACTTTCATTGCTGTCATAGAAGCTCTTAATTTTGCACCTACTTTTTCTACCGGATGATTTCTAATAATGGCATTTATCTTTATCAACTCTTGGTTATCTACATCATTTTTACTTGAAAAAGATTTACCAATTACTTTGGTAGAAACTGTTTTCATAAAATCGGTTAACAAAGGCTTACAAGCATGGTCAAATAAATAACAACCATATTCTGCAGTATCAGAAATTACACGATTCATTTCATACAATTTTTTACGCGCAATTGTATTTGCAATTAAAGGCGTTTCGTGTAAAGATTCATAGTAAGCAGAGGCTTCTATAATTCCAGATTCTGTCATTGCCTCAAAAGCCAATTCTACACCAGCTCTTACAAAGGCAACTAATAAAGTTCCGTGGTCAAAATATTCTTGTTCAGAAATTTCTGCCGTAGTTATTTCTTGTTTTTCAAAAGCAGTTTCACCAGTTGCTGCTCTCCAGGTTAATAAATTTTTATCATCATTAGCCCAATCTTCCATCATGGTTTTAGAAAAGTGACCCGTCATAATATCATCCATATGTTTTTGAAACAACGGACGCATAATGTCTTTTAATTCTTCTGATAAACGAAACGCTTCTACTTTTGCAGGGTTAGACAATCTGTCCATCATGTTTGTAATACCACCATGTTTTAAGGCTTCAGTTACGGTTTCCCAACCATACTGTATTAATTTTGCTGCATACGCCGCATCAATACCTTCTGCCACCATTTTATCAAAAGATAAAATAGCACCTGTTTGTAACAAACCACATAAAATAGTTTGTTCTCCCATTAAATCAGATTTTACCTCTGCCACAAAAGAAGATTCTAAAACCCCCGCTCTATGTCCGCCAGTTCCTACAGCATAAGCTTTTGCTTGTGCCCATCCTTTATTTTCTGGATCATTCTCTGGATGCACCGCAATTAAGGTTGGTACTCCAAAGCCTCTTTTATATTCTTCTCTAACCTCAGATCCCGGACATTTTGGTGCCACCATAATAACGGTTAAATCTTTACGTATTTGCATGCCTTCTTCTACAACATTAAACCCATGAGAATACGATAATGTTGCTCCTTTTTTAAGCAATGGCATAATTGTTTTTACAACATTGGTATGTTGCTTGTCTGGTGTTAAATTGATAACAACATCTGCAGACGGTAATAAGTCTTCGTAAGTACCTACGGTAAATCCGTTTGAAGTTGCATTTACAAAAGACTCTCTTTTTTGATCTATAGCTGCTTGTCTTAAAGTATAAGCAATATCTAAACCAGAGTCTCTCATGTTTAAACCTTGATTTAAACCTTGCGCGCCACAACCCACAATAACAATTTTCTTCCCTTTTAATGCGTTTACACCGTCTTCAAATTCTGAAGCGTCCATAAAACGACATTTTCCTAATTGTTCTAATTTTTCTCTTAATGTTAATGTGTTGAAGTAATTTGACATTTTTTTTATTTTAATTTATGGAGCAGTATTTTTAATACTACTATACTGATAATTATATTTTATTTACTGATTATATGCTGCTAAAAGTTCGGTTATTCGCATTTCATCTTTTGTAACTGCTATTAAACCAGAACGTGTGTATTGCATAATACCAAAAGTGCTTAGCTTGTTGTACAATTCTGCAATTTCTTCTTTTCTGCCCGATTTTTCTAATACAAAAAAAGCGGTATTTACTGTTACAATCCTTGCATTGCTTTCTTTTATAATGTTCTGTATTTGAGGCTCTTCAAACAATAATTCTGACTTAATTTTAAACAAACCAGATATTTGATAAATAATTTCATCTAATGTATGGTAATACGCTTTTATAACCTCTACCTGTTTTTCTATTTGACCAATAATTTTTTTCACATCTACCTCAATCATGTTTACCACAATTGTAAATCTCGACACATTATCAATCTCTGAAGGAGAAATATTTAAACTCTCTATATTGATGTGCCTTCTCTGAAAAATTGCCGAAATTCTATTTAACAAACCAATATTGTTCTCGGTGTAAACAGATATGGTATATAATTGTTTTTCTGTATTCATTTTTTTAAGATGATAGAAAATAGATGATAGAAAATAGACTTGAATCGTCTTTAATTTTCTAAAACTTCTTCTCTTTGTTCTTGACTCTATACTCTCTTTTCTTACTTATTCCCTATTTTTTTTAAGAAGCAGCTTTCCTTCCAACTTCAAACTTCTATTTACTCCAACCTTATATCAGAAACACTTGCTCCAGAGGGTACCATCGGAAAAACATTTCCTTCTTTTTCTACACAAACTTCTAAGAAATAAGCCTCTTTGCTTTCCATCATTTCTTTAACAGCTTCTTTTAAGTCTGCTCTTTTTACAACTTTTCTAGCTTTTAAGTAATAACCTTCTGCAATAGCCACAAAATTAGGATTTGTCATTTCTGTTGATGCATAACGCTTGTCAAAAAACAACTGTTGCCATTGGCGTACCATTCCTAAAAACTCATTATTTAAAACAACAATTTTTACAGCTGCTTTTTGCTGAAAAATAGTCCCTAATTCTTGTATGGTCATTTGGTAACCACCATCACCAGAAATAGAAACAACCTCACGCTCTGGTGCTGCCATTTTTGCACCAATTGCTGCTGGCAATCCAAAGCCCATGGTACCCAATCCGCCAGAAGTAATATTACTTTTAGTTTTATTAAAATCGGCATACCTACAAGCAATCATTTGGTGTTGCCCTACATCTGTTACAATAGCTGCCTCACCTTTACTTTGTATGTTAATTTCATTAATAACCTCGCCCATTGTTAATCCTTCTTTGGTTGGGTGAAGGTCATTTTTTATCACTTTCTGATACTCTATTTCGTATAAATCTTTAAACTGTTGATGCCAGTTTGTATGTGAATTTTCTTGTATTAAAGGTAAAATAGCTTTTAAAGTAGCTTTTGCATCGCCTAAAACAGCAACATCTGCTTTTACATTTTTACTAATTTCTGCCGGATCAATTTCAAAGTGAATTACCTTGGCTTGTTTAGCATAATTACTTAAATCGCCTGTAACACGGTCATCAAAACGCATACCAATGGCAATTAAAACATCGCATTCATTAGTTAACTTATTAGGTGCATAATTACCATGCATCCCTAGCATACCAACATTTAAAGGATGTGAGGTTGGCAAAGCCGAAGCACCTAAAATAGTCCAAGCAGCAGGAATACCAGCTTTTTCTACCAAAGCCTTAAAAGCTGTTTCTGCTTCACTTAAAACAACTCCTTGTCCCCAAACTATGAATGGTTTTTTTGCCGAATTTATTAAGCTAGCTGCCGCCTCTAAAGAACTTTGTTCTGTTTTAGGTATCGGATTGTAGCTTCTTATTTTGGTGCACTTTTCATAAGAAAAATCAAATTCTTCAAATTGTGCGTCTTTCGTAATATCAACTAAAACAGGACCGGGTCTACCACTTTTAGCAATGTAGAATGCCTTTGCCAAAGCTGCAGGAATGTCTGCTGCTTTCGTTACTTGGCAATTCCATTTTGTTACTGGTGTAGAAATACCAACAATATCGGTTTCCTGAAAAGCATCACTTCCCAACAAATGAGAAGGAACCTGACCAGTAATACAAACCATTGGTGTAGAATCTATCTGCGCATCTGCAATACCTGTAATTAAATTAGTGGCTCCAGGACCCGAAGTTGCAATAGCAACACCTACTTTACCAGAAATTCTTGCAAAACCTTGTGCAGCATGCGTTGCACCTTGCTCGTGACGTGTTAATACATGATGTATTTTGTCTTGAAACTTGTACAACTCATCATAAACTGGCATAATTGCGCCACCAGGATAACCGTAGATTACTTTAACCTCTTCGGCTATTAAACAACGAACAATAGCTTCACTACCAGAAATTTTTTCAGTGGTTTTTGTAGCTTTCGAGTTGTTTTGTATGGTTTGTGTTTCCATATATTTTCTTTTTTGATAAGCATAAAAAAGATTGCATAAAGACATTTTAATATCTCTTTTAACCTCTTATTTCTTTGGTCTTGTTTCTTTTTTTATTGACTACTCTTTTACAAATCTGTAACACACCCTTTAGAGGCAGATGCCACATACTTTGCATATTTGTATAAAATACCTTTTGTATGTTTTAAAGCAGGCGCTACCCACTTTGCTTTTCTTTCGGCTAATTCTTCTTCAGAAATTAAAACATTGATTGAATTGTCTTCTGCAGAAATTCTAATTTTATCACCAGTTTCTACCAAACCAATTGCACCACCAGATTGTGCTTCTGGCGTAATATGCCCTACAACAAAACCGTGTGTTCCTCCAGAAAAACGACCGTCTGTAATTAATGCTACCGATTTTCCTAAACCAGCACCCATAATTAAAGAAGTAGGTTTTAGCATTTCTGGCATTCCAGGTCCTCCTTTAGGTCCCACATAACGAATAACAACAACATCACCTTTGGCTACTTCACCATTAGAAATACCTGTGTTTGCTGCTTGCTCACCATCATACACCACTGCTTTTCCTTCAAACAACAAGCCTTCGTTTCCTGAAATTTTTGCAACTGCTCCTTCGGTTGCTAAGTTTCCGTATATAATCTGAATATTACCTGATGTTTTTAAGGCTTTATCTTTTGGGAAAATTACATCTTGCGCTTCAAACTCCATTGCAGTAACGTCTACTAGGTTTTCTGCCAATGTTTTTCCTGTAACAGTCATGCAATCTCCATGAAGATATCCTTCTTGCAATAAATATTTCATAATTGCGGGTGTACCACCAACGCCATGTACATCTTCCATTAAGTATTTACCAGATGGTTTTAAATCTGCAATTAGCGGAGTTCTATCTGAAACTCTTTGAAAATCTTCTAGTGTAAAATCGATCTCTGCGGCATGTGCAATTGCTAAAAAGTGCAATACTGCATTTGTAGAACCTCCTAAAGCATTTACCAACGCAACCGCATTTTCTAACGATTTCTTGGTAATGATGTCTAATGGTTTTAAATCTAACTCTAACAAATTTTTAATTGCTCTTGCTGTTCTTTCTGCTTCCGATAATTTATTCGGATTTTCTGCAGGTATAGAAGAGTTGTATGGCAATGCAAAACCCATACATTCTATAGCAGAAGCCATGGTATTTGCAGTATACATACCACCACAGGCACCTGCACCCGGAATAGCTCTTTTTATAATTTCTTTGTATTCAGTTTCATCGATTTCACCTGCTACTTTTTGACCCAAGGCTTCAAAAGCAGAAACGATATTTAGTTTTTTTCCTTTGTACTTACCTGAAGCAATAGAACCACCATACATCATAATTGCAGGTCTGTTTAAACGCAACATGGCAATAATAGAACCTGGCATGTTTTTATCACAACCAACAATGGCTACAACAGCGTCATAACTTTGTGCATTCATTACCGTTTCAATAGAATCGGCAATAATATCTCTAGATACTAAAGAGTAATTCATGCCTGAAGTTCCCATAGAAATACCATCGGAAACCCCAATTGTATTAAAGCCTAAGCCCACCATATCTGCAATATTGCACTCTACTTTTACTTCCTCTTTTAGACTGTTTAAATGCATGTTACAAGGATTACCATCATAACCTGTACTAGCAATACCAACTTGGGCTTTGCTCATATCTTCATCGGTTAAACCTACCGCATACAACATTGCTTGTGATGCTGGTTGAGATTCATCTTGTGTTAATCTTTTGCTATGCTTATTTAATTCCATTTACTAAATTGTTGTATTTGTTGTATTTGTTGTCTAAAATATTGCATTTCTGTCTTTTTATTGCATATTCTTTAATAACATTCTTTAAATTCAGGTGTTAAAAAAATAACTTAAAATAGTGATTTAAAGCATTTTAATCTATTTTTAATATGATACTCAATCATTGAAATAAATTCAAAAAAAACCTTCCAAATTAATGGAAGGTTCGTTTATAAAAATATAAATAGCACTTCCTTATCATGTCGTAATAATTACGATGACAATAGCAATAGAAATAATATTTAATATTTGTTTTTTCATTTGAGCGGCAAATATTATAATTTTTAATTTATCAAAAGAATTAAATTCAACTTTTTTAGTAGGATTGAAACTTTTTTAAAAGCGAATAACTGACAAACAAGTTTAGCCCAGATTGAAACGGCATCCTTTTTATGCTAAACTAGTATTTATAATTCTGCTTTAATAATAAAATTACTTTTATAAGAAAGCCAGGTGCTAAAAAAAATATGCATAAAAAGATATAGTGAAAAGCTGGAAATAGCTTCAAAAAAAAAACCTTAAATAATGGTACTTTGCCCCATATGAATGTTCTTAAAATTCATATTGCTATCTTCTTGATTTGTAATATAATCAGCAATAAAATCGCCAACTTTAGCTGTTGAAGCAGCATATTGATTTTTACCTTTTAAATCTTGTGTAGTAATACCCAAGTCTAAAGATTTTTCTACAGCGCGTTGTATGGCGTCTGCCTCATCATGCAAACCTAAATGCTCTAAAAGCATAGCCGCTGATAATATAGATGCTATTGGATTGGCAATATCTTTACCTTTTGCTTGTGAGTAAGAACCATGAATAGGCTCGAAAAGAGCATTTTCTGTACCTACAGAACTGGAAGCCAAAATACCTATAGAACCACCAATTACGCAGGCTACATCAGAAATAATATCTCCAAAAAGGTTTTCTGTAAGTACTACATCAAATTGCTTCGGATTTAATACTATCTGCATTGCAGCGTTGTCTACGAACATAAAATCTACAACTACATCTTTATATTGTTTTGCTATTTCTGCAACAGTTTTTCTCCATAAACGAGAAGTTTCTAAAACATTTGCTTTATCTATGAGCGTTACTTTTTTGTTTCTATTCTGAGCAGCTTTAAAAGCTAGATGTGTTATTCTTGTAATTTCTTCTACCGTGTAAGAACAGACATCAAAAGAAGATAATCCGTCTTTACTTGTTTCTTTTTCACCGAAATAAATACCACCACTTAACTCTCTATAAATAGCGATATTGGTACCCGAAATAATTTCTTTTTTTAAAGGCGAATTTTTTAAAAGTTTTGCATATGCCTTTATTGGCCTTATATTACAAAACAAACCTAATTCTTTTCTTAACCTTAATAAACCTTGCTCTGGTCTTACTTTTAGAGATGGATCGTTGTCATATTTTAGTTCGCCAATAGCACCGAACAAAATAGCATCGGCACTTTTACAAACATCTATGGTTTCTTTTGGTAACGGATTGCCTGTTTTGTCTATGGCACATGCACCCATTAAAGCTTCTTTGTACAGAAAAATATGATCATACACCTCTGCAACTGCATCTAACGCTTTTTTTGCTTGAGTAGTTACCTCTGGCCCAATACCATCACCTGGAATTACTGCTATTGTGTATTTCATTACTGCTATTTGAGTTTGTATCTGTTATCAAAGGTAGCTAAATGTTTTAAATAAAATTTAAAGACAATTAACTACCATTGAAGACAAAGTACTATTATTTTTTTAAGCCATTGCTATTTTAGAGGTTTTATTTACCTCTTTCATAAGAACATGAATATCTTTATCTAAGACTTCTTTTTGCGTATCTGCCATTGTTAAAAAAGCAGTATATGCCAAATCTAATTGCACCTTAGTTAACTCGTAACCAACTTTTTTAGCTCTGTAAGCCAAGGCTGCTCTACCACTTCTTGCAGTTAAAACAATTGCGCTTTCTGTTACACCAACGTCTTCAGGATCCATAATTTCGTATGTTTCTCTGTTTTTGATAACACCATCTTGATGAATACCAGAACTATGTGCAAAGGCATTTGCACCAACAATAGCTTTGTTTGGCTGTACAGGCATACCCATACTTTCTCTTACTAAAATACTAGTATCGTATAACAATTTGGTATTGATACTTGTCTCTAAATTTAAATATGGATGTTGCTTTAAAACCATAACCACTTCTTCTAAAGCAGTATTTCCTGCACGTTCTCCAATACCATTTATAGTACATTCTATCTGACGCGCACCATTAATAACCCCAGCAATTGAGTTTGCTGTTGCCAAACCTAAATCGTTATGGCAATGACAAGACAAGGTTACATTTTCGATGCCTTTTACGTTTTCTCGTAAATATTTAATTTTTGCACCATACTCTTCTGGCAAACAATACCCCGTTGTATCGGGAATATTAAGTACGGTTGCACCAGCTTTAATAACAGCTTCACAAACTTTTGCTAAATAGGCATTGTCTGTTCTACCAGCATCTTCTGCATAAAACTCTACATCTTCTACAAAAGACTTTGCATAAGAAACCGCCTTTACAGCTCTTTCAATTACTTTATCTCTGGTAGAGTTAAATTTGAATTGTATGTGAGAATCGCTTGTACCAATACCTGTATGAATTCTAGGTAACTTAGCATATTTTAAAGCTTCTGCAGCTACTTTTATATCGTTTTCTACCGCTCTTGTTAAACCACAAACGGTAGCATTTTTAACTATTTTAGATATTTCTGTTACAGACAAAAAATCTCCAGGGCTAGAAACCGGAAAACCTGCTTCTATAACATTAACCCCTAATAAATCTAACCTTTCTGCAATAATTAACTTCTGAGTAGTATCTAATTTACAGCCGGGAACCTGCTCTCCATCTCTTAAAGTAGTGTCAAAAATTTGTACTTGATTGTCTTGCATCATTTGGTTGAATATTATCTTAATTTATCTCAAATTTATATTTTGAGATTAAAATAAATACTTACTTTTACCACTCTGTACGATTTCTAATAGCATTAGCAAAAACATAATAGTTTTAAAATCAGTTATTTATGAGTAAAGTTATTACATCAGCCAATCAACAAAATGACGCTCTTTTTGTTTTAATTAAATCTTTAACAAAATCTGAAAAAAGGCAATTCAACCTTTATGTTGGTCGTTTGGGCGGTAATATTGATGCTAAATTTTTCTCTTTATTTAAGTTTTTAGAGAAACTAAAAATCTATGATGAAAAAGTAATTATTGGAAGTGGTATTGTTTCTAAACAACAACTTTCTAATTTAAAAGCACACCTTTACAAACAAATATTAATTAGTTTACGACTGAATCCTGCACACAAAAATGTTCGTATTCAGATTAGAGAGCAGTTAGATTTTGCAACGGTTTTATATCAAAAGGGCTTGTACAAACAAAGTTTAAAGCTTTTAGAAAAAGCTAAAAACATGGCCTTAGACAATGAAGAAAAAAACATTGCCTATGAAATTGTAGAGCTAGAAAAAGTAATAGAAACACAATATATTACTAGAAGTTTAAGCAACAGAGCAAATCAGCTTTCGGTACAAGCAAAAGAACTAAGTCAGCAAAATGTTATTGCAAGTAAATTGTCTAATTTGTCTTTACAACTCTATAGCCATTTATTACAAAACGGTTATATAAAAAATGAAGAGGAGCTTCAATTTATAAATACTTATTTTGAAGATAGACTTCCAAAGTACAATTACAAAGAGCTGGGTTTTAGAGAGCGTTTATGGTTATATAAAGCTCATTTATGGTATAGCTTTTTAACGCAAGACTTTTTGCAAAGCTATAAATACGCAACAAAATGGGTAGACTTATTTAAAGAAGATCAAAAACTAATAATTTTACATCCTGTTTTTTTCTTAAAAGGAATAAACTATCTTTTAGAAGCTTCTTTTTTAGTAAAAAAAGTATCTACCTTTAAAGAAGAATTGACCGCGTTTGAAGAAGCAATTCAAATTAAAAAAATACCTTTAAACACCAATACAGAGTTGTTAATTTTTCAATATCTGTATGCCAATAAATTACATTTACACTTTTTAGAAGGCACTTTTTCTGAAGGGGAATATTTGGTAGAAACGATAAATACAAAATTAGAAAAGTACAAAAACAGATTAGACAGCCACCATGTGGTAATGTTGTATTACAAAATTGCTTGTTTGTATTTTGGAATGGGTAAAAACAGAGAGTGTATCTCTTACTTGCAAAGAATAATTAAATCTAAAAACTTAAGTGCTGCTGAAGATTTACAATGCTTTGCAAGAATATTAAATCTAATTGCACATTATGAATGTGGCTTAGATTACGATCTAGAAAGACAATTTATAGACACCTATAAATTTCTTTTAAAGATGGAAAATTTACAAGAAGTACAAAAGGTATTCTTAGAATCTATAAGAGATTTAAGTGATGTTTTTCCTCATGAAATAAAAGGTGAATTTAAAAAAATACATGCAAAATTAGAGGTTTTTGAAAATCACCCTTATGAAAAGAGAGCTTTCTTATATTTAGATATCTTGTCTTGGTTAGAAAGCAAAATTAAAAACAAACCCATTGCAGCAATTATTAAAGAAAAAACAATGCTTCTAGGGAAATAAAATTAATTACGAAATTTAAATAAGTTAATTTTATGAAATTGATATAAATCGACCTAAATTCGAAAATATTATTCAAATTATAAGCTGAAATTAAATATTACTGCTACTTTTGCCTTGTGAATACTTCTAATCTACATACTAAAACCACTCAAACTATATCTATAGTAGGCATTTCTATGGGAAATATTACACGCACTTCTACAACAATTACCCTTTAGGGGTTCTCTACTATTATACAAACTCAGGTTCTATTTTTTTTTCGATACAATTCGGAACAAAACAATAAAAAAGTATTATTTCATTCTCATATATACACAAAATGAAAGTATTAAAATTTGGCGGTTCGTCTGTCGCAAATTCAGAAAACATAAAAAAAGTATTGGCAATTGTTGCAAATGCCTCTAAAAAAGATACAATTGCAGTTGTTGTTTCTGCTTTTGGAAAAACAACTAACAATCTATTGGCTGGCGCAAATGCCTCACTAAAAAATATAGAGGAAGCTAAAGAGATCTTATCAAACATAAAAACACGACACAACGAGGTAATTAACGATCTGATTGTTAAAAACAAATCAGAAGTTGTACAAAAAACAATGGCTTTATTTGATAGACTTCACTCAATTTATGAAGGCATCTTTTTGTTACAAGAACTGTCTGACAAAACATTGGCTAAAGTATCTAGTTTCGGAGAAAGACTGTCTTCTTATATCATTGCAAATGCAGCAAATGAGGTTTTAGATGCTGTACATAAAGAGAGTCGTGATTTAATTATTACAAACAACGATTTTTTAAATGCACAAGTAAATTTTAAAGCTACCAATGCAAATATTGCTGCTTTTTTTAAAAAAAATACACACCAAGTAACTCTTTTAGGAGGTTTTATTTCTGCTAATATAGCTGGAGAAACAACAACACTTGGTAGAGGTGGATCTGATTTTTCTGCTGCTATTTATGCTGCTGCCTTAGACGCTTCTGAATTACAAATATGGACAGATGTTGCCGGTATGTTTACAGCCAACCCAAGAGTTGTAAAACAAGCCTATGCGATTTCTGAAATCTCTTACGAAGAAGCGATGGAATTGTCGCATTTTGGAGCAAAAGTATTATACCCACCAACCATACAACCAGCATTAAGAAAAGAAATTCCGATTCTCATACAAAATACTTTTGACCCTGAAAATATTGGAACTTTAATTTGTAAAAACCCTAAAAACAGTAACGAAGTAAAAGGGATTTCTCACATAGAAGACATAAGCTTAATTACTTTAGAAGGTGGCGGAATGATAGGTATTCCTGGGTTTTCGAAACGTTTATTTGAAACACTTTCTGTTGCCAAAATTAACGTAGTTTTTATTACACAAGCTTCTTCTGAACATTCTATTTGTGTTGGTGTCTATGAAAATGATGCTACAAAAGCGCAAGAACTTTTAAACGAAACTTTTAGTATTGAAATTGATAGAAAAAAAATAAAACCTATAAGTGTAGAAAATGACTTGGCAATTATTGCTGTTGTTGGAGAAAGCATGAAAAACTACCAAGGTTTAAGCGGACAAATGTTTGCTGCGTTGGGTAAAAACAACGTAAATGTAAGAGCGATTGCACAAGGTTCTTCAGAAAAAAATATTTCTGCAGTAATTAATAAAAGTGATGCTAAAAAAGCATTAAATACCTTGCACGAGCAATTTTTTGAAGAAAAAACAAAACAACTCAACCTATTTGTTACCGGCGTTGGTAATGTTGGCGAAAAGTTTTTAGCTCAATTAGACCAACAGAAAAAATTTTTAAAAGAAAATTTAAAATTAAAAATTAGAGTTATCGGATTATCTAATTCTAGAAAAATGGTTTTTGACAACGATGGCATCAACCTAAAAAACTGGAAAGAGGCACTAGAAAACGGAGAACCTACAAGTTTAGACAACTTTTATAAAAAGGTAAAAGCAGCAAATCATAGAAACAGTGTCTTTATAGACAATACCGCAAATCAGGAAGTATCTGAAGTATATGAAAAGTATTTAAGAGATAGTATTTCTGTAGTTACATGTAACAAAATTGCTTGTGCGTCTAACTATAAAAATTACAAAACACTTAAAGAAGTCTCTAGAAAATACAACGCTTCATTTTTGTTTGAAACCAATGTAGGAGCAGGCTTACCTATTATTGATACGCTAAAAAACTTAATCAATTCTGGAGACCGAATTCATAAAATTCAAGCAGTATTGTCTGGAAGTTTAAATTTTGTGTTTAACAATTTTAATATAAATGCTACTTTTCATGATGTAGTAGCACAAGCACAAAAAGAAGGATTTACAGAACCAGATCCTAAAATTGATTTGAGCGGTGTAGATGTTGCCAGAAAAATTTTAATTTTAGCTCGTGAAAGTGGTTATCAACTAGAATTAGAAGACATTGCAAACAACGCTTTTTTACCAAAAGATAGCTTGCAAACAACAAATAATAACGATTTTTACGCATCATTAACCAAGAACGAAACGCATTTTCAACAGCTATTTAAAGAAGCCAATGACAAAGATTGCCGCTTAAAATATGTTGCAGAATTTGTAGATAGTAAGGCAAATGTTGGTTTGCAACACATTGCTGCAGACCATCCTTTTTACAATTTAGAGGGCAGCGATAATATTGTATTATTTTTTACAGATAGATATCCGTCAAACCCTTTAATTATAAAAGGTGCGGGTGCGGGTGCAGAAGTTACCGCTTCTGGTATTTTTGCTGATGTAATTAGAATTGCTAATAAATAGTTATTCGTTTTTTGTTGTTGGTTTGAATGTCAACAAGAATACCAACCAACAACAAAAAACCACAAACCTAAATAAATGGATTATTTAAAAATATTTTCTCCGGCAACTGTAGCCAATGTTTCTTGCGGATTTGACTCTATGGGCTTTGCCGTAGACGCAGTTGGAGACGAAATGTCGTTTACCAAAACAAGCTCAAAAGGAGTAAAAATAACGACTATTACAGGCGCAAATTTAACCTATGATATTGATAAAAATGCCGCAAGTGCTGTTGTGCAAAAAATGCTAAACGATGCAAAAGCTGATTTTGGAATTGCACTTACAATTCACAAAGGTTTTAAACCAGGTAGCGGTTTAGGAAGCTCTGCTGCAAGTGCTGCAGGCGCTGCTTTAGGAGCAAATAAACTACTTGGAAACCGATACAATAACTTAGAACTTACAAAATTTGCCATGTATGGCGAAGAAGTTGCCTGTGGATCTCAAATTGCAGACAATGTAGCTGCCGCAATTTACGGTGGTTTTATTCTGGTAAGAAGTTACAATCCGTTAGAAATTGTAAAACTACCAGTCCCTAAAGAATTAAGAGTTGTTGCAATACATCCGCAAGTAGAAATAAAAACAAAAGATGCTAGAGACGTATTGCCCGCAAACGTACCTTTAAAAAATGCCATTACGCAATGGGCAAATGTTGGCGGACTGGTTAGTGGCTTGTTTACAGATGATTATCAATTGATTAGCAATTCTTTGGTAGATTTGGTTGCAGAACCTGCCAGAAAAAGTTTCATTCCGTTTTTTGATGACGTTAAAACAAATGCAGTAAAGACAGGTGCTTTGGGCGCAGGAATCTCTGGATCTGGCCCTACAATTTTTGCATTGTGTAAAGGTGATAAAAGTGCCGAAAATGTATACAAATCGATACATGAAACCTATGCTAAAACAGCAATAGATTTTACGATATTTACTTCAAAAGTAAATGCTGAAGGAATTAAAATATTAGAATAGTTGTTGGTTATTTGTTTATAGTTGTTGACTCATACACCAACTGTAAATCAAAAACCAAACACCAAAAAACATAAAAAATGAACTACTATAGTTTACACCACAAATCGCCAAAAACAACTTTTAAAAACGCAGTCATAGAAGGCTTGGCAAAAGATAGAGGGATTTATTTTCCGGAAGAAATTACACCACTTTTTAAAGATTTTATAGACAATATTGAAAAGTATACCCATCAAGAAATTGCGTTTGAAGTTATTCAGCAGTTTGTTGGAGATGAAATTCCTACTGAAAAATTAAAAGAAATTATTGCAGAAACTGTTTCATTTGATTTTCCGGTTGTAAAAGTAGATGAGAATATTGCAACTTTAGAATTGTTTCATGGTCCTACCATGGCATTTAAAGATGTTGGTGCCAAATTTATGGCAAAATGCCTTGAGTATTTTAACAGAGATAACAACAAAGAAGTAACGGTTTTAGTAGCTACCTCTGGCGATACAGGTGGTGCAGTTGCCAATGGTTTTTTAGGCGCAAAAGGGGTAAATGTTGTTATTTTATATCCGTCAGGAAAAGTAAGCGAGATTCAAGAAAAACAATTAACTACCTTAGGAAAAAATATTACAGCATTAGAAGTAGATGGTGTTTTTGATGATTGTCAAGAAATGGTAAAAACTGCCTTTTTAGATGAAGAAATTACCAAAACACTAACCTCTGCAAACTCTATAAATGTTGCAAGGTGGTTGCCACAAATGTTTTATTTTTTCTTTGCTTATAAAGAATTAAAAAAACTAAATAAAGAATTGATTTTCTCTGTTCCGAGTGGAAATTTTGGAAATATCTGCGCAGGCGTTATGGCACAAAAATTAGGCTTGCCTGTAAAACATTTTGTAGCTTCTACAAATGTTAATGATACTGTGCCAAACTATTTAAAAGAGGGTACTTACAACCCAAAACCATCTAAGGCAAGCATTTCTAATGCAATGGATGTTGGAAACCCAAGTAACTTTATTAGAATTAGAGAATTGTTTAACAACGATTTTAACCTACTTAAAAAGCACTTTTCTTCGTATAGTTTTTCTGATGCTGAAACGCGTGAAACGATGAAAGAAATATATTCAAACTCAGGATATGTTGCAGACCCTCATGGAGCTGTGGGCTATTTAGGATTGAAAAAACACGGAATACAAAAACATGAATTTGGTATCTTTTTAGAAACTGCACATCCTGTTAAATTTTTAGATGTTGTAGAAAGTACCTTACCTGTAAAAGTAGCCATTCCACCGCAAATTCAAAAAGTCATCAACAATAAAAAAGTAGCTCTTAAAGCGAGTTCTTATGAGGACTTAAAAGCATTTTTAATGCAAGAATAACACTACTTCAAAAGTAAAAAGCTTCAAAATTTAAATTTTGAAGCTTTTTTTGTTGGCCTACAAGGACTCGAACCTTGAATGTCGGTACCAAAAACCGGTGTGTTACCAATTACACCATAGGCCAATGCTTTAACGCGGGTGCAAATTTAATGTATTCTTTTAATCTTGCAAACATTTTTTAATAATTTTTATCTTTAACAAAGTTTTGTGATGAAAATCATACTTTTAAAAGTGAAACTCAACTATTTTTATTCATATTTATTAGTAAATTCGCCACATATTATTTTATGACTATGACAGCAAACAATTTTAATAAATGGAACATCATTTTAGGATGGGCTACATTTGCCATTGCTTTAATCACCTATTCACTAACGCTAGAACCAACAGTAAGCGCCTGGGATTGTGGTGAATATATTTCTACCTCAGTTAAGTTAGAAGTTGGTCACCCACCTGGAGCTCCTTTATTTCAAATGTTAGGTGCCTTTTTTGCAATGTTTACATCAAGTTTAGATCAAATTGCTAAAATGGTAAACTTTATGTCGGCTCTCGCAAGTGCATTTACCATATTATTTATGTTTTGGACCATTACCAACCTTGGAGAAAAATTAGCCCTAAAAGCTAGTAAAATTTCAGAAGGTAGTTACATTGCCATTCTAGGCAGTAGCATTGTTGGTTCTTTAGCGTATACTTTTTCAGACAGTTTTTGGTTTAGCGCCGTAGAAGGAGAAGTGTATGCAATGTCTTCTTTTTTAATGGCTTTACTATTTTGGTTAGGTTTAAAATGGGAAAGTGAAATAAAAACACCCAGAGGCAATAAGTGGTTGCTAATAATCAGTTTTGTAGTAGGATTGTCTTTTGGCGTTCACATACTTTCTTTACTAGTAATACCAGCAATTGTATTGTTGTATTTCTTTAAAACTTATAAAAACATCAACCTAAAAACCACTGCAATTGCAACCCTTCTAGCAGTATTGATATTGGCTTTTGTATTCAAATTCTTATTTCCATTTACACTAAAGTTCTTTAGTGCGTCTGAGCTGTTTTTTGTAAACACCATTGGCATGCCTTATAATTCTGGTAGTATCATTGCAGCCATCATTTTAGTTGGGTTGTTTTACTTCGGATTAAATTACACGCGTAAAAAAAATAAAATACATACAAATACACTTATATTGTCTGTACTTTTTATAATGATTGGTTTTTCTTCTTGGATGATGCTACCCATTAGAGCCAATGCAAATACAACCATTAACGAAAATAACCCTTCTAGCGCACGCGAATTATTGGCATATTATGAACGAGAACAATATGGTGATGCAAACGTTTTTTACGATACTTATTACTCAAATACATACGATAGAGAACAAGATGCAAACAGTCCTTATAAAGATGACAAGCCAAAATACGAGAAAAGAAATGGAAAATATGAAATTGTAAATAACTACAAGAATGTTGTTCCTAACTGGTCTGGTAAACACAAGGGTTTTATTCCTAGAATGGTGAATCCTGCATCAGAAAAAATGTATAAAACGATTGCTGGCATTCCTCAAAATAGTAAAAGAAGACCCACTTTTGCAGAGAACATTACCTTTATGATGAGCTATCAATTTGGCTATATGTATGGGCGTTACTTTATGTGGAATTTTGTAGGAAGACAAAATGATATTCAAGGAAATTTAGATGTATTTAATGGAAATTGGATTAGCGGAATTAATTTTATTGATGAAGCAAGACTAGGTTCTCAAAAAGAATTACCAAGTCAAGTATTAGAAAACAAAGGAAGAAACACTTATTATTTTTTACCCTTAATTTTAGGACTTATCGGATTATTTTATCAAGTAAAATGGGATAAACAAAACTTCTTTACACTTTTTATATTTTTTGCATTTACAGGTTTTGCCATCATTTTTTACACAAATCCTAAACCTTTTGAACCCAGAGAAAGAGATTATGCTATTGTAGGTAGTTTTTACATTTTTGCCATTTGGATTGGTTTCGGAGTACTTGCACTTTATGAGTATTTAAAGAAGTTTGCAAATAAGAAAACCATTGCAATTGCTGTTACAATTGTATCCCTAATTGGAGTTCCTGCTTTAATGGCCTCAGAAAATTGGGATGATCATGACAGATCTAATAGATACACAACCCATTTAAATGCACAAGCCTATTTAGAAAGTTGCGACCAAAATGCCATTATGTTTACAATTGGCGACAATGACACCTTCCCGCTTTGGTACATGCAAGAAGTAGAAGGCATTAGAACAGATATAAAATTAGTAAATACCTCTTTATTTGCTACAGATTGGTACATCGATCAAATGAAAAGAGCAACCTATGATGCTCCTGCCATTCCTTCGCAACTAAAACATGACCAATACAAGTATGGTACACTAGATGTTGCTTATTCTATGGATCATCCTCGCTTTAAAGACTCTGTAATGACCATCAAAAACTTTATGCGCTGGATTGCTTCTGATAGTGATGCAACTTATGTAGAAACAGAAAATGGTAGTAGAGAAAAGTTTTATCCAACAAATAGAATTAGAATTCCTGTAAACAAAGAACAAGTATTAAAAAACGGAATTGTAGCTCAAAAAGATGCTGATAAAATTGTACCCTACATAGACATTACTATTGATGATAGAGCTCTTTTTAAGAATCGTATTTTAATGTTAGATATTCTTGCTAATAACAACTGGGAAAGACCTATTTACTTTACCGGAGGCGCAAATGCAGATGAAGAATATCTTTGGCTAAAAGACTATCTTCAACTAGACGGATTGTCATACAAATTAGTACCTATTAAAACACCAATGGCCAACAAGAGTTTGTTTGATATGGGACGAATTGATGCCGAAAAAATGTATGCAAATACTTTAAAATGGAACTGGAGAAACATTAACGACGGTAAAATTTATCTAGATGAACAAACCAAAAGAAATGCAATTTCTATGCGAAATTCTCTACTTCGTTTATCAGAAGCGTTTGAAAAAGAAGGAGAATCTGCCAAAGCTCTAGAAATTTTAGACCTTTCTTTAGATAAAATGCCTATTAAAGATTTTGACCATTATAGTCTCTCTTTGGGGTATCCTGAAGCTTATTACCGATTAAAAGACACTAAAAAAGCAAGAAAAACTTTAAGCACATTAAGTAACTTATTTAAAGAAAAGTTAATTTGGTTAAGTACATTTTCTACAAACGACACCAATCTTATTTTCGATGAAATTGACACAACGCTATACATGTATAGAAATTTAATTACACAAGCAGAAGAAAATGAAGTTGATAAAGAATACTTAGATGCCTTACAAGAAGAATTTATAAATATTGTAAAGTTATTTAACCATCTAATACCCGAAGAATAATAACGGTTTTAAATGAAAACATACTTTGCAAAAATGCCACGCATACTAATGAGAATATTCTCTGGTTATACGTGGCATTTTCATACCGTAAAAGAAAAAGAAATTTTTTTAACTTTTGATGATGGCCCTACTCCAGAAGTCACCCCTTTTGTACTTGCTGAATTAAAAAAACACCAAGCGAAAGCAACTTTTTTCTGCATTGGTAAAAACATTGAAAAACACCCTGAAATTTATAATACAATTATTGCAGAAGGGCACTCTATTGGCAACCATACCCAAAATCACTTAAAAGGCTGGAAAAGCAATAACACTAAATATATTGATGATTTTTTAGCCTGCGAAAAAACAATTACTCAGTTTAACAAATCAAAAATCAAACAGAAAATTTTTAGACCTCCTTACGGAAAAATAAAAAAATCGCAGGCAAAAGAGATCTTAAAAAAAGGATATAAAATTATAATGTGGGATGTTCTATCTGGTGATTTCGACATAAAACTATCAAAAGAAAAATGTTTACAAAACGTACTTCAAAATACACAAAAAGGAAGCATTATTGTTTTTCACGATAGTGTAAAAGCTGCAGAGAGAATGCAATATACACTGCCAAAAGTTTTAAATACCTTTAGTAAAAAAGGGTTTAGTTTTAAACCTATTTAATAACTTACATTTTTAAATAAAAATCTTTTGTTAAGTTGATATAATCTTCTGTGTATTGATGTCTATCAGTCTCTATTATTAAAGAAGACGTTTCAATTGCTGCTTCAACAAAAGAAAACGACAGCAAACTTCTTTTTATTTCAGAAGACTCATTTCCTTGAACTCTACAAACTTTTTGTAAGTATAGATTATTGGCTTTTGCGATGGCTAAAAAATTAGCTTCTTCTTTAAAAGGGATAATTGTAAAAAAATGTCCGTTTGAAGATAAAATTTTAGAAACACCTTTTAATAATTCTTCAAACTGTAAAGAAGAAGTAAATCGAGCTTTATTTCTAGAGACACTCTCAGTTTCAAAAGAGTCTGTATAAAAAGGCGGATTCGAAACTATAAGATCGTAGGTCTCTTCTTCTTCTGATATTTCAGTTGCAAATTCTTGAAAAGAAGCATTGTAACAATACAAACGGTCTGCCCAATCAGAATTTTCGAAATTGCTAACAGTTTGCTCATATGCATCTTCATCAAGTTCAACTGCATCAATCGTGATTGCATCAGATCGTTGCGCAAGCATTAAAGAAATTACACCTGTGCCAGCACCAATATCTAAAATAGTATCTGGGTAATTTTCTAAAGAACACCAAGCACCTAGCAGTACACCATCTGTCCCAACTTTCATGGCAGCTTTATCTTGATGAACCGTAAACTCTTTAAATTGAAAAAGCTTTGTCATTTACCAAAAGTACAAAGAAATATCAGGGATTTTATCATAATGTATGGTTTTTGTATTGGTATTTCAATTCTAAAAAATAATTTTTATCCCTATTTTTACAAAAAACATTTTATATGAAGCATTTTTACATCTTAGCCATTTCTTTTTTAGTAACCTTAGTATCATTTTCACAACAAATGCCCATAGATTTTGAAAACAATAATCATGTTTTTTTAGTATTCAATGGGTCAAGTTTTGCTAAAGTAGATGACCCTAAAAATGTTTCAAATATAGTTGGGGAATTTAATAATAATGGTGTAGCTCCAAATCAAGGGTTTTATATTGATTTAAACAGGGATGTAGATGTTACAAATCAAAAGGAAATTACATTATCTTTTTATGCTTTTGACCCAAATCAACATACAATTACATTAAAATTAGAAAAAGGAACAAATGCAGATGTAGAAGTAACAAAAACTATTGCAAGTGGAAATCCAACAAGTTGGCAAAATCTAACTTTCAATTTTTCTGATGCTAAACTTTCAGGAACTAATAATTCTATAAATGCATCAGGAACTTACAGCAAATTAGTAATTTTTATAGATTTAGGTGTTGCAACTGCTGGAACCTATTTATTAGACAATATCTCAGATGGTACAACTCCTACAGATCCAAATGAGTTAGATGTTACTTATAATGATTTAGTTTGGTCAGATGAATTTGATGAAAACACACTAAACACAGATAAATGGCATCATCAAACTATAGGGATTGTAAATGGTGGTTGGGCAAATGGAGAAGTACAACACTATACAAATAGCAGCGAAAATTCTTTTGTTGCAGACAATAATTTACACATTGTAGCTAAAAGAAAAACCATCATACAAAATGGTGTTTCTAGAAATTTTACTTCAGCGAGATTAAACTCTAAATTTGCATTTACTTATGGTAGAGTAGATGTAAAAGCTAAATTACCAAAAGGAGAAGGAACTTTTCCTGCCATATGGACTTTAGGAAAAAACATTAGTGAAACTGGTGCTTATTGGCAAACACAGGGTTTTGGAACAACACCTTGGCCAGATTGTGGAGAAATAGATATTATGGAACATGGTTTACATGCAGAAAATACAGTTTCTAGTGCACTTCATACACGTTCAAGTTTTGGAGGAACCGTAAATACTAAGACAAAACCTTTAACAGACGTTGCAAATACCTATCATGTTTTTTCTATGAATTGGTCTCCAAACCAAATTACATTTTTAATAGATGGCAATGTGCATTACACCTATAAAAAACCAGTAAATTTTGTAGATGTTAATGCTGATGGTATTAATGATGGTTGGCCTTTTGATGACCCACAATTTTTACTCATTAATTTTGCTATGGGAGGTATTGCAGGAACACCAAGCCCTGATTTTACTGAAAGTAGTATGCTTGTAGAGTATGTAAGAATTTATCAAAACACCAATACAGCAAGTATAGATGAAAATTTTAGTAGTAATTTTTCTGTTTATCCAAACCCAGTATCTAAATCTTTTAAAATAAATACCCAAGAAAAGATTGACACTATAACAATATTTAATAGTATTGGTCAAAAAATAGACACTAGAAAATATACTGCCAATACAGAAATAAATATTGAAAATTTACCTAAAGGATTACACCTTTTAAAAATATTATCAAACAACAAAATTGCACTTAAAAAGCTATTTGTAGAATAAAAAAAATCCTACAAATTAACTTATTTATAGGATTTTAATATTTAATATTTGTCTTGCAGAAAGGAAGGGATTCGAACCCTCGATACCGTTGCCAGTATACTACCTTTCCAGGATAGCTCTTTCAACCACTCAGACACCTTTCTAAATATTTTTTAATCCGGAACTTAATTTAGAATCATAAAAACTAAATTCAAGAGTTTCTGAACTTATTTTACATTTAATTAAATATAAAGTGCAATCAACCCTTCTGGCGTCTCTACCTCTATTTGTTTGGTTTTTCGATTCACTTTTTTGATAAAATCATCTACCATCGGAATCAATATTTCTGTTCCGTTTCTATCAATCTCAAAAAGTGGTTGCGCGGCTTTGTCATTTATATGAACAATTGTGCCAACTTCTCCAAAATTAGCATCAACAACAGTAAAACCAATTACCTCATGATAATAAAATTTATCGTCGGTTAATTTTGGTAACATGGTAGTTGGTAAATACACCCCATATTTTAAAATTGATTCTGCCTCTTCTTCAGAATACACGTCTTCAAACTGCACTCGCAACTGATTGCCTTTGTGTAAAGAACTTTTATCAATAAAAAATGGAACCAAGTTTGTGCCAAATTCGACATAAACTGATTCCATTTCCGTGTACAACTCAGGTTCATCGGTATCTAATTTGATAACAACTTCCCCTTTAAAACTATACTTTGTTACAATTCTGCCTAAATAAAAACAATCTTCTTTACGCATTATCGTACAAATTTATAATTTATTCAGCTGCTTTTTCTTGAGCTTCATCAATTGTTTCAGGAGTTGCTTCTTCTGCAACTGCTTCTTCTGCAACTGGCTCTGTTACTTCTTCTACAACTGGTTTTGCTGCTTCAATCCTTGCTTCGTTAACCGCTTTTTCTGCTGCCAATGCTGCTGCTTTCGCATCAGATTGTGCTTTAGATAAACCAGCTTCTTTATCAGAAATCTTTGCTGCTTTCTCTTCTAACCAAGCAGCAAATTTAGCATCTGCTTGTTCTTGGGTTAAAGCGCCTTTTCTTACACCACCAGCTAAATGATTCTTTAACATCGCACCTTTGTAAGATAAAATGTTTTTAGCAGTATCAGTTGGTTGCGCACCATTTTGTAACCATTCTACAGCTTTATCAACATTTAAATCGATAATTGCAGGGTTTACATTCGGGTTGTAAGTACCTATTTTTTCTAAGTATTTACCATCTCTTTTTGCACGAGCATCAGCGGCAACTATCCAATAGAATGGTTTCCCTTTTTTACCGTGTCTTTGTAGTCTAATTTTTACAGACATAATTTGTTAATTTTTTAAGGTTCTCGACCTTGGTTATTAAAAATCTTACCATCTCGTAGTAAGTGGGCGCAAAAATACAAAACCTTTTTGACACTAAAGAACTAATTTTCAATAATTTTTAGGGCGTTTTTACAGGCTTTCACTACTCGCTTCCCGATTAAAAAATCGGCAGAGCTCAAACATACCGTTCAATCCTTAACGCGAGTATCGTTAGTAACAATAAAATTGGCAGTAACTAACTCGATAATCGCATTAAAAATCAAAACACTTATCACTTCAATTGAATTTAGAAAAGGAGATAGAGAAAAACTAGATATTAGAGTCTAGAAACAAGACTAAAACAAAACTAACTTTATGTGATTTTCCTATCGTAGAAATAACAATGCTGAGTAGAAACCTCAAAAAAAAAGGATAAAGAAAACTGTGTACATTTTGTTGATAAATGAACCCAAAAACACCCCAATTCTTCATTACAAATTTCTATTTTTACACATCGTTTAAATAACTAAACGCTTCAACAATTTCTTGCAACAATGTACTTAATTTTCGATACTGAAACTACCGGTTTACCTAAAAGCTGGAACGCTCCTATTACAGATACAGACAACTGGCCTAGGTGTATTCAAATAGCTTGGCAATTGCACGATGCAATGGGAAACGTTGTAGGACATAACGATTTTTTAATACAACCAGACGGTTTTAATATTCCTTATGATGCAGAAAGAATTCATGGTATTTCTACAGAATTAGCAGAAGAACAAGGAATTGCATTAAATAAAGGATTGGCTTTATTTAACGAAGCCTTGCAAAAAACCAAATTTATTGTTGGCCAAAATGTAGGTTTTGACATTAATATCATGGGTTGTGAGTTCCACAGATTAGGGGTAGAAAACAACTTAACCTCTCTTCCGCTCTTAGATACTTGTACCGAAAAAACGGCCTTAATGTGTCAGATTCCTGGAGGTCGTGGTGGTAAATTTAAACTACCAACCTTAACCGAATTACACAATCATTTATTTGGTGTTAGTTTTGGGGAAGCACACAATGCAACTGCAGATGTTGAGGCAACCACCCGTTGTTTTTTAGAATTAATCCGTTTAAGAGAATTTACCAAAGAGCAACTAGATGTAGATGCTGAGTATTTTATAAATTTCTCTGAAGCCAATCCGAAGCCAATACAGGTAATCGGGCTAAAACACATCAACCTAAAAAAAGAAAGTGAGAAAATTCGCAAACGTTTAGAGAAATTAAAAGACGTTGCAGAAACCAAATCTACTTCTGAAGGTTTGGCAGAATTAGAAGATGTACAGTTTGCGCATTTACACAATCATACACAGTTTTCTGTACTGCAATCTACCATGCAAATTGCCAATATTGTAAATGCTGCGGCTAAAGACAATATGCCTGCAATTGCAATGACAGATACTGCAAATATGATGGCTTCTTTTCATTTTGTAAGTGCTATTTTAAATCACAATAAAAACGCAGAAAACCCAATAAAACCAATAATTGGGTGCGAATTCAATGTCTGTGAAGATCATAAAAACAAGTCTCAAAAAGACAATGGATATCAGATTGTTTTATTAGCAAAAAATAAAAAGGGGTATCACAATTTAGCAAAAATGTCTTCCATTGCATTTGTTGATGGTTTTTACTATGTTCCTAGAATTGACAGAGAAATTATCAAAAAATACAAAGAAGATATTATTGTTTTAACTGGTAATTTGTATGGAGAAGTACCTAGTAAAATTTTAAATCTTGGAGAAAAACAAGCGGAAGAAGCTTTACTTTGGTGGAAAGAGGAATTTAAAGATGATTTGTACATCGAATTGATGCGCCACAATCAACAAGATGAAAACATTGTAAATGAAACACTTCTAAAATTTTCAAAATCACACAACGTTAAAATTGTTGCAACCAACAACACCTTTTATTTAGAAAAAAAAGATGCAAACGCACACGATATTTTATTGTGTGTAAAAGATGGCGAAAAACAAGCTACACCAAAAGGAAAAGGCCGCGGTTATAGATACGGATTGCCAAACGAGGAATATTATTTTAAGTCTACCGCAGAGATGAAATCGCTTTTTGCAGATCTGCCAGAAGCGATTATCAATATTCAAGAAATTGTAGATAAAATTGAAATTTTTACCCTCGCAAGAGATGTGTTATTACCTGCTTTTGATATTCCTGAAGAATTTGTTTCCGAAGAAGATAAAACAGATGGTGGTAAACGTGGTGAGAATAAATTTTTACGCCACTTAACTTATGTAGGTGCTAAAAAAAGATACGGAGAAATTACACCGTCTATTGAAGAACGATTAGATTTTGAGCTTTCTGTTATCGAAAAAACAGGTTATCCTGGGTATTTTTTAATTGTTGAAGATTTTATTCGCGAAGCCAGAAATATGGATGTTGCTGTAGGGCCAGGTCGTGGTTCTGCCGCCGGTTCTGTTGTCGCATATTGTTTATGGATTACCAATATAGATCCTATAAAATACGATTTACTTTTTGAGCGTTTCTTAAATCCGGAACGTGTATCGATGCCCGATATTGATATAGATTTTGATGATGAAGGGCGAAGTAGAGTTATGGATTATGTAATTAATAAATACGGCGCAAACCAAGTGGCTCAAATTATTACATATGGAACCATGGCAGCAAAATCTTCTATTAGAGATACCGCCAGAGTATTAGATTTACCGCTTTTTGAAGCTGATAGAATTGCCAAACTAATTCCGGGAATCAAACTAAAAAATATTTTTGGTGATGATGAGAAAAGTAAGGGAAAAGTTGCTGGTTTAAGAGCAGAAGAAAAACAATTGGTAGAAGAATTGGTGCATATGTCTTTTGGAAACGATTTGGTTTCAGAAACCATCAATAAAGCTACTATTTTAGAGGGCTCTGTTCGTAATACAGGAATTCACGCCTGTGGTGTAATTATTACTCCGGGTGATATTACCAACTATGTTCCGGTTGCTTTGGCAAAAGATTCGGACATGTATGTAACTCAGTTTGACAACTCTGTGGTGGAATCTGCCGGATTGCTAAAAATGGATTTCTTAGGATTAAAAACACTTACTTTAATTAAGGATACAGTTAAAATTGTAAAGGCAAAACACAATGTAGATTTAGATCCTGAAAGTTTTCCGTTAGATGATGTAAAAACCTACGAACTTTTCCAAAGAGGAGAAACGGTTGGTATTTTTCAGTATGAATCTCCGGGAATGCAAAAACACATGCGCTCTTTAAAACCAACTGTTTTTGCAGATTTAATTGCCATGAACGCTTTGTACAGACCTGGCCCAATGGAATATATTCCGAGTTTTATCAACAGAAAACACGGTACCGAAGACATTGAGTATGATTTACCTGCCATGGAAGAGTATTTGGCAGAAACATACGGAATTACAGTTTACCAAGAGCAAGTAATGCTTTTATCACAAAAACTTGCAGATTTTACCAAAGGTGAAGCCGACGTTTTACGTAAAGCAATGGGTAAAAAACAAATTGCGGTTTTAGATAAAATGAAACCAAAATTTGTTGAGCAAGCTGCTGCAAACGGACATGATGCTGAGAAATTAGAGAAAATCTGGAAAGATTGGGAAGCCTTTGCAAGTTATGCCTTTAACAAAAGTCACTCTACTTGTTACGCATGGATTGCCTATCAAACAGCCTATTTAAAAGCGCATTATCCGGCAGAATATATGGCTTCTGTGTTGTCTAACAACATGAATGACATTAAAGCAGTTTCCTTTTTTATGGAAGAATGCAAGCGTATGGGATTAGCTGTTTTAGGACCAGATTTAAATGAATCTTTCTTAAAGTTTTCTGTAAATAATGAAGGTGCTGTTCGTTTTGGGATGGCAGCAGTAAAAGGTGTTGGTGCATCTGCAGTAAGAGCCATCATTAAAGAACGTGAAGAAAACGGAAATTATTCGTCTATTTTTGATTTGGCAAAACGTGTAGATTTGCGTGCTGCCAACAAGAAATCTTTTGACAGCCTAATAAAAGCAGGTGCTTTTGACTCTTTTACAGATACACACAGAGCACAATATTTTGCAACAGATGAAAAAGGATTGACCTTTTTAGAACGTGCCATGAAGTTTGGAAGTAAGTTTCAAGAAAACGAAAATTCTGCACAAGTATCGATGTTTGGGGAGGCCTCTACGGTTCAATTTCCTGAACCTGATATTCCTGAATGTGAAACTTGGGGCACAATGGAATTGTTATCACAAGAAAAAGAAGTCATTGGTATTTACATTTCTGCACATCCACTAGATGATTTTAAAAACGAATTAAAATTCTGTAATGCTTCTGTAAAACATTTTAAAGGTGATTTAGAAAAATTTGTAAATGTAAATTTAGCATTTGCTGCCATTGTTACAGATGTACAACACAGAGTGTCTAAAGCAGGAAAAGGCTGGGCAATGTTTACGGTAGAAGATTATGGCGACAGTCATGAGTTTAGAATTTTTGGCGAAGATTATCTAAAAATGAAACATTTTTTAGTGCCAAATTCATTTCTTTTTTTACGCGCAACAATTCAACCAGGTTGGATGAATAAAAATACAGGAGTTGTAGGAGAACCTCGATTAAAGTTTACAGAGATGAAACTTTTACATGATATTATGGACGAGTTGTGTAAAAAAGTGACGATACAAATTCCGTTAGAAGAAATTACAGCAAACACTATTTTAAATTTAGAAACCATTCTTAAAAACAAACCAGGCAAACAAAGTTTACATTTTACAGTTTGGGACGAAAAAGAAAAAATAGAGGTTAGTTTACCTAGCAGAAATACTAAAATTCATATTTCTAATGAATTATTGGCAACTTTAAAAGAGCAACAAATTAATTTTAAACTCAATTAAAAAAATTAATTACCTAAAAATATTGTCGAAAATAGATTTATGTTTACTTTTGTTTAATATTTTAAACAAAACATGAAACAAAATAAAAACGGTACCTGGACAAGCTGGAACGAGAATGTAATTTACAACTACAAATCTCTTTACACGATAACTTCAGAAAGAGAACTACAAGAGGTTATTAAAAACGCAAAAGAAGTGCGCCTTTTTGGAAGTAAACAATCTTCTGCAGATATCGCCTCTGGCACCACAACTCTTATCGATATTAAAAGTTACAACAAAATTTTAGCTTTTAATGATGAGCAACATACCGTAACTGTTCAATCTGGTGTAATTTTAAAAGATTTATTAGAAGCTATTGAAGCAAAAGGATGGTGTATACCCTGTTTGCCAGACATTAATACCATTACCGTTGGTGGAGCGTTAGCTACAGGTACTCATGGTACAAGTGGTAATTTATTATCTGAATACATGTCTAAATGCAGACTTGTAATGGCAGATGGCTCTGTAAAAGAAATCACAGAAAAGGATGACTTAATGAATGCTGTTCGTGTTTCTTTAGGTGTTTTAGGAATGATGTCTGAAATTACTTTTACCTGTCAGCCAATTTACACATTGCATGTAAAAGAAAGACCAGAAAGCGATACAGAATGGTTGCCTAAAATTAAGGAGCGTTTAATAAAACACGATTTTTTAAGAATTTTATGGTTACCCCATACCGATAAAGGGTATGTAATTACAGGAGATAAAATTAATCCTGATACAGATATCGAAGAAAATATGGGCCCTGCCTTTTTGAAACATAGAAGAACAGCTTCGAAAATTTTATACAAATACACTCATATTTTTCCTTGGTTAACAGCCATTGCTAATAAAATTTTATACAAAGGTTTTTTTAGTTCAAGTAAAGAACACAAAGGCACTTTATACCAAGCGACTGTTACAAAATCTAGAGGTTCTACTCTAGAATTAGCAGAATGGACAATAGGTTTGGATAAATTTGTAACTGTTTTTGAAGAGTTAAAAACAGAAATAAATAAATGGAGTAACAAATCATTTATACACATTCCTATGGATGTTCGTTTTATTCAAAAAGATAGCTCATGGCTAAGTTACGCGTATAATGAAGACACTGTTACTATGGGTTGTGTTTCTAGAAACGCAGCTACCGCAGATACCTATGAAGCCTTTAAAAGTATTGAAAAAATATTTTTAAAACATGGCGGAAAACCTCACTGGGGCAAACGTTTTGCTGCCAAAGACGAGGCTCTTTCTAAGGTATATAGTAAATGGGAAGATTTTAAATTATTAAGAAACAACTTAGACCCTAATAATAAGTTTTTAAACCCTTATTTAGCAAAAATATTTAATGAAAAACAATCTAAGAAAGTTGCCTAAAGGGTTTTTATTCGATTTTGATGGAGTTGTTGTAAACAGTTTCGAAAGCCACCACTCTGCTTGGAGTAGTGCTTTCGAAGCTCTTTTCAATCAAAAAATTGCTCCTTTCCCAAAAAGTCATGCAGGTAAATCTCCCATGTTGATTGCAGAATATTATTGTAGTGTTATTGGTAAAGAAGCACAAACAGCAGAATTATTCTATCTAAAAGACAAACATCTAGACCTTTATTTTAAAACCCCAATACTATTACCCGGTGTCAAGGAATTTACGCGTTTTTTATTAAAAGAAAACATACCTTATGGCATTGCTAGTAACGCTACAAAACAATTTCTTAAAAATAGTATTCATAATTTAAAATTAGATTTTACAACTGTTTTTGGTGTAGAAGATTACATCAAACCAAAACCAGCACCAGAGGCCTATATTACATTAGCAAAAGCTTTGGGCTTTACAAGTAAAGACTTTAAAGACATTTGGGTTTTTGAAGATAGTTTAACTGGTACAAAAGCAGCAAAAGCAGCAGGTATGATTCCGATTGGAATTACCACACAATACAATGCAGCAGAATTACAAAATAACGGAAGTGCCTTGGTTTTTCCAACACTATTAGAAGCGTATCAATACTTTACAGAAGCCTAATTTATTTTAAATCTTTTAGAAGTAATTGAATAGATTTTCTACCGTTCCATTCATTTTCATCTAAAGAATACACAATATCAAAATCATTTTTCACTAAAGTTAATTTGTCCCCCAAATTAAAACCAATAGCGTTAAAGGTGTTTTTATTATCTCCCTGAAAAACATTTAATTTAAGATGATTTTTATCTGCACCAACTTGTTTACCATACCCATTATCTCTAACACAGGTAGTTTTAAAAGTTGGTTTCATATTCATAGGACCAAATGGCGCCATTTGCGCAATAATTCTAAAAAATTTAGGGGTAATTTCTGATAAATCAATTTCTGAATCAATAAAAACCTCTTCTGTTAATAATTTTTTATCGATTGTTTTGGCAACTACTTCTTCAAATTTAGCTTTAAATTTATCATAATTTTCTGGCAACATTGTTAAACCTGCAGCATATTTATGACCACCAAACTGCTCTATAAATTCGCTACAAGCCTCTAAAGCATTATACACATCAAAACCTTTTACAGATCTTGCAGAAGCGGCTAACTTAGTACCACTTTTTGTAAAAACAAGTGTTGGTCTGTAATATTTTTCTATCAATCTAGAGGCAACAATACCAATCACCCCTTTGTGCCAATCTTCTTGATAAACTACCGAAGAAAAACGTTCTTCTTCATCATTATCAATAATCTGTATTAAAGCTTCATTGGTTATTTTTTTATCTAAATCTTTTCTATCTGCGTTAAAAATCTCTATAGAAGCGGCAAAATCTAAAGCTGTTTCAAAATCCATTTCAGTTAATAGTTCAACAGCATAATTACCATGTTTCATTCTACCTGCAGCATTTATTCTTGGTGCTACTATAAAAACAACATCTGTTATTGTTAATACTGTTTTTTTAGTTTGATGAATTATTGCTTTAATACCATTTCTGGGTGCATCATTTATAACCTGTAAGCCAAAATAAGCCAACACTCTATTTTCTCCGTTCATTGGCACAATATCTGCAGCGATGGCAGTAGCAACCAAATCTAAATAAGGCAAAAAATGGGCAATGGATTGGTTTCTAGAAATCCCCAATGCCTGAATTAATTTAAACCCAACACCACAACCACATAATTCATCAAAAGGATAATTACAATCTACTCTTTTAGCATTTAAAACAGCAACTGCCTTAGGTAATGTTTCTCCTGGCTTATGATGATCGCAAATAATAAAATCTATATTTTTTTGAGAAGCATACGCTACTTTATCTATGGCTTTTATACCACAATCTAAGGCAATAATTAACGAAAAATTATTATCATGCGCATAATCGATACCCATATAAGAAATACCGTAACCTTCTACATACCTATCTGGTATATAAGTAGATACTTGTGTGTAAATTGTCTTTAAATAAGATGACACTAATGAAACTGCAGTAGTGCCATCTACATCATAATCTCCATAAATTAAGATATTTTCTTTATTGGCAATTGCTTTTTCAATTCTTTCAACAGCCAAGTCCATATCTTTCATTAAAAAAGGATCGTGAATGGACTCTAAACTTGGTCTAAAATAATTTTTAGCAGCTTCGAAAGTGTCTATTTTTCGTTGACAAAGTATTTTTGCTATCGCAGTATCTACCTGAAGTTCTTTTGCTAATTGCTGTACTTTATTAGTATCTATATCTTCTTGAAAAGTCCATCTCATAGCAATTAAAATCGTTTTTAATTAATGCGTATTATGTAAAAATATTTCAGTTTTAACAGTTGCAAATTGACGAAACATTTCCATCACTCCACAATATTTAGTAACAGATAAGTTCACTGCTTTTTGTATTTTTTCTGGCTGTAAGTCGTCTGCTGTAAAGTGATAATCTACTTTTACTTCATTATAAAATTTAGGGTGTTCTTCTGTTAATTCTGCGGTAACAATAATTTTAAAATCTGCTACTTCTGCACGCATTTTTTTTAAAAGTGCTACTACATCTAACCCAGAACAGCCTGCTAAAGAAGATAACATTAATGCTTTGGGCGCAAAACCAACCAAACTACCATTATCATCTGCATTATTAAACATTGTTAACTTGTGTTCACTTGGGTTATTAGATTCAAATTCGTTATTTTTTACCCATGTTGTTGTTACTAAGTTTGATGCCATATAGAATCTTTTTGTGTAGATTTTTAAAAAATTGTTATCGTATTTCGTACTTTTATACAAAAGTATGAAAACACGTTGAAGATACTACTTAAAATATGTAAAACTGTGCCCTCAAAAAAATGTTTCTTTTTTTCATTACTATTATTGATCTCTTGTTTTGTACAATCACAAACCAATAATCCTCCCTCTATTTCAGCCATCGGAAATCAACCTTATTGCAATGGTAGTAGCATAACTATTGTAACAGATTTTACAATTACTGATGCAGATGATTCTACTATTGATGCCTTTTATATTCAAATATCTAAAGGTTATCAAATTAACTTTGATCAACTTACCTTATTAGGCAGCCATCCTACGATAAATACCTCTTGGAATGCATCCGAAGGAAAACTTACCTTATTTTCTGCTGTAAGTACCTCTAAAATACAACTTACAGATTTAGAAACCGCAGTAAAACAGGTTTTTTTTAGAAGTACTGCAACCAATATTGAACCTGAAAAAACATTTTCTTTAACAATCGACAATACAAATTACTTACCTACAACAGGGCATTTTTATCAATTTATTGCTGCGCCAGGTATTTCTTGGAGCAATGCTAAAACAGCCGCAGAAAACAGAACTTACTATGGCAGACAAGGTTATTTAGCTACTTTAACAAGTCAAGAAGAGGCAAATTTTGCTGGAAAACAAGCATCTGGACCTGGTTGGATTGGTGGTTCTGACGAAGAAACTGAAGGTGTATGGAAATGGCTAACAGGACCAGAAGCTGGAACAAACATGGCAAATTTTTGGAATGGACAAGTAAATGGCAGCACACCTAATTTTGCTAATTGGAATAATAATGAACCAAATGATTTTGGCGGCAATGAAGATTATGCACACATTACAGATCCAACAATTGGCACTCCTGGCGCTTGGAATGATTTACCAAATGAAGGCGGCGGCGGCTTGTATTTGCCGAAGGGATATATCGTAGAATACGGAACACATTCTGACGGACCACTAAATATAGTAGCAAGTACTCGTATTTATATTCCACAAATTAGCACCACAACTGCAGCCACTATTTGTGAAGGGAATGTAGCAACAATAACTGCAACCTCAAATGAAGGAACAATTTTATGGTATAAAAATGCCAGTGGAGGTAGTTATATTACTAGTGGAAATTCATTTACAACCCCTATTTTAAACTCCTCTACAAGCTATTATGCAGTAGTTTCTGTTAATGGTTGTACAAACAACTCACCAAGAACAGAGATAACTGTTACCGTTAACAAAAACCCAATAATAACAAGTGTTACAGATGATTTAATTTGTCAGGGACAAGCAATTTTAAGCGCAACCTCCTCTGTAGGGGATGTATATTGGTATGAGTCTGCCACGAGTACAACCCACCTCTACATTGGCGCAAATTTTACAACTCCTTTTTTAAGCAACTCTACATCTTATTTTGTTGCTGCTAAAAATGGAAACTGTAGTACTGTAAATAGAACAGAAGTAAAAGCAACAGTAAACAATACAGTGCCAGAGTTTAGCCTAGAAAACAAATTTTACTATTTATGTGATAATAGCGGAACTGTTACTTTAAATACAATAAATGCTAACGATAATTACACTTATATTTGGAGCAAAGACAAAATCTTCTTAAACGAAAATACCCCAACTATAACTGTAAATGAAACGGGCACTTACACTGTTTCTGCCATTAGTCTATTTGGATGTGAATCAGAAGAAAAACAGATAATAGTCAGCAACTCTAATAAAGCCATATTTACAGATGATTCTTTTATCTTAATTGATGATTCTGAGAACAACTCTTTAGAAATAATTCCTGAAAATTTGGGAATTGGAAATTATATTTATTCCTTAGACGATGAGTTTGGGTTGTATACTGACGAAGTTTTCTTTGAAAACATTAGTACAGGTGTTCATCAACTATATGTAAAAGACATTAATGGTTGTGGTACTTCTGTATATAAATTTTCGGTATTAGCTTATCCTAAATACTTTACACCCAACGGAGATGGTATAAATGATGTTTGGTCTATAGAAGGGTATAATACAAGTTCTTTTACAGGAATGAAGTTATTTATTTATGATCGATTCGGAAATCTCCTTTTTAAAACAAGTGCTGCATCAGGAGCTTGGAACGGAATATACCAAGGCAAATTACTACCTGCAAACACCTATTGGTTTCAAGTAATTATTAACGATATAAATGGAAATATAATTAACGAAAACGGAAGTTTTAGTTTGGTTAGATAACCATTTTCTTCAATTTTATTTATTGTAAAGTTAAAAAAATATATATCTTTATAATCAACAATATATATAAAACTATGCCATTAGTAACACCTTTAGAAGCCACTCATGATTTAGAAACTAAGAAGCTAGCCGAATTTTTTAATGAAACACTGGGGTTTTGTCCCAATTCTGTTTTAACAATGCAACACAGGCCCGAAATATCGAAAGCATTTATCAACTTAAACAAAGCAGTTATGGCAAACCAAGGCCGAGTAACTTCTGCATTAAAGAGAATGATTGCTTGGGTTTCTAGTAATGCAACGGGTTGTAGATATTGCCAAGCACACGCAATTAGAGCTGCAGAACGTTATGGCGCAGAACAAGAAAAGTTAGATAATATTTGGAATTACAAAACACATTCAGCTTTTTCTGATGCCGAAAGAGCTGCTTTAAATTTTTCGCTAGCAGCATCTATGGTGCCTAATGCAGTAAATTTAGAAATAAAAGAAGCTCTTTACAAGTATTGGAATGAAGGTGAAATTGTAGAAATGTTAGGCGTAATTTCTCTCTTTGGATATTTAAATAGATGGAACGATTCTATGGGAACTACATTAGAAGAAGACGCTATTGATAGTGGTAACCAGTATTTAGGAAAACATGGTTTTAATGTTGGCAAACACAATGGCTCTAAATACTAATATAAATTAGTATAGCTTGCTTTTTAAATATCACTTCTCTTTAACATTTATTTAAGAAAACCTCTTTTTAGTTTTCTTAAATTCGGAAACTCTTAATTAATAAATAGTAATAATGATGATAAAAAACTTACTCTCTAAATTAGTTTTAGTTCTTTTTGTACTAGGTTTTTCTTCTGAAGTTGATGCTCAATTTTGGAAAAAAAAGAAAAAAGAACCTGTAAAATCTACCCAGAAACCAAAAGAAAAGCCAGAAAAAGGCGCTTTAAAACCTTACAGTAAAGTGGTTACAAAAGACCACAAAACAGACAAAGGACTTTTTAAAGTACATGTAAAAAATGATGAATACCTTTTCGAAATTCCAGACTCTCTATTAAAAAGGGAAATGTTAATGGTTACAAGAATTGCTAAAACAGCCAATGGCATAGGCTTTGGAGGTGGAAAAACAAACACACAAGTACTTCGTTGGGAAAAGAAAAATAAACAAATTCTTTTAAGAATAGTTTCTCATGATATTGTTGCAGATACTATTTTACCTGTACACGAAGCAGTGGTAAACTCTAACTTAGAACCTATCTTATTTTCTTTCCCTATTAAAGCGATTAGTAAAGACTCTACAGCAACTGTAATAGATGCAACGTCTTTGTTTGCTACAGACATTAAACCATTAGGTTTTCCTGGTTATTACAGAAAAAGATACGCTGTAACCAGAATGGACAAAGACCGCTCTTATATTGATAGAGTAAGCAGCTACCCAAAAAACATAGAAGTAAGACATGTAAAAACCTACTTTGCAAGCAAAGCACCTTCAAACAGCGCTCTGGGCTCTATTACACTAGAAATGAGTAATTCGATGATTTTATTACCTAAAGTACCTATGAAACGTAGGTATTTTGACGAGCGTGTTGGATGGTTTGCTCGCGGACAAACTGATTATGGCCTAGAGGCTCAAAAAAGTAAAACTGTTACTTATTTAGATAGATATCGTTTAGAAGTTAAAGACGAAGACATCGAAAAGTTTAAACGAGGAGAATTGGTAGAACCTAAAAAACAAATTGTTTATTATGTAGATAGAGCAACACCAGAAGAATGGGTGCCATACATTATACAAGGTGTAAATGACTGGCAAGTTGCTTTTGAAGCTGCCGGATTTAAAAATGCAATTATTGCTAAAAGAGCACCTAGTAAAGAGGAAGATCCAGAATATAGCCCAGAAGATATTAGATATTCTGTAATTAGATATTTAGCATCGCCAATACCTAATGCAAACGGCCCTCATGTGAGTGACCCTCGCTCTGGTGAAATTTTAGAATCAGATATTAACTGGTATCACAATGTAATGTCTTTATTGCACAATTGGTTTTTCATTCAAACGGCAGCGATCAATCCAGAGGCAAGAGGCAACAATTTTAAGACAGAAACCATGGGAGAATTAATTAAATTTGTTTCCTCTCATGAATTAGGTCATACTTTAGGATTACCACATAACATGGGTAGCTCTACCGCTTACCCAGTAGATTCTTTACGTTCTGCTACCTTTACTAAAAAATATGGTACGGCGCCTTCTATTATGGATTACGCTCGTTTTAACTACATAGCACAACCAGAAGATAAAGGTGTTGCCTTAATGCCAAATATTGGTGTGTATGATAAATATGCCATTTCTTGGGGATACAGACCTATATTAGATACTGATGCCAAAGACGAAAAACCAATCTTAGATTCTTGGATTTTGAAACATGAGGGAGACTTAATGTATCGCTTTGGACACCAACAAGCTGGTGGTGTAGTAGACCCAAGTTCTCAAACAGAAGATTTAGGTGATGATGCTATGAAAGCTTCTTACTATGGAATTAAAAATTTGAAAAGAATTTTACCTCGATTGGAAGAATGGACTGCTGAAAAAGGAGAGAATTATGATGATTTATCTACTATGTACGGGCAAGTGTTAAGTCAGTTTAACAGATACATGGGACATGTAACTGCAAATATTGGAGGTGTGTATGAATTTTACAAAACAACAGACCAAGAAGGTGCAGTTTACACTCATGTAAATAAAGCCAAGCAAAAGGAGGCTTTACAATTTATTATTGCAGAGTTGTTTAAAACACCTACTTGGATGTTAGATAAAAACATCTTTAGCAAAACAGAGTTTTCTGGTTCTGTAGAAAGAGTAAGAGGCTTACAAGCAAGAACAGTAAACAATATTTTAGATGCTGGTAGAATGGCTCGTATGATTGAAAACGAAACCATTAATGGTTCTAAATCATATTCTTTAATAAGTATGATGAATGATTTACGCCGTGGTATTTGGTCTGAAATTTATGCAGGTAAATCTGTAGACACCTACAGACGTAACCTACAAAGAGCATACCTAGACCGATTAGATTACTTATTAAACACAGCAAAAGATCAAAGAGGGACAAATAGTGGCTACTTCAAACAATCAGGTATTACGTTAAATCAATCAGATATTAAATCTGTTGTAAGAGGCGAACTTAAACGCTTACAAAAAGATGTAAAAGCAGCATCTAACAGAGGAAACACTTTAACGCGTTATCACTTAAAAGATGTTGTAGATAGAATAGATACAATTTTAGATCCTAAGTAATTAAAATAGAGCTTTTATTAAAGCCCCTTGCTATTTTTAAAATAGCAAGGGGCTTTCTTTACATACAAACTTATAAAAAGTATACTATATTTACAGAATATTATTTTTTATGAATCCCACTTTACTATCTTCTCCTTTACAAGGTTTTACAGATTATAAATTTAGAAATGCTTTTCATCATTTTTTTGGTGGTATAGACACTTTTTACTCGCCATACATTAGATTGAATGGTAAGATGGTAATAAAAAACTCTTACCAAAAAGACCTTTTAATAGAAAACAATACTACTTTAGAAGTAATACCGCAAATAATAACTAATGATGTAGATGAATTTCTGTTTGTTGCAAAATACATAAGAGAATTAGGATACAAAGAATTAAACTGGAATCTTGGTTGCCCCTACCCAATGGTTACAAAACGCGGAATGGGCTCTGGATTAATTAGTGATTTTGAAAAAATAGACAACATTCTAAATCAGGTACATAATGAATCTGATGTTTTAGTATCTATGAAAATGAGGATGGGCTATGAAAAAGCAGATGAAATTTTATCTGTATTGCCTGTTTTAGACAAATATCCTCTTAAGAACATTGCAATTCATGCTAGAATTGGCAAACAATTGTACAAAGGTGGCACCGATTTAGAAGCTTTTCAAAAATGTTTAGACAATAGCAATCATAGAATGTATTACAACGGAGACATTACTTCTGTAACAGCTTTTAAAAAGTTACAAGATCGGTTTCCCAAAATAGATCACTGGATGATAGGACGTGGCCTTATTGCAGATCCTTTTTTACCAAGCATGATTAAAAACAATACCACCGACTACCCTAAAAATAGATTTGCTATTTTTAATGATTTTCACGATCGCATTTACCAAGAATATGATGCCGCTCTCTCTGGCCCAACACCCATAAAAATGAAAATGCTTGGTTTTTGGGAGTATTTTTCTAAAAGTTTTGCAAACCCACAAAAGACCTATAAAAAGATTAAAAAAGCTCAAAACCCAAAAAACTACTCTATTGCCGTAAAAGAAATTTTTAAGGAAGCACAAAACTAGTAGCTACTTAATCTTTTTATTTTGATGAAGATTCTGCATTAAACTCATTTAATACGGTTACAATTGCAGCATCTATTTTTTCTTTATCGATGTTGTAAGTCGGATTTAAACCTTTCTTATCAGGAAAATTCTCGATAGTTACTGTAGTTGAAGGGAAAGCAAAATCTACCCCTAAATTTTTGGCTAACTTAACAATGGCAATGTGCAATCTGTGCTTAGAGGATTGTTCTGTACCCCAAGCCAAACTTTTAAAATAAACATTTACCATTACTAATAAAGCAGAATCACCAAAGCCAGTAAACTCTACATTATAAGAATCAGACCTTGTCTCTGGATGCGCAATAATAATCTCTCTAACACCTGTTACAAAAGCTTCTATTAGCTCTGGTGGTGTATCATAACGCAAGCCTAAATTTGTATTGTAACGCCTAAATGAACGCAAGCCTTTATTATTTATAACAATCTCAGACAACCTACTATTTGGTATTTGATATACAGAAGTATCTGCTGCTCTAACCGTAGTAGACCTAAAACCAACTTTTTCTACGGTTCCAGAAAATTCAGATGCTTCTATCCAATCCTCTATATGAAAAGGCTTGTCTAAAAAAATCATAATAGTACCTATTAGGTTTTTTACCGTGTCTTGAGACGCTAATGCAAAGGCCAAACCACCAATAGTAGCTCCGGCTAATAAGGTAGTTGTATCTACACCAAATAAAACCAATAATCTAAAAATACCAACCACTATTACTAAACCTTTAAACAGGCTGTTTAAAATAGGCACTAATTGATCGTCTAACCGACCATGCGTTCTTTCTGTAAAATCTGAATAAATTTGCATGATAACTTGCACCAATTTCAGAAAAACATAAATCCAAAAAACAGTTTTAACAATGTTTAAAATTAAAAACACCCATGTATTGATTGCCAAACTAAATTGAAGTGATGGAAATATTTTGATTAAAAATGCAACCACAATTAATAAACTAATAGGATGCGCTAACTTTTTTAACACCTTATTTACCTCTAAATTAGAATGTTTAATTAACAACATCTGTATTTTTTTTAGCACAATAAAGGCTACTCGTTTGCTAATAAAAAACAAAAAGCCAGCAAAGACAATTAGCAATAATAAACCTAGCAATTGCCAAAATTCAAAACCTCCAATTTTTTGATGACCAAACACAGGTATAATTTGTTGTAATTTTTGAATGTACCAAGGAAAAACCTCTTTGTACAATGCCTCTAAACTGGCTATTGTTTCTGCAGAATAATACCAGTTATCTTCTATTTTTTCTACATAAATAGAAGGCATTCTTTGCGGAAAAAGTACGTATTTAAAACTTGATGAATACCCAATACTATCTTTATAATTTGCTGTTTTAGGTATTTTATTTAAATCTACAAAGAGACCTCTACCATCTAAAATTCTTTTTATTTTAATTGCTTTTTCAATTGCTTTACTTTCTGATAACCCAAAAATAGTTTTTGCGGCATTTTTTGCATTGTAAGTTTCTTTTTGCAAGAAATGTAAATGGGTATAAATAGTAGCTTGTGGTGTGCTTAAATCAACTTTAGTAGAATCTTGAGCAATTATAAAAGAAGGCAAAAACAGTAGGCACCAAAAGAAATTTTTCATCTATTTATATTCTAATTATTTAACAAAGAACAAATTTAACTCTTTTCAATTAAAAGTTTGCCAAACAAATACAATTGTTAATTACCTGTTAAAGAAAACTAACTTGTTAAACCTTTTAAAAATAAAAAAGTCAAAGAAGTATATCTAAAAAATTAAAACAAATAAATTATGAAAAAATTAGTAAGTATTTTAAGTTTAGTATTGGCAATAACATTTGGTGTTCAAGCACAACATAAAAGAGATGGTAAGCATGTAAAGTTATCTGAAGAGCAACAAACCAATTTAGCCATAAAAAAAATGATATTGGCTTTAGATTTATCTGAAAAACAACAAGCAGAAATTAAGCCTATTTTAATGGCAAAAGCAGCTGAAAGAAAAAGTATGATGGAGCAAAGAAAAGCTGACAGAGAAGCTAAAAAAAGACCAACAGATTCTGAAGTTTATAAGCAAAGAATGAGCCGTTTAGACAATCAAATTGCGATGAAAAAGAAAATGAAGAGCATTTTGAATAAAGAGCAATTTGATAAGTTTGAAAAAATGCAAAAACACAGAAATTTAAAAGAAATGCATAAGAAAAAAAATAAGAAGAAAGGAAAAGGAGAAAAAAGAGGCTCTGAACATAGAGAAGACAATTAGTAATCTTTTTTAAACGCACACAAAAATCCCAGTTTATTAATTAATAAGCTGGGGTTTTATTCTTTAACCCAACTTGAATATTCTACATAATTATCTGCAATTCTATTAATTTCTCCAGATATCAATGCTTCTGAAATATCTTTTACTTTTTTGGCAGGCACACCAGCATATATAGAACCACTTTTAACAATTGTGTTTTTTGTAACTACCGAACCAGCAGCAATAATTGAATTTGATTCCACAATACAATCGTCCATTACAATAGCTCCCATACCTACTAAAACATTGTCTTTTATAGTACAACCATGCACAATGGCATTGTGTCCAATAGAAACATTATTACCAATTGTAGTAGCCGATTTTTTATAAGTAGCATGCACTACAGCACCATCTTGTATGTTTACCTTATTACCGATTTTTATGGCGTGTACATCTCCGCGAATTACTGCATTATACCAAACACTACACTGTTCACCTATAACAACATCGCCAATAATCGTGGCATTTTCTGCAATAAAACAATCTGCTGATATAATTGGATGTTTGCCATTTACTGGCTTAATTGTTTTCATGTTATTTTGTATGAATAAATATTAAAAAACTAAGATTCCATAGATAGTAAAACCATTCTTAACTCCATAAAAGTAAAAGATGTATCTACTTTTTCTTTTAACTCTGTTAGATTCTTATACTCAGTTTCTTCAATAGCTTTTACAATTTTTTTATACCTCTTAAGTTCTATCAACTCTAAAACGTCAACATCACCAGAAAGAATAAAACTAGCCAAATGACTTTCTATGGTACCAGTTGTTAAACTGCGTTCTTTGGCAATTTCTTTGATAGATAAACCCGATTTAAATAATTCTAAAGAAATTTGCTTGGTTGGTTTTTTGCTTTCTTTTTTCTGATTTTTTAACGCATCAATTCCGTTTTCTTTACAATACGTTTCTATGGTTTCTAAAATCTCTGTCCCATATTTAGAAACTCTTGTTTTTCCCATACCTGCAATTTTAAGCAACTCTTTTTCGTTTCTCGGAAGCCCATCACAGATGGCGTATAAGGTGTCTTGAGTAAAAATTTGAAAATGTGGAATGCCAAGAGACTTCGAAATATCATCTCTTAATTCTCGTAATCTTAATGCTAAAATAGGATCTCTTTTAGAAGGTACTATTTTCCTTTTGGTAATTACAGTATTCTGCAATACTGCTTTTGCTCTTATATTAAGATAGTTTTGAGTTTTAAACCCATCTGCCATTTTTTGTAAGGCAAATAATTTTTCTAAAACCTTTTCTTGTAAGGCATCAAATTGTTTAGAAAAATCTGCTTTTACAGTTTTGTTATCCGAAGAAAAAGCTAGCGTATTTAAGGGCTTTAGAATGTTAGTTTTTGTTTGATTTACAAAATAATGAATTGCCTTTGCAAACCTTTCCTGAATTTGAGAATCGTTTTCTGGCAATATCGAGTTGCTTTCTGCAATTGCTAATAATTGTTGTTTAAAACCGTTAGATACTTTCATTAAAGAAACTACACCATCATCTTTTATGGTTTGCAAATGATTGATAACATCACCTTTTATACTCGTTTTATTTTTATAAAAAATGTCTATCAATCTACTAATCGGATATAAGAACGCTTGGTAATTAAACAACTCTTCGATTAAATTTAACTGAAATTGCTTTTCTGAATTGTTTAAAATAGTTTCATCTGGATGATTTTCTTCTACACTTTCATTAAAAACACTTACGGTTCTATCATTAATAATTGCGTTGCTGGTAATTTTTGTTTTTAACACCAACCCATCTAAAGAAGTACATCTACTTAATGCTACATAGGTTTGGCCATGCGCAAATGACGCTTCTGCATCAATAATAGCTTTCTCAAAAGTTAAACCCTGACTTTTATGAATGGTAATTGCCCAGGCTAAACGCAACGGAATTTGAGTAAAAGCACCGATCAATTCTTCTTTAATGGCCTTTGTTTCTTCGTTAATTGAATAATTAATATTAGACCATGTTTCTTTTTCTGTAACAATCTCTTCTGTATCATTCGGACATTTAACTATCACAGAATCTTTAGAAATTGAAGTAATAATTCCTATTTTTCCATTAAAATATCTTTTTTCTTGAGAAGAATCATTTTTAATAAACATTACTTGAGCTCCTAATTTTAACTCTAAATTTTCGTCATTAGGAAAAGAATTTTCACTAAACTTTCCAGAAATTTCAGCCTTAAAAAAAGCACTTTTATCCGTTAGCTTATTTAATTCAGAATTGTTAATTAAATTCGCTCTATTATTGTGCGTTGTTAAGGTAATAAATCCCTCGTCTGCGGTTGGAGAAAAAGATGGATTGTAATTTCTATTTAATATTTCTGCAGATTCGTTTGATAAAGTATCGGTTCTAACTTCATTTAAAATCTTAATAAAATCCTCATTTTTTTGCCTGTAAATATGTTTCAATTCTATAGAAACTACATTTGCTTCTTGGTAGGCTTTAGCGCTAAAAAAATAAACAGTATTGTAATAATTTTGCAATAAACTCCATTCATTAGGTTTAACAACCGGAGCTAACTGTTGCAAATCTCCAATCATTAAAATTTGAGCACCACCAAAAACTTTATCTCTATTTTTATAACGCCTCATTACTTGGTCTATTCCGTCTAAAAGATCGGATCTTACCATAGAAATCTCATCGATCACAACTAAATCTAACGATTTTATAATATCAATCTTAGTTTTAGAAAACCGACGTTGTTGGTTATTTGGTGGCTGATTGGGTAAAATAGGCCCAAATGGCATTTGAAAAAAAGAGTGAATAGTAACCCCTTTTGCATTAATTGCAGCTACACCAGTAGGTGCCAAAATGACCATCCTTTTTAAAGATTCGCTTTTAATTTTATGTAAAAAAGTAGTTTTTCCTGTACCTGCTTTTCCTGTAATAAAAAGATTTCTATCTGTTTTATCTATAAATTGTAAAGCAAGTTCTAATTCAGGATTTTTTGACATTTTCACTTTTTAATGCAAGGTAATCAATCTGTAATTATTACATAAAAAATCCCAAGCAAAATGCTTAGGATTTTCAATATTTATAAGCCAAAATTTTGGGTTACATTTCTAAAGCTTTTGTTGGGTTGTTGTCCATTAACAACTCTACCGGATTTTCTAACGCTTCTTTAACAGCAACTAAAAAACCAACAGACTCACGTCCGTCTACAATTCTATGATCGTAAGATAAAGCTACATACATAATTGGTTGTATTTCTACTTTACCGTTAACTGCCATTGGTCTATTAACTATATTATGCATCCCTAAAATACCACTCTGAGGAGGGTTTAAAATAGGTGTCGATAACATAGAACCAAAAACACCACCGTTGGTAATTGTAAAAGTACCACCCGTCATTTCATCAATAGTAATTTGCCCGTCTCTAGCTCTTATCGCCAAACGTTTTACTTCGCTTTCTACCCCTCTAAAAGATAGGTTTTCTGCGTTTCTAATAACAGGTACCATTAGTCCTTTTGGCCCAGATACTGCAATTGATATATCTTGAAAATCGTTCTTTATTTGAAAATCTCCATCGATCATCGAGTTTACGTCTGGATATAATTTTAATGCTCTAACTACTGCTAAAGTAAAGAAAGACATAAAACCTAAACCTACTCCGTGTTTTGCTTTAAATGCTTCTTTAAACTGACTTCTTAAATCGAAAATCGGCTGCATATTTACTTCGTTAAAAGTAGTTAACATAGCAGTTTCACTTTTTACAGCAACCAAACGCTCTGCTACTTTTCTACGCAACATAGACATTTTTTTACGCTCTGTATTTCTAGATCCGTTAGCTGGCTGACTTCCCATAGATGGCACTGCTTTTACAGCATCTTCTTTAGTAATTCTACCATCTTTACCGGTACCTACAATACCCGTAGTTTCCATTCCTTTTTCTGCTAAAACTTTCTTAGCAGCAGGAGAAGCAGTACCCGTAGCATAGGTAGTTGTTGGTTGTGCAGGTGCTGGTTTTGGTGCAGTAGGCTCTGCAACAGGTGCAGCAGCTTCTTTACTAGTAGCATCACCCGCAGGCTTTGCAACACTTGTGTCAATTAAACAAACCACTTCACCAACAGCAACAGCATCACCTTCTTCTGCTTTAAGCGTAATAATTCCGCTTTCTTCAGCAGGCAATTCTAAGGTTGCTTTGTCTGAATCTACCTCGGCAATCGGCTGATCTTTTTCTACATAATCACCATCTTCAACTAACCAAGTTGCAATTTCTACTTCTGTAATCGATTCTCCCGGAGAAGGAACTTTCATTTCTAAAATCATCAGTTCTTATTTTTCTTTCGTTAAATATTACTTTAACAACTAATTTATTACTTTTTTATGTTTGGGCGTTTTAACAGGCTTTCCAAGATATCTTTTTGCAATAAAAGCAAAAAGGATGCTGTTTCAATCCTTAACGCAAATTACTCATTGTCAAAAACACTATCAATTACGGCTCTATGACGTTTTTTAAATCTAGTACTAGAACCAGCCGCAGGCACTGCATAATATCTACGAGATCTTACATTAAGTTTTACCAACTCGAAACGTTGCAACATATAGCTCCAAGCACCCATGTTTTTTGGTTCTTCTTGTGCCCAAATATATTCTTCAACGTCTGTATATCTATCAATAACCGCTTGTATTTTTTCTTCGTGTAAAGGAAACAGTTGCTCAATTCTAACCAAGGCAATATCGTTTCTTTCTAAAAGCTCTCTTTCTTCTAATAAATCATAATAAAATTTACCCATACAGAAAACTAATTTCTTTACACCTTTTGGGTTAATCGTATCGTCTATTACTTCTTGAAACGTTCCTGTTGCTAATTCTTCAATAGAATTTACTGCTTTTGGATGACGCAACAAACTTTTTGGTGTAAAAACAATCAATGGTTTTCTATACTTTCTTATCATCTGTCTACGTAACAAATGGTAAAAGTTAGCGGGAGTTGTACAATTGGCAACCGTCATATTATCGGTAGCACACAATTGTAAATAACGTTCTATTCTTGCAGATGAATGCTCAGAACCTTGTCCTTCATAACCATGAGGTAATAAAACTACAATACCATTTTGTAGCTTCCATTTATCTTCGGCAGCAGATATGTACTGATCAAACATAATTTGAGCACCGTTAGAAAAATCGCCAAATTGCGCTTCCCAAACAGTTAATGTATTTGGGTTTGCCATCGCATACCCATAATCAAAACCTAAAACACCGTATTCAGACAACAACGAATTGTAAATTGTCATTTCTCCTTTGTTGTTAGGGTTTGTATTTAATAAATTAATTCTTTCTTCGGTTACCTCATCTCTTAAAATAGCATGTCTGTGAGAAAAGGTACCTCTTTCTACATCTTGTCCAGAAATACGAACATTATACCCTTCTTCCATTAAAGAACCGTAGGCTAAATTTTCTGCCATACCCCAATCTAATTGGTTGGTTCCAAAAGCCATTTTTGCTCTTCCGCTTAAAATTCGTTCTGCTTTACGAACAAATTTTACATTTGCGGGTACTGTAGATACTACTTTTGCAATATTCTTTAACTTTTCAACATCGTATTTTGTATCATCATTTAACAACATCGTGTCTAGTTGTTGACGCTCAAAACCTTCCCAGGTAGACTCCATAAACTCTCTAACCTTCGACGTTGTTACTTTTTTAGCTTCTTCAAACTCAACTTCAAGCATTTGCTTAAATTCTGTTGTAATAGTTGTTAAGTAACTTTTATCAATAGTTCCTTCTGCAATTAATTTTGCAGCATAAATATCTTTCGGATTTTGATGTTTTGAAATTGCTTTGTAAAGTTTTGGTTGTGTAAAACGTGGTTCATCACCTTCGTTATGACCGTACTTTCTATATCCCAATAAATCGATAAAAATATCGGTTTTAAACTTCATTCTAAACTCTAAAGCCATCTCCATTGCATGACACACAGCTTCTGTATCATCTGCGTTAACGTGCAAAACTGGCGATAATGTTACCTTGGCAACATCGGTACAATAGGTACTTGAACGAGCATCTAAATAATTGGTGGTAAAACCTATTTGATTGTTTACCACAATATGAATTGTACCTCCTGTTTTATAGCCATTCAATTTTGCCATCTGAACAATTTCATAAGCAATACCTTGGCCTGCTATGGCAGCATCTCCATGAATTATAATTGGTAAAATTTTACTAGAGTCTCCGTTGTATTTTCTATCAATCTTAGCTCTTGTAATTCCTTCTGCAACCGCTGCAACAGTTTCTAAATGAGACGGATTTGGCACTAAATTCATTTTTATTTCATTGCCATCCCTAAAAGTTTTGCTTAATGTTAACCCTAAGTGATACTTAACGTCTCCATCGATATTTTCATCTTCAAAATCTTTTCCTTCAAACTCACTAAAAAGCTCTCTTACAGGCTTCTTAAATATATTAACTAGTGTATTTAAACGACCTCTATGCGCCATTCCTAAAACACATTCTTTAACACCAAATTTTTCTGCAGCATCTCTTAAAGCTACGCTAATACCAGGTATTAAAGCCTCACCACCTTCTAAAGAAAAACGTTTTTGTCCTACATATTTTGTCTGCAAAAAGCTTTCGAAAGTAACCGCTTGGTTTAATTTAGAAAGAATATACTTTTTTGCATCGGTAGAATAATTTGGATGATTGTCATTTGCGTTAATGCGTGTATGCCACCATTTTAATTTATCAGGGTTTCTCATGTACATATATTCTACCCCAATAGAATCACAATAAATAGTTTGTAAATGAGTAATAATTGTGGCAAGTGTAGCTTTCCCTAAGTTTAAAACTTCCCCAGCAGAAAACTCAATATCTAAATCTTCTTTAGATAACCCAAAATTCTCTATATCTAAACTTGGTTTGTATTGTCTTCTTTCTCTTACCGGATTTGTTCTTGTAAATAAATGACCACGGGTTTTATAACCATTGATTAAGTCTACCACTAGAAATTCTTTTTTAACTTCTTGAGGAATCTCTACAGAAACCTCTTCATCTTTTAAAGAATAATTTTCATTGGCCAAATCATACCCCTGAAAAAAGCTTCTCCAACTTGGTTCAACGGCATCCGGATTTACCAAATACTTATCATATAAATCAGCTATAAAGCCTGTGTGTGCTGCGTTTAAAAACGAAAATTTATCCATATTATAGTTTCTGCTTTTTTGGTAAGCTATACTAAAGAACAAAAATACAAATTTAGAAATGAAAGCGAAATTGTTTTCTGAAATAAAAAAATAAAAAAAATAAAAAAAACATTTGCCTATATTCTAAAAAGATATATATTTGCACTCGCTAATCACAAATGCGTGATGCAAACTCCTCTTTAGCTCAGTTGGTTAGAGCATCTGACTGTTAATCAGAGGGTCCAAGGTTCGAGTCCTTGAAGAGGAGCAAAAAAGTCTTATCATTCTTGATAAGACTTTTTTTATGCCTGAAATCCAGATATTTAAAACCAAAAAAAAGTCGGTAAATAAATTTTACCGACTTTCATTTTTCAAGAACTAAATCTTTATTGCACTACCCTAAAAATGGGTATTTATAATCAGAAGGTGATACTAATGTTTCTTTAATTAGTCTTACCGAAGTCCAACGTAACAAGTTTTGTGCAGAACCTGCCTTATCATTTGTCCCCGATGCTCTTGCACCACCAAAAGGCTGCTGACCAACTACCGCACCCGAAGGCTTGTCATTAATATAAAAGTTACCTGCAGCATTTTCTAATGCTTTAGACGCCGCCTCTACAATGTATCTATCTGTAGAAAAAATAGCGCCAGTTAAACCATATTCCGAAGTTTCATCAACTAACTTTAAAGAAGCTTCCCAAGCAGCATCTTCATATACATAAACCGTCATAACAGGGCCAAATAATTCTGTATGCATTGTAGCATACTTTGGCGATGTTGTAACAATTACAGTTGGCTCTATAAAATAACCTACAGATTTATCATGGTTTCCACCAATAATAATCTCTGCATCTTTATCTGCTTTTGCAGCATCGATATAACTTGCTATTTTATCAAAAGAACCTTCATGAATAACTGCATTTACAAAGTTTGAAGTATCTTCTGGAGACCCCATTTTTAACTCGCTTGTTTGCGCTATTAGGTGTTTTTTAACTTCTGGCCATAAAGATGCCGGAATGTATGAACGAGAAGCGGCAGAACATTTTTGACCCTGATACTCAAAGGCTCCTCTTGTCATTGCCGTAGCAACCTGTAACGGATTTGATGAGTTATGAACCCAAATAAAATCTTTTCCACCAGTTTCTCCTACAATTCTTGGATAGGTCTTATAAGTATGAATATTATTCCCTATTTGCTTCCACAATTCTTTAAAAACATGCGTAGATCCTGTAAAGTGCAATCCAGAAAAATCTGGAGACGCCAAGACAGTATCAGAAATCATTACTGGATCTCCGTAAACAACATTAATAACACCATCTGGCAAACCTGCTTCTTTAAAAAGATCTACAATTACCTGTGCAGAATACGCTTGATGATCAGAAGGTTTCCAAACCACAACATTACCCATTAAAGCGGCAGATGCTGGTAAATTTGCTGCAATAGATGTAAAGTTAAAAGGAGAAATTGCATACACAAAACCCTCTAAAGGTCTATACTCAACACGGTTCCAAACACCTGGTGAAGAGGCTGGCTGATCTTTAAAAATATCCGTCATGTACTCTACATTAAATCGGAAAAAGTCTATCATTTCACAAGCAGCATCAATCTCTGCCTGAAATACATTTTTAGATTGCGCAATCATTGTTGCCGCATTCATTCTTGCTCTATATGGCCCTGCTAACAACTCTGCTGCTTTTAAAAAAATTGAAGCACGCTCCATCCAACTAACATTAGACCACGCCTCTCTTGCTGCCAACGCAGTAGAAATAGCAGCATCTACATGACTTTTATCTGCGGTATGATATTGCCCAACAACATGCTTATGATCATGTGGTGGTGTAATATTTTTTGTATTTCCGGTTCTTACCTCTTCTCCATTAATATGCATTGGCACATCAATATTGCTATTAAACATTGCCTTATAAGTAGCTATTAATGTCTCTTTTTCTGGTGATCCTGGTGCATAACTTTTTACAGGTTCGTTCACTGCTTTTGGAACATTAAAAAATCCTCTTGCCATATTGTCTGTTTTTAAATTTTATCAACTAATTTTTGAGCCTCAAAGTTACAATTTTTGTTTCAATAATTTTAATTGACTTGAAACCTCTTTTATTAAAGAAAATTAAAAGAAATTATTATAAATTGCGCTTATTCATAATTATTAAGAGAATTTATGTGCACCGTTAGCTATTTACCTTTGGGAGAAAATAATTTTATTTTAACCTCTAACAGAGATGAAACTCCCCTAAGAAATACAATACCACCCAAAACATATACAGAAGAAAACACCGAACTTACCTACCCTAAAGATGCCTTGGCAGGAGGAACATGGATTGGCCTAAGCAATAAAAAAAGACTTGTTTGCTTGTTAAACGGCGGATTTAAAATTCATACAAAAAAAGCTACCTATAAAACAAGTAGAGGCATTATTGTAAAAAAAATACTAACTCAAGACAACGCTGTTTCATTCATAGAAAAGTTCAATTTTACCGAAATAGAGCCTTTTACCCTTATTTTAATTGACTGGCAAGACAACTTAAAAACCTATGAGTTGGTTTGGGATGGTGCTACAAAACACTTTAAGCAGCTACCTCAAAAACCTATTATCTGGTCTTCTTCTACATTGTATACCGAAGAAATGAAAGCGTTAAGAAATGATTGGTTTATAAATTGGGCAAAAGAAAAAACTTCTTTTTTACAAAAAGATATTTTAGAATTTCATCAAAATGAAAATTTGGGAGACAAAGGAACATCACCTAAAATGAAAAGAGAACTTGTAGAGACCGTTAGTACCACTTCATTTATGAAAAAAAATAACACAATCGATTTTACATATTTAGATTTTATTGACAACTCTAAAACAATGCAAAAGAGACAGTTGTTAGAATAATAATTCCGAAAACGGATAATAAAAGATACGTATAATTTAAGAGGATAAATTTTACAAATGTCTTAAAATATTGTTGCTCGTAGAATTTTTTCATACCTAGAAATAAATACCCTAAAAACAGCAGTGTAAACACCCATAATTTTGGCTGAAAAGTGGCTATTTCTAAAATAAAATAAACAGACAATAACATAAAGAAAACAGTCTGCACATGAAATACAAACACTAAATGATGTACATAATTATATTTTCTTCGGATATAAAAAAGCTTTAAAAACAAGGTAAATAAAGGCAGAAACAAAAACAACGCTACAGAGCCATAAGACAACAATTGTGTTATAAACTCTTCTTGACTTTCTTTATTATCAAAAAATGAATTCAGCATTTTTGCTCTCGTAAACATAAATCTGTTTACAAAAGTTTTTTCTTTACCAATACTATCTAAAGCAGCATCAATAGGCATATTCGGATGTTTCTTCTGATACCTTATAAAAGAATTTATAGGAAAACCCATAAACTGCACATCACTTAATTTACTAATTTCTATAGAATCTCTGGCAACATCTTTAAATATATCATCTACAAATTGTGTTCTTTTTAAAGAATCTACAGACATCTCAGCGCTTTGAATATCTTGATCAATTTCATCTCTAAGAGAATCTAATTCATTATTATCGATTGCAATATTAAACACCCCTGAAGCAGCTGACTCTGATACTGAAACTCCATTTGTAAGCTTCTGAAACTTGTCTATATTTTTAGAAAGACTTAAAATTAAAAAGAATAGAATAGATACCGTTAAATAGAATCGAAACGGATTGGAGTAGCGCGCCCTTTTACCCAACACATAATCTTTAGAAACCTTACCGGGCTTTATTAAAAGCGGTAAAATTGTAGTCCAAAATTTAGCATCCCAAGAAAAAAAACTGCCAAATATTTCTTTGATAAAATTAAAAAAATTAATGCTGTCTCCTTTGTTTGCTTGTCCGCAATCTGGACAAAATTTTTCATCTCCAAAAAAAGGATGTCCACAATTTAAACATGCGTCATCTCTAACAATTATCTTATTTTCTTGATCTGCTAGTTTAATAAGTACGGTGTTATTAACTGAAAATTAGGAATTACTACTTTAAATTGCTCGAAAGTGTCTAGATTAATCATGGTATAAAAACCCTTCATTGCACCAATATTTGACGCTAAAAAACACCCAGAAGTATACGTATAACTATCGTTTGGCGCTAAAACTGGTGTTTGACCCACAACCCCTTCTCCGCTAACAATTTCTGTAGCACTAAGAGAATCATATATCTGCCAAAAACGGTCTGTAAGTTTTACTGTATCTGATGAATTGTTTTCTATAGTAATTGCATAACTATACACATAAAAAGGTGTCTTATCCTTAAAACTAACTCCTTTGTTATTGGTTACTACCGAAATCTTTATGCCTTTTGTAATTTGATATATCATCTATTGTAAATGTACTTTTTTTAAAAACAATAAACAAGTTTTACAAAAAAGTAAACACAAACTACCTGTTTTGATCAAAATAACCAACACCAACCGCTATTACACGATCATAAAAGCTACCAAAAGGCTTGTAATACGCAATAACCGTGTACTCGTTTTCAGTTTCAAAATAAGAACCCAAAATTTCGTTACTATCTACAACGTTATTTGCATCTAAAGTAGCATATGTATAATTATAAAAACCTTGTTTTAACAATATAGCTGCCTCATACGACTTTGTTTCACTATTGTAAGTCATTTTATTTTCTTCGGATATCGAAAAATCATTAAAAGCACCATAGACATAAACCTCTTTACCCTCAAAAGAATCATCAGTATTTAAAGTAAAATGCATCATAGCATAATCTGCCTCTGTATTAGAATCATTAGCCTCTAATGTTCTTATTAAAAATTGCCCATTAATATCTGGACTATATTTATAGGCCTGAAAAGGATTGTATGTGTGAGGATATATATAATGATGAAAAACATCATGCTTTTCAATTTTAATAATATTTAAACTGGTATTTCTTACAAATTTGCTGTCAAAATTTAAATATTCGTTACCCCCTTTAAAATTTGTTTTATTAGTGTAGGCATAAAGCAATTGATTACTTTTAAAGAAAGTAGGCTGTAAATTGGTTATTTGTTCGTTCCAATTATTATTTTTTAAGAGCACAACATTAATTTCTTGACTTGGATTGTTGATGGAAATATTTGGATGATTCAACGAAAAGGAAATTGTTTGCTCTGTATTTAAAGTCTTCGTATTTCTACTTCTAACTACAGAAACCCCAACAATAGCAGCCGCTTCATACAAAACAAATCGTCTTGTAAAAACAACTTCATCATAGGCATCTAAAACAGAAAGAAGGTAGTTACCACTTTTTGTTATAATGGTGTTTATATTCGGAATTTGAACTGCATAATGCGTGTAATTCTGAAAAGTATTAAAAGAATTGGTAACATCTATTATAGTATTTTGATCAAAACCATCAATATACTGGCTAGAAAGCATTCTACTTGGCTGCCAATCATGCGTCATGTGCTCTATTTTGTATTGATAATCTTTACTATCTGCCTCTAAATCATCAAAAGAAAGCTCTAAAACAGTTCCTAAAGGCACGATTGCAGTATAATTGTTTTCAATCGAAGACCTTAATTGAATCGACTTAATGTTTTGCGAGAAAACATTAAATTTTAAAAGTAGAAAAATAGATAATAAACACAAAGATCTCATAAGACAAACATAACCATTCAATTACAAAACAACACGTTTATAACGAAAATTGTAAGACGAAATTACGCAAATAAAATTTATTTATAATCATTATAAATAAGAATATTTAACAAATATAAAAGCAGAAATACATCTTAAATAAATGGCAAAATCATTAAATTTGCATGATTTTTATTAAGATAACTAACAATTCCAATTTACTATGTCAAAAGACATTCGTATTAAAAAAGGCTTAGATATTAAGCTTGTTGGCGGTGCAGAAAAAACAACTACTTCTATTTCTTTAAGTAGTTTTTATGCAATTAAGCCAGAAGATTTTCATGGAATTACACCTAAACTAATCGCAAAAGAAGGTACCGAAGTAAAAGCAGGTGAAGCACTTTTTTATTCTAAAAGTGATGAGCGTATTTTATTTCCTAGTCCTGTTTCCGGTAAAGTAGAAAGTATAATTCGTGGAGAAAGAAGAAAGGTATTAGCAATTAAAATTGCGGCAGATACAGATCAAAAACACCAAGATTTTGGCACTAAAGATGCAGCTACAATGTCTGCAGAAGAGGTAAAAAATCATTTATTAGCTTCTGGTTGTTGGCCATTTGTAAAACAACGTCCTTATGATGTAGTTGCAAATCCAAATCAAGTACCAAAAGCAATATTTGTGTCAGCTTATGCAAGCGCACCTTTAGCAGCAGATTTAGACTATACTTTAAATGGTAAAGAAGCAGAATTACAAGCAGCAATTACTGCTGTTAGTAAATTAACAGAAGGCAAAGTTCATGTTTCTGTTGGTAAAAATGCAAATTCACCTTTGGCAAGTTTAAAAGACGCAGAAATTCATAAAGTTTCTGGACCACATCCTTCAGGAAATGTTGGAACTCAAATAGCAAAAATAGATCCTATTAATAAAGGAGAAGTAGTTTGGGTAATTACACCTCAAGATTTGGTTGTTATTGGCGAACTATTGCTAACAGGAAAATTAAACATTACAAGAACGGTTGCTTTAACCGGCTCTAAGTTTAACAAGCCACACTATGTAACTGCAATTGCTGGAGCTCAAATTTCTGATATTGCTACAGGCAACTTAGAAAACGACAATACAAGAGTAATTAGCGGAAACGTTTTATCTGGTAAAGAAGTTAAAGAAGATGGCTTTATCGGTTACTACGACAATCAAATTACTGCAATACCAGAAGGAGATGACTACGAATTCTTTGGATGGAACAAGCCAATTTTTAATAAAATTTCTACATCAAGAGCATTGACATTTTCTTGGTTAAATTCTAAAAAGAAATACGACTTAAACACCAATACAAATGGCGAACACAGAGCATTTGTAGTTACAGGTTCTTACGAAAAAGTATTTCCTTTAGATGTATACCCAATGCAATTATTAAAAGCTTGTATGTATAAAGATTTAGATGAAATGGAAGCTTTAGGAGCGTACGAAGTTGCTCCGGAAGATTTTGCACTAACAGAATTTATTTGTGTATCTAAACAACCACATCAAAAGATAATACGTGAAGGTTTAGATTTAATGAGAGAAGAATTAGGATAAGATTATGGGCTTAAAACAAAATTTACATAATTTAAAAGAGAAGTATAAAGGAACAAAAATGGCACCTGCGTTTAACGCAATCCATACCTTTTTATATTTACCAAATGAAGTGACTCACGGAGGAACTCATATAAAAGCAGCAGACGATTTAAAGCGTACAATGAATATTGTAATCATGTCTTTACTTCCAATATTGCTTTTCGGAATGTTTAATGCAGGTTATCAACATTATGCAGCTATAGATGCAGCAAAAGGGATTACAAAAGAATTTACAGTTTTAGGTTCTTTTTTAACCATGGATAACTTTTGGATTGGAATAGTAAAAGTATTACCATTGGTAATTGTTTCTTATGGAGTTGGACTTATTGTTGAATTTATTTTCGCAGTAATTAAAGGCCACGAAGTAGAAGAAGGTTACTTAGTAACTGGTATGTTAGTACCATTAATTGTGCCAATAGACACTCCTTTATGGATGTTGGCTGTTGCAGTAGTATTTGGTGTTGTTATTGGTAAAGAAGTATTTGGTGGTACAGGAATGAACATCTTAAACCCAGCATTAACAATTAGAGCATTTTTATTCTTTGCATATCCTACTTGGATGTCTGGAGATAAAGTTTGGGTTCACGATGCTGTGAATAGAGTTGGAACTGCAGATGCAATTTCTGGAGAAACAATGCTAGGTAGTTACGCGCAAAATTTAACACCAAAATATGATTTATGGGATGCTTTCTTCGGATTTATTCCTGGTTCTGTAGGTGAAACATCTGCATTTTTAATCTTATTAGGCGCTGCATTTTTAATTTTTACAAAAATTGGAAGCTGGAGAATAATTGTTTCTACATTTATCGGAGCAGCAGTAATGGGAATCATTTTTAATGCAATTGCAGCCAACGGAATTATTACAGAAACTAGTAAGTTTTACGGATTAATGTCTGCTAATTGGTACGAACATTTAATTATTGGTGGTTTGGCATTTGGTGCTGTATTTATGGCAACAGATCCTGTAACAGCATCACAAACAAATAAAGGAAAATGGATTTACGGTTTCTTAATTGGTTTTATTTCAATTATGATTCGTGTATTTAACCCAGCATATCCAGAAGGCGTATTTTTAGCAATTTTGTTAATGAATGTATTTGCGCCAACAATAGACCATTATGTTGTTCAAGGAAACGTAAAAAGAAGATTAAAACGTACTAAAGTTAAAACTGCCTAATTATGAGTAAGAGAACAGATAGTAATGGATATACAATGATTTTCGCCATCGTAATGGTGTTAATCGTGGGTTCTTTGTTAGCCTTTCTTTCTTCGTATCTAAAAGATAGGATTACAGAAAACAAAAGAATAGAGAAACAACAGAACATTTTATACGCAATGGGTGTTAACGAAAATGATGAATCGAGTGCTACATTTGTTTCGGCAAATGTTGCAGGTGCAGAATTTTCAAAATACATTAAAAAGCAATTGGTTATTGAAGGTGATAACACCACAGAAGATAACAATGCCTATTTAATTGATGTTAAAAAAGAACAAGCAAAAGCAAAAGATGGCGCTGTTAGAAGATTGCCATTATTTGTAGGCGAAAAAGAAGGCAAAACATTTTATGTAGCACCAATAAGAGGTAAAGGTCTTTGGGATGCTATTTGGGGTTATGTTGCTATGGATGCTGATATGATTGTTCAAGGTGCTTATTTTGATCATAAAGGAGAAACGCCAGGTTTAGGTGCAAACATTAAACAACGTTATTTTATGGACGACTTTATTGGTGAGCATCTGTTAACCGAAACCGGAGAATTTAAAGGAATTACTGTAAAGAAAGGAAACAACGATGCAGTAAATGAAGATAAAACTGATTATGAAGTAGATGCAATTGCAGGAGCTACCATTACAGGTGATGGTGTATCTGCAATGATAAAGAAGGATTTAGCATTGTATTTGCCTTATTTTAAATCATTAAAAAAATAATTTATGGGACTTTTATCAAAAAAAGACGCAAAATTAATTACAGATCCATTATTAGACAATAACCCAATTACCATTCAGGTATTAGGTATTTGTTCTGCTTTGGCAATTACTGCAGAATTAGAAGCATCAATAGTAATGTCTGTTTCTGTAATGTTTGTATTAGGTTTAGGGAACGTAGTTATCTCATTAATGAGAAATATTATTCCTTCAAAAATTAGAATTATTGTACAATTAATCGTTGTAGCAACATTGGTAATTATTGTAGATTTAGTGTTAAAAGCTTTTGCTTATGAGCTTAGTAAAACACTTTCTGTATTTGTTGGGTTAATTATTACAAACTGTATTATTATGGGACGTTTTGAAGCCTTTGCTTTAGGAAACGGGCCATGGAGATCTTTCTTAGACGGAATAGGAAATTCAGTTGGTTATGGTTTGATTTTAATTGCAGTTGGTTTTTTTAGAGAATTGTTAGGTTCTGGTACTTTATTAGGAATTAAAGTTTTAGGAGACCCAATAGAAAAAACCGGATTATATGCAATAGGATATGAAAATAACGGTTTTATGTTATTATCTCCAATGGCACTTATTGTAGTGGGTATTATTATCTGGATACAGCGTACTAAGAATAAATCTTTAATAGAAGAAAATTAAAATTAGTTGTTAGTTTTTAGTTGTTGGTTTTTAGGACCAGTAACCAGAAACCAACAACCAACAACTAAAAAAATGGAACATATAGAATTATTTTTCAAATCGATATTTATAGACAACATGGTTTTTGCTACGTTCTTAGGAATGTGTTCTTACCTTGCAGTCTCTAAAAAAGTATCTACAGCAGTAGGTTTAGGAGCAGCCGTAATTTTTGTACTTGCAGTAACGGTGCCTTTAAACTGGTTGTTAGATCAATATATTTTACAAGAAGGCGCTTTGTCTTGGTTAGGTGAAGAGTATGCCGCTTACGATTTAAGTTTCTTATCTTTTATCATGTTTATTGCAACCATTGCAACCATGGTACAATTGGTAGAAATTATTGTTGAAAAATTTTCACCATCGTTATACAATTCATTAGGTATCTTTTTACCATTAATTGCTGTAAACTGTGCAATTTTAGGAGGAAGTTTATTTATGCAATCTCGTGAAATTCCTACTTTAGGATTATCATTAACCTATGGTATTGGGTCTGGAATAGGATGGTTTTTAGCCATTTTAGCAATTGCAGCAATCCGTGAAAAAATTAGATATTCTAGCGTACCACCTGCATTAAGAGGTTTAGGTATTACGTTTATTATAACAGGATTAATGGCGATTGGTTTTATGAGTTTTGGTGGAATGTTAACTGGTGGGGATGAAGAGAAGAAAGAAACTCCGAAAGTAGAAGCAAAAATCGAAAAAGAAGAACTTAAGAAAGAAGAAGCTAAAGAAATTGTAGCCAATAATTTAAATACAAACAAGCAGTAATATGATATTAGCAGCAGGAACTACAGGTACTATTTTAGCAACAGTAGCAGCGTTTTTAGCTATTGTATTGTTATTAGTAACACTATTATTATTTGTAAAACAAAAATTATCTCCATCTGGTCCAGTAACTTTAACGATCAACGGAGAAAGAAAAATTGAAGTGGCTTCTGGTAGCACACTTTTAACAACTTTAGGTGCAGAGAAAATCTTTTTACCATCCGCTTGTGGTGGTGGTGGTTCTTGTGTACAATGTGAATGTCATGTAAACTCTGGTGGTGGCGAAGCGTTACCAACAGAAACACCTCACTTTACAAGAAAAGAATTACAACATGGTATCCGTTTAGCTTGTCAAGTAAAAGTAAAACAAGACATGGATATTTCGATACCAGAAGAAATTTTTGGAATTAAGAAATGGGATGCTGTTGTTGTAAGAAATTACAATGTAGCAACATTTATTAAAGAATTTGTAGTAGAAATTCCAGAAGATATGGGTTACAAAGCTGGTGGATACATACAAATTGAAATTCCGGCTTGTGAAATAAAATATGCTGATATGGATATTACAGCACATCCAGAAGAACATGATGTTGCTGATAAATTTGAAGCAGAATGGGATAAGTTTAACTTAAGACCATTGGTAATGAAAAATACCGAAACAGTAGAAAGAGCATATTCTATGGCTTCTTATCCTGCAGAAGGAAGAGAAATTATGTTGAATGTTCGTATTGCTACTCCTCCATTTGATAGAGCAAAAGGTGGATGGATGGATGTAAATCCTGGAGTTGCCTCTTCGTATATTTTCAATTTGAAAAAAGGAGATAAATGTGTAATTTCTGGACCTTATGGAGAGTTTTTTATCAACGAATCTGAAGCAGAAATGTTATATGTAGGTGGTGGAGCAGGTATGGCTCCAATGCGATCTCATTTATATCACTTATTCAGAACCTTAAAAACGGGTAGAAAAGTAACCTATTGGTATGGTGGTCGTTCTAAAGCAGAATTATTCTATATCGAACACTTTAGAGCTTTAGAAAAAGATTTCCCGAACTTTAAGTTTTACATCGCATTATCTGATCCAACAGAAGCAGATAACTGGACGGTTAAAAAAGATATTAATGACGAAGCTGGTGATGGTTTTGTAGGATTTATACATAATTGTGTTATTGAAAACTACTTGAACAATCATGAAGCTCCAGAAGATTTAGAATTATATTTCTGTGGACCACCATTAATGAACAATGCGGTTCAGAAAATGGGAGAAGACTTTGGTCTTGCAGATGAAAATATTCGTTTTGATGATTTCGGTGGATAGAAATCTAACAAATCACAAAAACAATGTTATACTAAAAACCGATACAAATTTTGTATCGGTTTTTTATTAAATAATAAGTATGCTTGGGTTTTATCTTCTATCTCTATTTGGTATTATAATCAGTATAACTGCATCCGCATTAATACTGTTATATGTATATCAAGAAAAATTAATTTTTATCAATGGTAAAAAAATAAAGTGCGATTATACATATCAATTTACAAATAATTTTAAAGAACTTTTTATTAGTACTGATGCCAAAAACAGTATTAATGCACTTCATTTTAAATTAAAAAGACCTAAAGGGGTTGTTTTATATTGTCATGGCAATAAAGGGAACTTGAAAAAATGGGGAGAAAAAGTTTCTTATTTTCTAGAGTACAATATAGAGGTATTGGTGTTTGATTATAGAAATTACGGTAAAAGTACCGGTAAGTTTAATGAAAAAGCAATGTACCAAGACGCACTAAAAGTCTATGATTATTTAAAAAAGAGGTATGATGAAAATAATATAATTGTGTATGGTTTTTCTCTTGGATGTACATTTGCAACTAAAATTGCAGCAAATAATAAACCCAAAGAATTAGTGTTAGAAGCGCCATTTTACAATCTTAAAAACGCTGTAAAGTATAAAAACAGTAACCTACCTACTTGGCTATTAAAATATAAGTTTGAAACAGAAAAAGAGCTAAAAAAAGTAGAAATCCCTATCACTGTGTTTCATGGTAATAAAGACAAGGTTACTTTTATAGAAGACTCTAAAAAGTTATTAGCAACCAATAAAAATGACAGCAATAGATATATAGAGATTAAAGAAGCAACACACCATAATTGCAGCACTTTTAATAGGTATCAAAAAAATCTTAAGGAAGTAATAGATAGATAGCATTTTATAAAATTGTATTTTTGTAATTCGTGAGTTATAGTATGGCAGCACTAAAAAAATTTTTAGAAGAAAAAAAATACTTTCAAATAAAGCTAAAAAGGATTGCTACCAATCATTTAGAGTTAAAGGCAAAAATAAACGGAATTAAAGGTCGTTTTATATTAGATACAGGCGCCTCTAATTCTTGTGTTGGGGTACATTTAATTACTTATTTTAATTTGATTGCAGAAGAATGTGAAACCAAAGCAGCTGGCGCAGGTGCAATAGATATGGAAACACAAAAATCTGAAAACAACATTTTAAAAATTGGAAAATGGAAAACCAAAAAAAGCAACTTAGTACTTTTTGACTTATCGCATGTAAATACTGCTCTAGAACAACACAATGCAAAAAAAGTACATGGCATTATTGGTGCAGATATTTTGCAGAAAGGAAAAGCAATTATAGACTACAACAAACATATTTTATATTTAAAAAAATAAAACATTAAAACTAAATTATATGAGTTTGCAAAAACAAATAATGGAACAAATGAAAGCAGCTATGAAAGCAAAAGATACCATTGCTTTACAAGCATTAAGAGCTGTAAAAGCGGCATTTTTATTAGCTAAAACTGCCAATGGTTCTCAAGAAGAAATTACCGAAGAGCAAGCGGTTAAAATTATTCAGAAGCAAGTAAAACAACGAAAAGATAGTGCTGCTATTTTTATCAAACAAAACAGAGAAGATTTGGCTGCACCAGAATTGGCAGAAATTACTATTTTAGAACAATTTTTACCTGCAGAATTATCTGAAGAAGAAATTAAGAAAGTGGTATTGGCTACTATAAATGAATTGGGAGCCTCTGGCATGAAAGATATGGGTAAGGTTATGGGTGTTGTATCTAACAAGTTAGCTGGTAGCGCAGACGGAAAAACAATTTCTATGCTGGTAAAAAGTAGTTTATCAAATTAAATTACAACCTATAAAAGAATATTGGCTCCATAGTTCAACTGGATAGAATATCAGATTTCGGCTCTGACGGTTGAAGGTTCGAATCCTTCTGGAGTCACTCTAACGGAGAATTGATTCATTTGAATTGATTTTCCGTTTTTTGTTTTTACGATTTCCTTTTGTATCATTGGGATGACAGCGAAAAGTGAATTTGTTTTTAAGGTTCGAACTACTTCATTTTGCTTGTCATAACCTATTCCGGAAGGAAACACCAATCTTTGAATGCGTTTTTTTTGATTTAAATCTCCTGAAGTCCATATTTCATTGATGTTTGTCGCTAATTTTAAAGCGGTATCAATGGCTTTTTTAAGGTTCGAACTCGAAATTGACGATTGGTTTAAATTTGTGGTAATTTCTTCTTGGGTTTTTAGATATTTCGTTTTAAATTTTTTGTAAATTTCTGTATCAATTTCTCCAACAACATAACGTTCTTCAATAGCTTCAATTTTTTTATTTACTTCTTTTAATTGTTTTTTGAATTGTGTTTCTTCTGTTCTTAACTCTTTTGTAAGATTATCATAAGTATATAGCATTACTTCTTTGATGATCGAATTGTATTTTGGATCTACTTGAAAACCATCTAACATTTTTGTAAAGTCTTGATGGAGTTTATTAGCAGACCTGTTACAACCACAGCCTTTAGTTCTACATTTATAGTAATACAAGTTTTTAGCTTTAACCAAATAACCTGTTAAAGGTTTTTTACAAGTCTGACAATAGATAAATTGTTTTAAAGGGAGGTTAATGTTATCGGTTTTATACGTTTTGGGATGTGCAGATTCTTCTGCATTTATCTTTAAAAAATCTTCTTTAGAGACGATTGGTATGTGTTTTCCTTGGATAATTTCTCCTGGAAGCATTTTAGTAATCAGAATACCACAATAAAATGGATTTTTAAAGAGCTCCCCTAAGCGTCTTTGATTAATCTTTATACCCAGTAAATTGAGTTTATTTACTATTTCTACATTCGAGTATTTATTTTGCACTTTCCATTTGAAAGCTTTTTTTAATTGCTCTCCTGTTTCATTGATGGCAATGTCCCATTCTACTGCTTTGTGGTATTTTTTCTTATTTTCATAACCTAAAGGAGGAGCCCAAAGCCAGTAGCCTTTTCGAACCAAATCACTCATAGCAGTAATGGTTTTATCTTTTCTTAGTTCATTATCAAACTGACTGAACATGAAAAATAAGTTTTGTTGAAACTTACCAGCTGCAGAGGTGGTGTCAACTTCTTGAGTTACTGCTTTTACTTGAATACCCTGCTTAAAGAGGTCTTGTGAAATTTGAGCAGCACTTGAACCAGTTCTAGAAAATCGATCGTAAGAATATACAATGATATAGCCAATGTTACCACTCTGGCGAACGTATTTCAACATTCTTTTAAATTCTTTTCGATCATCACTTTTTGCAGACTCATGCGTGCCACCAAAATATGCTACAACTTTATATCCATTTGACTTTGCATAGTTTTCACAATATTTTTTCTGAGTTCCAAGACTCGTATTGGTATCTGCTTGTTCTTTAGTAGAAACTCTAGTGTAAATTATTGCTTTTTTATTAGTTCCAATTGCTTTTTGTTCAGGACTAAATTTTTGAAATCTTTGCAGAGTATTCATAATCATATTATTTTAAAGATTGTAGAATGATAAAACAATAGTGTTCTATAGAAGTTAATAGTTCGTCTACATCTTCCGTTATTCCTATATTATTTATTAATTTTTCTTTTATTTGTTGTCTTTTTTTTAGCGTTTGAGCATCATTTTTATCAAATGATACCTCAGTTTCTAAACAATTTTCTTTTATTTCCTGAGCCTTGTGATTTAAGTCTTGGTCCATATCGGATTTGAATTAAATCGGGCTGTATTTGCAGGGACCGAATCTGTGCTACTTCTTTTCTCATTAGTTTTTTATTAACGTTAGTTTATAGTTGCCTTGCGCTCTAATATCAATAAGAAGTTTTGCGCCTTTTGCTATTTTATGCTCTAAAATATATCTTGCTAACTGCTCTCTAGTTTTATGTTGTTCTGTTACTACAATAGGTTTTATGTTTTCATTTTCAAAAGCAATCTCAACTATTTTAGGTTTTTTAAAAACTACGATATCTCTAATTTGTTTTTCGATTTCAGAGAGGTAAGAAAGTTCCTTTTTTTTGTTTCCAAAATCTACCGCTAATACTTTAGCAAGTATGGGTATCATTGGAATGGATATCATAGGGTGTTGCGTATAAACACTACTAAGTTTTAGGGTTAAATTCATATCTCCATAGAGAAATTCAAAATCATTAGTGCCTGGAACATATAATAACGTATGTGGCATAGACTCTCTTAAAATAGCCGATTTTAACATGTCTGTAAATGGATTGATAAGTTTTCTAAAATCTTTCATCCAGTATTCGTCTGCTACTATTTGCTTTAAAGATTCAATTACATCCTTTGGTAATTGATGTTTATTGTTTTTAATATGTTCTTTAAATACTTTATCAGCATATTTATCAACTCTTGGTTCATGCCAAATGGATTTACCTAAAGTGTATATTTTATCTGCTGATACTCCAAAAGAAGATAATGTATCGATAATACAAACCCATACAGCCTGTGATAAATTAAGTCGTATCCATTTGGTTTTTGTGGCTGCCTCTTTAGAAATTGTTTCTGTATTCTTAACATTTTGATGTTTTTCAACAAAAGGAACTAGATTGTGGTCTAACCAATAATTTATTTTCCTAGAGGTAATACCTAACTGAGTTGGACTAATATCACGCACATCAAAAACAATATTCCCTAAATTTTTAATTTCTTCGTTTGTCATTTTAAAAAAAAATATTTTTACAAATATATTAAAAAATTAATTAATTAAACAAAAGTAATTATATTTGAATAAATTATGCCACGTAGTGTAATTATTTAAATAGAGATAATATATGTAAAAATGAAAAATAGAAATGAAGAAGCAGCGGTGGAATACCCTGTAAGTCCTATTCGGATAAGAGTATGCAAGTGTGGTTGTGGTAATAAATTTCAACCGAATCGTAAAGACCAACTTTATATTGATAAGCGGCATTATGATTTTGATTACAATAAAAATAAGCGGAAAGCTAAAAACAAACATATAATAGTAATTGAAAAGCAACTCAGGTTAAATAATAGAGTTTTAGAAAAACATTATAAAGCTAAGATTGAAAGTCAAAAAAAAGAACCTGTTAAATGTTACTTTGACATCCTGATAGCAGAGGGTTTTTCTAGTAAAAATTATATTGGAGTTTATGAAGAAAGTTCTAAAACCTTACGTTTTTTGTATGACTACTATTACCGATTGTTTAGGAATACGAGCAATCAATTAATTATTGAAATTTATAAAAATAAATAGCATCAAGATGAGAGAACCCATGACAATAGAATCGCTACCGAGTTGGAAAGCGCTTAATAAGGAGTATCCAAGGAAAGATTTTTCGCAAGACGCTAAGTACATTACAATTAGTGTTGTTGCAGTTTTAATTACATTTTTAGTTGCGTATGTAATCGTAAACAATCAAAAAGAAAATGATGAAAAAGAAATAGAGATTTAATACTCTTTTTTTTACTCGATGATGCTTTTATTTTGATAAATTTAGGCACTCTAAAAAACACTTTAAAACTCTAATAATGAAGTGTATCACCCCTGTATCTTTTTATTAAAATTATTTTTTAAAATAATAATTATTTTAAAAAATAAAGACCTCCAATCAGTCCTTAAAAGAGAGAGAATAAATGTAAATAACTGTAAAATAGTGTTAAACGACTGAAAACGGTGTTTTACACTTTTTTTATTATTAAAAATTATTGTAATAGTAAATAGAACTTTTCATTTACTGTTCCATACTTTTAGCTAAGGAGATGTTAGTTTTTAATTATTTTTTTCAACACTAAACCATTTATTCTTATAAAATATATCCCAGAGTTTAGTTTACCAGTATCTAATATAATTTCATATTCACTATATTTTTTTTGTAATACAACCTTAGGTTCTGTCGCATCTGCTAAAATTAAGCATCAAGTTTTAAACTAATTTAATTTTTTAAGAAGCTAATGATATAAATGATTTGTAGGTTGAACTTTCAGGGTTCACCAGTTGATTTTTCTTTATCATT